>Ga0326514_10000658_pt1 | contig 23178 bp, 25 predicted proteins | sample 3_2548_0518_D_FD_203653 | JGI IMG/M metagenome (GOLD analysis project Ga0326514, IMG submission 203653) | Bovine rumen microbial communities from UC Davis, California, United States - 3_2548_0518 | ecosystem: Host-associated > Mammals > Digestive system > Stomach > Rumen | place: USA... | reverse complement strand
GAATTTCAACCTCTCCATCCCGGACGACCAACAAGAAAGCATCGTCACCGTGGGCGACGTCGTCAAACTCATCGAAAAGATGCGTGCTGAAAACAACTGATTTTCAGTTGATTAAAAATCAATAAAAATTTAAATGGAATCGAAACGAGTAGTGGTCACTGGCCTCGGTGCCATCACACCCATCGGAAACACCACCAAGGATTTCTGGGAAGGTTTGGTGAAGGGCAAAAACGGTGCAGGTGAGATTACCCGTTTCGATTCTACTTTATACAAGACGCATTTCGCCTGCGAGGTGAAGGGCTACAACCCCGACGACTTCTTCGACAAAAAAACCGCAAGGAAATACGACTTGTTCGCCCAGTTCGACATCGTGACCGCTGACGAGGCCATCGCCGACTCGGGCATCTCTCCCGAAAACACTGACTTCGACAATGTGGGCGTGCTGCTGACTTCGGGTATAGGAGGCATCAACCATTTCTTCAACGAATTGAAGGAATTTTTCCAAGGTGATTGCACTCCGCGTTTTAGCCCCTTTCTCATCACGAAAATGATTGCCAACATGCCAGGCGGCGTGATTTCAATCAAATACGGCTTCTGCGGCCCCAATTTCGCTACCGTTTCGGCCTGCGCCTCGTCGGCACACGCCATCACGGAAGCGTTCAACTATATCCGCTACGGCAAATGCGATGTCGTCATTGCGGGCGGTGCAGGAGCGGCCATCGGCGAGTGCGGCATTGGCGGCTTCAATTCCATGAAAGCCCTCTCGACGCGCAACGATGACTACATGACCGCCTCGCGCCCCTTCGACCTCAACCGCGACGGCTTTGTCATGGGCGAAGGTGCCGGTTGCCTCGTGCTTGAAGAATACGGACACGCCAAGGCGCGTGGAGCCAAGATTTACGCTGAATTGGTGGGCTGTGGCGCTTCAGCCGATGCCTACCACATCACCGCTCCGCATCCCGAAGGCAAAGGTGCCATCCTCAGTATGCAACGCGCTTTGAAGGATGCCGAAATCGCACCCGAGGCCATCGACCACATTAATACGCATGGCACTTCGACCCCTGCCGGCGACTTGGCCGAACCAATCGCCATCAAGGATGTGTTTGGCGAACATGCCTATAACATCAGCATTAATTCCACGAAGTCGATGACAGGCCACCTTTTGGGCGGCGCGGGTGCTATCGAAGCCATCGCTTGCGTACTTGCCTTGAAACATGGCATCATTCCGCCCACCATCAACCATTTCGACGACGACCCTCAAATCGACAACCGCCTCGATTTCACCTTCAACCAAGCCCGAAAGCGCGACATCCACTACGCACTTTCCAATTCATTTGGCTTCGGCGGACAAAACGCCACCTTGATTTTCAAAAAGTTTGAATCCTAAGATGGCTTTCCACTCGCTTTTCGCACCCAAAGACCCTCTGGACAAGGCTCTCTACGATTATATCCACAGCATTTTGGGCTTCTACCCGAAGAACATCTCTTTGTATCGCGTGGCTTTCACGCACAAATCGATGGCGGAGGAAACGGTGGGCCATTATCGCGTCAGCAATGAACGGATGGAATATTTAGGCGATGCGGTGCTGAGCGTGGCCGTGGCCGACTTCCTTTTCCACACCTACCCTACCCAGCCCGAAGGTTTCCTTACCGAGATGCGCTCGCGCATTGTGAGCCGCAGTTCGCTCAACAAACTGTCGCAAAAATTAGGCTTCGAGAATTACATCCGCCACGCCCCAAACACGGGCAATGGAATGAGTTTCAAGTCGGTGGGAGGCAATGCTTTCGAGGCCTTGATGGGTGCCATCTATTTGGACAGAGGCTTTGAGTTTGCCAAAAAGGTCATCATTGAGCGTATCATTCGGGTACATATCGATGTGGACGAGTTGCAGCATACCGAAATCAACTTCAAGAGCAAGTTGCTGGAATGGGCACAAAGGCAGCACAAGCACTTGGAATACAAGTTGATAGGTGAAATTGGAGAAGGTCAAAAGAAGTTGTTCCATGTACAAATCTTCATCGACGAAAAGCCTTACGCCGATGCCCAAGACCGTTCCATTCGCGGAGCCGAGCAACAAGCAGCAGAAAAAACATTCGGAATGTTGCCAAAGGCTGATTAATGCCATCATTAATCGTATCTTTGCGGCATGAATACCAAAGATCGGAAAATACAAATCGCGTCATTCGACGACACCTCGGTCATAGGCATTAATTCGAGCCTGCCCGACTACAAATTGGCTTGGAGCATCAACAACAAGCTCTCCATCGACCTCGTCCGATACGATGACCTTGAGTTTGAGGGGGTTGGCTTCTCTTTTTTCTATTACAATGCCGGCGAAAACTACAATGTCTACAACTTGGTTTCGCTCGTGCGCAAGGACAAGGTGCTATATTCCTTCAATCCCCACCTCGATTACCTTTTTCTCATCCAAAACCACCTTACTGCCGAGCGTCGGCTCCACCTCATCCAGTCCATCCGAGCCGTCGAAGGCATAGGCCATGCTTTCCTATTAGAGAAGGACAAGACCTTGCGACAAGTACTGGAAACCATCAGCGACTGCGAACAACGAATGATTGACAAGAAGAAGAAACTCAACAGCCTCAATGAAGTGCGCAGGTTAGCCCGCGAGGCTATGAGATAAAAAAACGAGGATAGCAAAACTGTCCTCGTCTTTTTTACTGTTGCTCTACCATTATTACGGACATGGCCAGAACGGAACGCCACCACCGACATGCCAAGTATTATACTGTCCAGGATTAGGAGGAGTTATTAGATAGGTGAGATTATGTCCATGAAAACGAGGTTTCAACCTAGCAATGGCAGCCTCACGGTCTATATGAAATGTACTCATCATAAGCGCAATGGCATTTTCGTCATGTTCATAAATCCCAGAATAATAACAAGCACTACCTGATAAAGCACTTGTGCAATAATCAACAGCATAAGGCGTAGGTCCCGAATAACCTGAACAAGGTGGTGTTCCAAACGCATGCCAGTGTTCGGTAGTATTGGGCGGAATACTGGCATTGCAATAAGGACAAATATATTCCAAATCGCGATTACCATAAATAACTGTATCAACCATCGGTGCCTCTCCTGTTTCAAAAATAGAGGGCAAAGATTGCTGAGGTTCGGATTTCTTGCATGAATCGAGAGCCACCAAAGAGGCTAACATCATGCCTGCCACCATTAATGGCATTAATACTCTTTTCTTCATCATAGTTTTATTTTTTATTGATTAATACTCTGTTATTTGTTGTTATCTTGTTGAATACAAATTCATTCTGTCTTTTTGGGGCATCATTTTCCCTATAAACGACGCAGCAAAGATAAGGATAATTTTCATATTGGTATCTTTTTTTTCATTTTTTTTTCAATTTCAACCATTAATATGTGTACTTTTTGCCGAGTAGATTGAATTGTAGGCAAATGCCTCCATAGAAATGCTTGAAATCTTTCAAGCTGGCTTGCAGGCGAAGATGCTGCCAAAGCAACATATCTGTACCAAGAATGAACTCGTTGCCCGTATATTCGGCAATCAACCTTCCCTGCGGGAAGAAAGCTGGTCGGAAGGTAATGCCACCTACTATTCCGTTCCATTTGGCGTTGTAGCCACGAAGGTAATAGCGGTAGCACAGTGTCACGCCCAATTCGTTGCCTCCGAAAGTAAAATGCTTGGTGGCCGCCGCATAGAAATTGCAAAAATACAGTTGGACATTGGTATGGCCAGGGAGGTAGCCGGTGGTCAGGACATCGTTGCCCCCGATGGTTATGGCAGGATGGTACTTGCCTTCCTTCAGCGGCCTGAATTTCACCGAAGCATAACGGTCCTTGCTCCAATTAAGGACATGTCCTTGCGCATCTTTGCGATAGATGCGCTCGGTGCATACATAACTCATTTCCAGCCAACTGAAAGGCGTTAAGGAAATATAGTAATCGAAGGTGTGGTATTTTTTCCCATCTCCGGGATAGATGAATCCCGTGTCGGGAGTCATGGCCTTGTTGAGGAAGTGCGCTCCGATGAAGGCATCACCCTCGTGGTTCATTTCTCCTGATGGGACATGCACCAAACCCGAAATGCCTGTGTATTGTTGTGACTTGCCTGTTTGGGGTAGCAGCCATAGCAGCATTAATGCGGCAATGATATTAATATTATGGTGTTTCATTCTTTTTCTTCTTTTCAGTGATGATAAAATCAGGTTCCATAGTATGGCTGCCCCATTGCAACAAGTCACGGCTAAACCAGCCATGGCGTATGTTTTCCTCAGGGTCGGTATGGTACATGCGATTGGAATAGACTTTATACATGACGGAATACGACATTTGATAATTGGATGCCAGACGAAAATTCACTGCCCTATGCTTGCGATGATAGGGCGGAAGTGCGATAACGATACGGAATCCACCATCCAATCCATATTCATCGCTCCAATGGCCATATACGGAAACAGTGGTGTGGTTGAAGTGGCGCATAGCCTCAGCCTCGATGCCATAATCACGATACAAATACCTCCCAACAGTGCCACGGAATTGCGTGTTCCATTGCGAAAGATAGATGTCGCCACCAACAGTCCAAACAAAAGTATTGGGTTTGTTAATATGGAATGTTTCATTAAAATACATCGTTCCAACATAACCCATCTGTCCTTCAAAAGCAAACCAGCGGCACAAAGGAAGAAAAGCCTTTAAATCCACTCCATAACGGTACATATCGAAAACACCAGCCGATGCTTTAAGATGCAACTTGCTAATACACAACTCTTTGCTGATATTGAAAGCACCTATTTGAACGTACTTATATTGTTCGCCATAAGTGTTCACTATGGGTACTACAGCTTGTCCGGCCACTTGCCAATGGTCGCCAAAATTAAACTTGAAGCCTGGGGTAAGTTGTAACAGCACATCGTATTGCCTTTCGAAATGCATGTCACTAAACCCGAAATTAATGCCCGAGAAAAAATCTATGCTGGGAGAAGAGCCTTGTCCCTTGGCCTTGGGCGGACTTGCGCTTAGCGAAACGGCAAGGAACAAAGCCACTATCACGAAACGTCGGAAAGTTGAATTGCGGAGAAACATTGCAACAATTTGATTAATAATTTGGCTGCAAATTTACATGAAAAAACGAGTTGTTAGCGAGTTTTTAGTAATTTTGCCACAAAATAGGCATTTTTTATGGCAAAAGATTTGAAACCCCATATCGGCATTTTCGGTCGCAGGAATTGCGGCAAGAGCAGCCTCATCAATCTCCTCACGGGACAAGACATCGCCATCGTGAGCGACACGGCGGGCACCACCACCGACCCCGTGAAGAAAAGCATAGAAATCTTTGGCATTGGGCCTTGCGTGCTCATCGACACGGCGGGCATCGACGATGTTGGCGATTTGGGCCGACAGCGCATCGAAAAAACCATGAAGGTTTTGGAGGAAATCGACTGCGCCGTTTTGGTCATCACGGGAAACAACTTTGAAGAGCCTGAAAAACAACTCATTGCCCGCATGAAAGCACTGTCCGTGCCATTCTTCGTAGTCCACAACAAGGCCGACCAAGAGCCGCTTCTTGCCGTCATGAAGGCAATGATTGAGCAGAATCACGGTGCTAAAATACTGGATTTCAGCGTTCAAAGAAAGGATGATATTGCTCCTTTGGTTGAGATTTTGAAGAAAACGATTCCCGAAAGTGCGTATCAAAAAGTGTCGCTGCTTGGCGGCATTATCAAGCCGAATGAAGTGGTGGTGTTGGTTTGCCCCATCGATGCGGAAGCCCCCGAAGGCCGTTTGATTTTGCCCCAAGTGATGGCCATCCGCGATGTACTCGACAACGAATGTATCTGCGTTGTTTTGAAGGAAACCCATTTGCAGCAATACCTTGAAACAATGCCCAAACCTGCCTTGATTGTCACTGACAGTCAGGTGTTTGGCTTTGTGAGCAAAATAGTCCCTAACGACATTCCTTTGACCAGCTTCAGCATTGTTATGGCGCGTTTGCGCGGCGATTTCGACAACTATGTTAAAGGCACGCCGCACCTTTCCGAATTGAAGGACGGCGACACGGTTTTGCTGCTCGAATCATGCACCCACCACAGCACTTGCGAGGACATTGGCCGCGTAAAGTTGCCGCGAATGATACAGAAATTCACGGGCAGAGCCATTTATTTTGAATATGTGGCTGGCTTGTCGCCTATCAGCAATCCAGAGAAATACGCCATGGCCATCCAATGCGGCGGCTGCATGAGCACACGCAAACAACTCATCAACCGAACTAATCTCTTTGTGAATCAAGACATTCCGATTAGCAACTACGGCATGGCCTTGGCTTATATGAACGGCATTTTCGAGCGGATGATGGAGCCGTTTGCAAGACATTAATCCATTTTCAACAAATATTCCAGCAAGCCCTTACACCCTTCCGAAACATCCCTCCAAGTGGCCTCAAAATCGCCCGTATACCACGGGTCGGCCACATCGCTCGGGCGGTGGGTGTAGTCCATCAAGAGGCTGATTTTGTGGTCGGTATCCTCGCCGAACATCCGTTTCAGGTTGCGGAGGTTGTTGCGGTCCATGGCAATGATATAATCATAATAGGAGTAGTCTTGTCGTGTCATTTGGCGGGCGGTCTTGCCCTCGCAGCCAATGCCGTGCTCGGCCAATTTGCGCCGCGCTGGAGGATAAACGGGATTGCCGATTTCTTCGGTCGAGGTGGCTGCCGAGGCGATTTCAAACTGCTCGCTCAAGCCTGCGTCGGCGACGAGTTTTTTCATTACAAACTCCGCCATGGGACTGCGGCAAATGTTGCCGTGACAGATGAAGAGGATTTTTATCATGTTGAATTGTTGATTGTTGAATTGTTATTTTCCAAGCAGGTCATTAATGACGACAGAGGCGCAAAAGATGCCGAAAGCAGCAGGAAGGAAGGAAATCGTGCCGACGTTGGAAACCTTGTTTTGCTCATCAACGCCCTCGGTGATGATGGCCGAGGCATCGACAGGCTCGGGCGAAAAGACGACCTTAATGCCGTCGAACACGCCCAAACGATGCAATCTTTTACGAATATAAAACGCCAAACGGCAATGGTTTGACTTCGAGATGTCGCAAATCTCAACCTTTTCGGGATGGAACTTTCCACCTGCGCCCATGCTGCTCACGATGCGCTGGTTGTTCTGCTTGGCATAATAGAGCAGAAACACCTTGGGTGCCACAGTGTCAATGGCATCCACCACATAGTCAAAGGGTTGCGCCATCAGGTCGATGATGGCTTGGTCTTTCAGGTATTGGTTGAGGACGGTCAACTCGATTTCGGGGTTGATTTCGCGGAGGCGGTCGGCCATCACCTCGGCTTTGGGGCGGCCAAGGGTGCTTTCCAAGGCCAAAAGTTGGCGGTTGCGGTTGGTGATGTTCACCACATCGCCGTCCACGAGGGTCATTCGTCCGATGCCTGCGCGGGCCAATTGCTCGGCGGCATACGCCCCCACTCCACCCAAGCCGACCACAAGCACATGCTTGGATTTCAATATGTTGATACCTTCATCGCCGATTAATAGGCGGGTTCTGTCTTGCCAGTGTTCCATAAGGTGTTACTTGTCGTCGCTTTGCGTCTTTGCGAGGAGGAACGACGAAGCAATCTAGAAATTCGCATAATTCGTAAAATTTGCCGTTTTTTTTTCGGCGAATTTAGCTAATTATGCGAATGGACTGCTTCGTTCCTCGCAGTGACGCGAAGCGTGTCATCAGAATAATCGTGCAAAATTAGCAAAGATTTGTTTTTGTAATGAAACAATATCCATTTCCAACAAATTTGCTGCTGCTTCATAAATCGTTTCAATTCCGATTTCCGCCATGTCAGTCTCGATAAACAGGTAATACAAATCAATGAATTTTAATGACTTATAAATTTTTCTGTTGGGGTGCAGAAGGTTTTCTCCAACGGAAAGGAAAATCCCTTGTCGGATGAGTTGGGCGGCATCTTGCGCTGTGCCGTTGAAGCCGTGCACAATCCAAGGTTGCTTGGCTTTGTGTTTCTTCCGCAGTGCGATGATTTCGTTGTGGCTTTTCACATCGTGCAGAATCATCGGCTTTTTCAGGTTCTCCGACAAGACGATCTGCCGTTCGAAAACCTTGATTTGTCGGTCAAAATCAGCGTGAAACTTGTCCAAACCCGCCTCGCCAAGGGCAATGACTTGAGGTCGTTGCAAGTTCTCTTTCAGTTTGTTCAAGGCTTCATCAACTTGAAAATCAGCATTATCCAATGCCCACGGATGAATGCCGTAACTATAATAGCCTTGCTCGGGACAAGGTTGGTTTAAATTCAGGTTGACAATTTGGATTAAGTTGTCATCGGATTTGGCCGTATGGGTGTGTATATTGATGAAAGGCGTTTCCATGAAAGTTTTACTTTACCCAGGGATTACCAAATATCCCCATCAAGATAAACATGGAAAAGAGTATCACTATGGTAAATATTATGCACCACAATGACCTTTTGAATCTCCTGTCATAATCCTCTTGACCAAACAATTCCTTTATCTTCAAATAGCGTTTTTTGGAAAAGAACAGAAAAGCATTAAAGCCAACATCAACAATGGCAAATAGTATGAAAAATGTGCTAGTAGGAAGTGGTATAGGTGTGATAAATCGGGCTATTAGGTAAAGCAAAATAAAAAAGCCGCTATAGCACAAAAGGCTCATTGGTAATAGTGCTACTACTGTAGCAAATCTATCGGTTTCCTCTCCTCCTTGATTGTCTCTTTTTTCTATTCTAAAAAAGAAATAGAACAACCGATAATAAGCGTTTTTTAGGTAACGGAACAATTTCATAACTTGATTTATTACGCTGAAAGAACATGCAAAGATAGTGCTTTTTCGGCAAATTTGTGAAAAATCCTTACCTTTGCCACATGGAACAGAACCTCCTGCAAACGAAAATCGCTTATCTGAAGGGCGTAGGGCCGAAGAAGGCCGAAGTCCTGAAGAAGGAATTGGGCGTGGTCACCTATCAAGATATGCTCAACCAGTTTCCGTTCCGCTACATCGACCGGAGCCAAATCCAAAAGGCGGCCTATATCAACGACGAAAGCGTTTATTATCAGTTAGTTGGGACGATTTCCAACATCAAGATGATTGGCGCACCGAGAGCGACGCGAGCCACGGGCGTTTTCACCGACGACAGCGGCAGCATCGAATTGGTGTGGTTCCGAGGACTGAAATGGCTCAAGAACCGTTTCAAGCCGGGTGTGAAATACGTGCTTTTTGGCAAGGCCAGCGAGTTCAACCACAACTTCAACTTCGTCCACCCCGAAATCGAGGAGTACGACCCCAAGGACCCACTCATCGGCGAGGGTTTGCAAGGCGTTTACAACACTACGGAGCGATTGAAAGACAATGGCTTGGGCACACGCACCATTGCCAAATTGCAGAAACTGATTTTGCAACAGGTGTTTGAATACATTCCCGAAACGCTACCGAGAGAACTTATTGAAAAAGAACAGCTTATTCCGCGCCGTTACGCCTATTACCAAATCCACCTGCCCGCAAACAACATCGAAATCCAGCAGGCCACGCGCCGACTGAAATACGAGGAGCATTTCTTCTTCCAACTCAAGTTGTTGCGCAACAAAATGCACCGCGAACAAGCGGTCAAAGGTCACGTTTTCAGCGTAGTGGGCGAATATTTCAACGACTTTTACAACAACCACCTGCCTTTTCCGCTCACCAATGCCCAAAAGCGCGTCATCAAGGAAATCCGCAAGGATTTGGGTTCGGGACACCAGATGAACCGCCTGCTGCAAGGCGACGTGGGCAGCGGCAAGACCATCGTCGCGCTGATGGTGATGCTCTTGGCCTTGGACAACGGCTTCCAAGCCTGCCTGATGGCACCAACGGAAATCCTTGCCACACAGCATTTTGCCACGCTTCAGGAGCAACTGAAAGACATGGACATCAACTTCGCCCTGCTGACGGGTTCCACCAAAACAAAAGAGCGAAACCAAATCTATAAAGGCTTGGCCAACGGCACCATGCAAATCGTAGTCGGCACCCACGCGCTGATTGAAAACAAAGTGGTTTTCAAGAACTTGGGCTTGGCCATCATCGACGAGCAACACCGCTTCGGCGTGGAGCAAAGGTCGAAATTCTATGAAAAAACAGAGATACCACCCCACACTTTGGTGATGACCGCCACACCCATCCCGCGCACCCTTGCCATGACCCAATACGGCGACCTCGACGTGTCGAAAATCGACGAGTTGCCGCCTGGACGCAAACCCGTTCAGACTTATCATATTTACAGCGACGATCGCTACCGCATCATGATGTTCATGAAACAGCAGATCGCACTCGGGCGGCAGATTTATGTGGTCTATCCTTGCATCAAGGAATCGGAAAACACGGATATGATTGCTCTTCAGGAGGGCTATGAAGCTTTGCTGCACGACTTCCCCGAACCGCAATACAAACTCTGCGTCTGCCATGGTCGGCTGAGTGCGGAGGACAAGGACTTCGAGATGCAGCGTTTTATTAATAGGAATGCACAAATCATGGTTGCGACGACGGTCATCGAGGTGGGCGTGAACATCCCCAACGCCACGGTGATGATTATCGAGAACGCCAATCGTTTCGGATTATCGCAACTGCATCAATTGCGCGGTCGCGTGGGTCGTGGGGCCGACCAATCCTATTGCATCCTCGTTACTGACCACAAGCTGACCGCCGACGGCAAGACTCGCATGAAAACCATGTGCAGCACCAACGACGGCTTCGAAATCGCCGAGGTCGATTTGGAACTGCGCGGTCCCGGCGAGACGGGCGGCACACGCCAATCCGGACAAATAGAAATGCTGATTGGCGACCTTCAAAAAGACGGTGCATTAATCCCGCAAGTCCGCGAAGCTGCCATCCACCTCCTGGCCGATGACCCGAAACTCATCAAGCCCGAAAACCGAATGTTGCGCGAGCATTACAAGGAGTTATTCGCGCAGACTTTTGATTGGAGCCAGATAGGGTGAATCAATAATTCCACCGAATCCATTCCGCCAGAAAGTAGTCGTACACCTGATAGCCTTTTTCCGTTCGGGTCAAAACATCTTTTTCAAGCAAACCTTTCAAGGCAGCCTGCACCGAACTTGAAGTTCCTAAATTATTGTCTTTCAAAAATTTGCCAGACATCACATTATTCGCAATCCGTTCTTTTGCGATGGCAAAGAGTACAGATTTTTGTCGGGCAGAAAGATTGAGAAGCGTGTCTTTGTAACTCGATTCTTGCGTTTGGACGACATTTTTCAAAGCAGGTTCATACAAATCGAATCCACATGTTTGGCCTTTTACCGTTATGGCGAACAACTCATTGAGAATCATCTGCATAAACCATGTCACACCCTCAAATTCATCATAGACTTTTTCGATTAATTCTAGTTCGATGTTTTTTCCGTAATCCTTGAAAAGTTGTATGGCGAAATTGGTGTAAACGGCTTTGTCCAAGGGCTTTAGGTCGGTGGTGATGACGCTTTGGTAGAACGGCTTGGAGGGCGAATGGAACATTTGCGTCATCAAGTGGCGGCGGCTTCCCGAAAAAATGAACAAAGTCTGTTTGCACTGCTGGGTTTTTGTCCGCAAAAGCGCTTCCACATTTTTTTCGGCATAGTTGGCAATTTGCTGAAACTCGTCGATGGCCACGATACAAGGTTTGTCAGCCGCCTCAAGATAAGCGAAAATCTCGTCAATGCTGGTTTGCGGTTGCTCCACGCTGCCCAAGCCGATGTCAAAAACAGGCTCACCAGTCATGGAATCAAGTTTGAATCCAGGACGAAGCGACTTGATAGCGGTAAAAAACCTTTCTCCCCATTGACTATGTAATGGCTTGAGTTCTTTATAGATAGCTTTCCCCAATAGAAAAACAAACTCCGAAAGCGTGTTGGTGGAATAAATGTCAATATAGAAGGTGTGGTATCGTTTCTTGATGTCAGACTGGGCAAAAAAATGCTGAATCAATCCTGACTTTCCCAAGCGGCGTGCGGCAATGATGGCCGTGTTGCGACCATTGTCAACCTGCTTCTTCAGGAAGGCTGTTTCTTGTTCCCTGTCGCAAAAATATGCCTCAGAAACATACTTTCCAACCACAAAAGGATTACTTATTGTGTTGTTTTCCATATTGTTACATTTTTATTATTCCAATAATTATTATTCCAATAATAATTGCAAAAGTAATAATAATTCTGAACAAACAACAAATTATTTCGATTATTCTGCTTTTTTCTCTTTCCTAAACGAATAAAACTTGTTCGTCAAGTAGCTGAATGTCACGCAGATGATGGAGATGATGACATATGAAACGGTCGGCCACCATTGGAACACTTCGACGAAAAGTTTCAGGCCAAAATAGTTGATGAGGATGTTGCCGACAGTAACGAGAAAATACCTGACAATCTGCGTTCTACCACGCAAAGTGGAACCTGAAAAACTGATGTGGCGCGCCATCCAGAAACCCGTGAGGAAAGTAATGGGAAACTTGAACACAAAGGCCGCGATGTGGGGCGTGAATGCGATGAAACCGAGGTCAAAGACCTGGCCTTTGAAAACGAAATGATAGAAAACATAGTACAGCACCCACTCCAACACAAGATTCATTCCGCCGCATGCCGCGTAACGGAACAGCTCAAGGCTCATAAACTTGCGGAAAGGCGGATAGAAAAAGTCGATGACCGAGATCAAGGTGCGTTCAATCCAAAGTTCTATGTTTTTTAGGGCTGACATTCGGGGCGCAAAAATACGAATTTACAGCCAAATCACCTCAAAATCCGAAAGCAATTCAGAGGCTTTCTCCACATTGTCCGTGAAGCCCAAAACATAGCCGCCACCGCCTGAGCCTGAGATTTTTACGCCAAAATTGAAGTCAAAATCGGTCGTGAAAAGGTCGAGCGTGTTTTCAGTTATCATCGGGCGAAGGAACTGCAATTGGCCTTGGGCAAGCTGTTTCAACGATTTGAAAAACAATTCTTTATCGCCTGAAATCATCGCGTCAATGCAGGTTTTGACGCAGGGCAAATATTCCGCTTGGAAACGATTCAAGAAATCAGGATTTTCGCGCTGCGCCTTGAAATGCTCGACCAACGGCTTGGTGTTGCTCTTTATCTTCGTGTCAATCAGGCAAATGTGGATGTCTTTTTTCAAAAAGTCGTCGGAAAGGATTTGTACACCTTTTGGCGTGATTTTGAATGGTTGACCAAGGTAGCATTGCAACGGGTCGATGCCGCTGCTGCTTCCGTGGAAATGACTCTCCATCAGGCCGAAAAGGGTCTTCAGTTGCAGGTAGTCATCCGTTTTTTGCATGGCGTAACGGTCGTAAACCGCCGCGACCAACGTTCCCGAACTACCCAAACCATAGCCCGAAGGCACATTGGAAGCGAGGAACAAACCTTCGTTCAAGTCTTTATTAAAAGATTGAAACTCAAAGAGATTCGATAATTCTTGGTTTTCAGAAAGATATTTGCAAAACTGCTTCAAACTATGGTTGGAGGGAAGCGATGAAGCGAGGTTCCTGCTTTGCGGAAACTGCCATTGCGCCGAAAAGCGTTTCAGCGGAATCATCAGCGCGGTGGCATCGAAAATCATCGAATACTCACCGAAAAGGATGACTTTGCTATAGTATCGGTCTCTCATCACTGCATTTTTTTCGGACCGTCGCCTACATGGTCGGCAATCCAACGGCCTTGGTTACAATACTTTAGCAATTCGCTCTTGATAAAGCTTTCCACTTTTTCCGCCTCGCTGTCAGGATAAAGCAAATGCACATTTGGACCCGCATCCAAAGTGAAACAGAGCGGGATTTGGGTTTTATTTCGGAAAGTCCTGACTTCCTCGATGATGCGCAAAGTGTTGGGTTTCATCAGGATAAATGACGGATTGGAGCACATCATCAGGGCGTGGAGTTGCAGGGCTTCTGACTCGGTGATATTAATAAAGGTGTCCAAATCACCTGATTTCAAGGCAGTCAGTAAGTTTTTGATATTCTCGTTGGCTTGTGCATATCGTGCTGGAGCATAAGGATTACCTTCCATCAGGCCATGTCCTGCACGACTGGAAACGGATTTTTTCTCACTGCTGACAATCAGGATGCTGTCGCGGAAGGTCTTGAAAACAGGATGTATGTCGTTTTCCAACGGAACAGCATATTCATCGGAACTGCCTTTATAATAAGGCGTTGCGCCCCAAAGTGCCATTTTCGGAAACACCGAGCGCGCCGCACTGCCCGAGGCCAAACGTGAGAAATAAGAGGCTTTTCGTAAAACCATGTCTATGGGTCGGCCCTTCGACAGGCTCAGGGACCTCTCGATTTCCAACAAACACATCACAAATGCACTCATCGAAGAAGCCGAGGAAGCAATGCCTGAAGAATGTGGGAAGGTGTTGCGGCTCTCAACTTTCAGATTCAGTTGGTTGATGAATGGGAAAAACGCCTGATTTTCAACCAAAAACTTCTCGATTTTCGCGCCAAAAGCGGAGTTTTCCTTGCCCTCGAAAAAGAATTGGAAACCAAATTTTTCGGCTTTTTCAAAATCAACGAATGTCTCGGAGCGACATTCCGACAAAGTGAAACTAATTGACGGATTCTGAGGAAGTTGTTTTCCTTTCTTGCCCCAATATTTCACCAAGGCAATGTTCGACGGACTCTGCCAGCCAACTTTACCCTGAAAGTCGTTGGGCACTTCACCCTTGAAGGCCTCGTTCAACCATTTGTTTTCCATTTCCGATGTGTTTTGCGCTGCGAAAATAGGGAATTATTCCTTACCGCCGCCCAAGCCACAAGGTTTTATGGCCATTTGGCGCCCAACCGTCATTGTTCGCGGACGAACATCAAATTCGTGTCAGGCCCAAAAGTAACCTCGAACTGGAAATAGTCGCGCTCGTCCTTCTTGATGCAGACGGAGTAGGTTTGTCCCAACTTCAGGTTTTCGATGATGATGTCCAAATGGCGACCGCACAAGCAATCGGCCCACGAATCATCATAGAGCAGTTCGATGGAGATGTTTTGTTCCTGCGTTTGGATTTCAGGTCGGATGGTGTCAACGTCGCAATAGAATGGCGTGTTTGTAGTGCTGATTTTCAACTTCGTGTCGTCAATAGCGGTCACATAAATCGTGTCATTCAGTTCATTGTCGCGATGGAGAACGATGTCGTTGCATCCCGAAACGAAGAAGCCGGAAACCTTGGGCTGCTGTGCCTCTTTCTTGTTGCATCCCTCCAAGGCAAGGAATCCGATGACGAAAAGCGCCGTCAGGGCGATGATGGTTTTGATTGATTTGTTCATGACGTTTTGTTTTTAATTGTAATATACAGTATTTCAGTTTTTTACGATTTTCCGTATGAAACGCTCCTTGTTTTCCGTGATGATGGAAACGAAGTAAACGCCTTGCTTCAAGTTGCTGATGTTGATTTCGTTTGTGCCCTGCACGGTCTTCACCAATTGGCCAAGGACATTGTAAACCTTCACTTCGGCAACTCCCAAACCGCCTATCGTTACTGTTCCGTTTGTTGGATTAGGATAAACCAATATTGCTTCATCAAGTGGCCTTGGCCATTCCGGCACTTGCCAAGTCGTGTAATCCACTGTGTCAGTAACATGAAGCACCCAATAGTTATTATATGAGTTCATCAAATAGGCCGTATCATTGGTGCAGTTGTAGTCGCCACAAGGCATTTCGCCTCCCGAGCTGCCGCACTCTGCAAGAAGCACGTATTCCCTATCGTTTTGCTTGATAACATCAGCAAGATACTCATGAGACTCCGTTTGTGTGCCTATGGCTCTTTCCCAAAGCAGGTTGCCGTTGCTGTCGGTGCGGAAAACCCACAACTTGTTTCCAATTTCAAGATTCCAAGCAGGCTTAAGGTTATTTGCACTTTGGGAATCGCCATCCAACGACATGGTGGTTCCAAAAACGGTATAGCCTCCATCCTCATTCAAGAAGACTTTGACAATCTGTTCGTCTTTCGTGCCGCCATAGCACTTGCTCCATAGCACATTGCCATCCAAATCTGTACGCAGCAGCCAAATGTCAGAAGTCAAAGGCATCCAAGATTGTCCATACCAATGCCCAGGATGATACCCTGCACTTTGTAGGTCGCCATCCGATGACGAAGAATGCCCTCCAAACAAATAACCATCTGGAAGTTCTATCACATTGGAAAATGAATCATGCTTGTTCCCTCCATTGCAACGATTCCATTCCACCTCGCCATTGGCATTCATCTTGACGAGTATTCCATCAGCATATCCACCAGGTCGGGCACAACTCTCTATGTTACCATCCCCCGATTGGTTAGCCGCATCTCCAAAAACATATAAACCGCCATCTTCAGCAATAGCAACTCTGTCATCCATTTCATCTCCACTTGTCCCTAAAGTCGTTTCCCATTCCAATTCACCGTTTTTGTCCAATTTTACGACCCAAAAATCCGTACTGCCAAAAAATTGACTGACATCTCCACATGCCCAAAAGCCTTTGCCCGTGGTACAAACAATGCCGCCGTCATCGGTGACAACTCCATGAACGCTGTATGGAAAATAGTGTTCCTCACAGCCCAAAGTGCGTTCCCAAATGATATTGAGATTATCATCCGTTCGAACAGCCAAAATTCCTGAATTTCCAGTTGAAGGGAAAACCTTCTTCCCATAAAAATAGTATCCGTCCATGTCCTTTGCTTTCAAAATGCCATGATAACCTTGGAAACAGTCTTGATTGACGATTTCATGATTCTCGTCAATTTCTACGACCCAAGCCCCTGTTGAGCCTTGGTCACCGCAAGCAATCATGCCGCTCCCTAAATCAGAGACTCCCAAAATGATATAACCCTTGTCTTTAGGTAGAAATTTGGCTGGTTCATCAATTCCCAATCCTCCATAGCATTGCTGCCAATCGATGCGAAGTTGGGCTTTCATTGTGCCTCCAGCTATCAGCAGGAGCGCAAGCAGTGTGTAAATTCTTGTTGCTTTCATATTCATATTCATATTAGTCTTATTTGTCCTATAAGTCTCACTTCGTAAGCACGATAACACGCATAACGAAATAACAATTGCTCCTCATCCAACGATTTTAATTACAAAGCAAACTACAAAGCATTCCAATTCATTCCTGTATCGCAGTCTCCAAAAGCTTCACAAAGTAGTTTCCCTCGTTATTATACAGCTTGATTTTCATCCAACCGTAACGGAATCTGTCGGCATCCGTAAATCTGAATCCAACATATTTCTCCTCATCTAATGGGAAACGGTCATAGTCAAACTTGGCAATAGTGTGGTAATGCGTTTGGTAAGTGGTGTTTTCTCCATAAGTATTACTGTCTTCCATGTCCATGGTCTGCTCATGCAGCACGACAAATTCAGGAAAAGAGTTCTTGTTTAATACGAAAAGATCACCTGCATTGTATGCTTGCGGAATAGATACAGTTTCTCTGCGTTCCACCTTATCTGTCTCGTCAATCTTATGGCAAGTGTAAGTTCTTGTGATGAATACATGAGTGGTATCCCCATCTTGCCTGTATGTTGTATCGGCATGAAGATACCATATTTTCTCTACCTCCTTGCAAACGATCTGCGTCAGGTCATCGTCGATGCAATGGATGGCAGATGTCGCGGGAGTCATTGACAGGTCAGTGTAAAGCCGGATGTTGTTTTTACCGTCTCCGTTCAAATCCACAAGATACAACCATTTGTCGGGAAAAGCGGGAGTATTATGAATGCTCACAGTGTCGTATGATGTAACAATCATACCCGTGTAATCACCAAAAGTAATCCCTGTGCGTTCCTTGTTGCACGACGGCATAACGCAAACCACCGCCAGTGCCAATGCGAATAATAATGTCTTTTTCATTTTTGTGAGTTTTTTGGATTTGTTTCTGCAAAACTATAACAAAAATCCACAGAAAAAACAACCCCCAAGCCCAACTATAGGTTTTTCTTGGTTTGAAAAACTATAAAATATTGGAAAATAATGGATTACAAAAACAAAACTATAGGTTTTTGTTTAGCCCAAAAGGTCGGAAACGGGGCTTTTCCCCACCTTTTTGATGAGGTCGGAGCGGTATTTTGTCACCGTGTTTTGGCTTAGTTCCAAAATCTCGGCCTCTTCCTTGATGCGGAAACGGAGAAAGTTGAGCACAAGCAAATCGCGCTCTTGCTCGGTCAGGTCGGGATAGGTGGATTTCAGTTTTTCGTAAACGTTGGGGTAGGCCTTGTTGAAGGCTTCCAAGATGCCCTTGCGCGGGTGGCCGCCTTTGTCGTAAAGCGCCTTTGTCTCTTTCACCAAATCCTCGAAAGTCTTTTCCTTCAGGGCGGCTTGGGCTTCGGTCAGCTGTTGGCTGAAGGCTTCGCGTTGCTGGTCGAAAGCCTCGCGCTGCCGTTGGTGTGCTTCGCGGAGGTTGGCTTCGGCTTGTTTGTGGCGCTTGCGGGCCACCAAAAGCACAAGTACAAGGGCCAAAATCGCCAACGCGACCAAGGAAACCATCAATATGTTTCGTCGTACAGATTGTTGCCTTTTCAGCAGGGTTTCGGCCTCCTGTTTTTTCTGTATGTAGTTGTTGAACAATTCGGTAAGTTCGGAAGTCACGGGGGCGAAGGCTTCTATCGGATGTGGATATTGCGCCAGAAGATGGGCACATTCGTTCATCTTCGTGGTATCGCCCAAGGCTCCATAAACTTCGTTCAAGTACTCTAATGCTTGGATTTTTGCAGTGGTGTTCGAAAAATCCGAATGTTGCAATCCATCAAAAGCTCGGTTCAGATACACCAATGCCGAATCAAGTTGCTTTTCCTCTTTATGGATCCAGCCGATGGTCAATTCAACGTCGTGACGGTCAGTCTCATCGCAATGCGGAAGCAGGGATTTTTGGTTGCGGATGACAGGCGCTGCGTCGTGATGTAGTTTGTAGTCGATGATGCCATTCCTTGAGACCGCCATCCTGAAAACAATGTCGGAAGAGTCGTTGTCGAAGCATCTTATTGCGGTGTCGTAGTAATAGCAAGCGCTGTCGAAACGCTCACTGATGTCGAATCCGTATGCTATCAAAAACAATGTGGTTCCCAGTCCCGCAGGTGAGTTGGAATATTTCTTGTCGATGGCCAAGGCTTGACGGTAGAAATAGGAAGACGGATTGGGCAAGAGGGAGATTGAATAATCTGTGCCCAATCCCTTGTAGGTTTTCTTTAGAAGTTTGATTATTTGCTTGTCTTGCTTTGTAAGTTGTTCAACATCAAATGATTGAAGAATAGAAAAGTGTTCTTCCAAAACTTCCAATGCGCGGTAGTATTCCTTGCAGCAGGCCACGGTGCTGTCTTTGTCCCTATAGTCCAAGGCGTTTTGGAATAAGGTTTGGGCGAGGTTATAGATGGAATCGGCACGAAGGCTGTCGGCTGTCGAAACCATCTGCGGCGGTTCTTCTGAAGCCTGCTTTGGTTGGCCGCAGGCCGCCAACAGGATGACGCAAACGATTGTCGCTATGAGGTGCTGTGTTTTCATCGAGGCAAAAATAAGGAAATTCTCCGAATGTTCACTTTACAATGTCGTTATAACTGAAAACTACCCCTAAACCTTTCTCCTTGAAATAGGTTTTCACTTGGTTTTCATTCCATTCCGTTGCGGCAAGGATGAAGTCGCCGCCCCAAGCGCCAAGCGATTTCAGCGTTCCTTCGAAGTCGGGGAAACGCTTTTGAACGGGTTCCTGCCCGATGCAGCGGGCAATGATGCGCTCGTGGCATTGCAAAAGCATGGCGAACTCGTCCAAAGTTTGGCATTTCGGCACGGCACGGCTGATTTCCGAAACGGCTTTAATATCATTCTGTAAATCAGTGGGATTAGCCTTTGCCAAAAACGCCTTGATTTCTTTTGAGGAACTTTGCTTTTGGCCTTGGTAGACGAAAAACAAATGCTCGGAGAAAGAAGGCTGAAAAGCAACAGATTTGACCATTGGGGTCGGCGTTTCGACAGGCTCAACGACCTTAGAATCCTGAAAGTCCCAGAGCCCGTCGAAGGGTCGATGGGTCGGTTTAGAGGCTGAAAGTTGATAATAAATCGGTTGTTCCGCCGTGGCGCAGGCGAGGTCATAGCCCGAACCGCCGAAGGTTAGTTTTAGCAATTCGTAAGGATTCACGTTGGCCCATTGCGCGAGGTTGGCAATCAGGGTGGAACTGCTGCCTAAGCCCCAGTTCGGGTCAAAGTCGAGGCGGGTCGTAAACTTCAAGTCGCTACCTTCAAAGGCATTGGAATTCAGTTGTTTGACGGCTTTTAGGATTTGTGTCAATTTTTCAGCTTTGGGTTGGTCGTTACAGTCGATGATTTCGAGGGTTTCATGGTGCAAAGTCACGGAAAACCATTCCCCTTCAGGTCGAAAGGCTTCCCAAAGCAAACGGTTGTTGCTTGAATCAAGTTCTTCAACTTCAAGGCTTTGACCTAATTTCAAAGGCAGTGCCATGGCCAAGGCGCTTTTTAGGACGAGGTATTCGCCTGTTAGGAGGAATTTTCCGTGGGAATGGTAGTTTGTTTTCATACTTGGTGTGATTGGATTGCAAAATTAGTTTTTTTGGCCGAAACAATGGCGTTTTGTGGAAATTGTGCTAATTTTGCAGCGTAATTAATAGCAAACGCAAGATGGACGGATCAATTTCAACGGCAATGCAGTTCGACACTTTTACGCTCAATGTGCCAAAAACGGAGGTTTCTTTTTTCAGAACCATGGCGAAAAAGATGGGTTGGACCATCGAAAGAAAAAAGAAAGAAAAACCGCGCATGTTCGACCCTGAAACGGGAGAATACCTCAACGACGAGACGATGAAAGTTATCGAGGATTCCATGAATGGGAAGGGTATTGCATGGTCGGGCACAGCAGAAGAATTTAAGGAATGGGCTAAGGCTTTGTAAGATGGCAAAATATAGACTTACTTCTACGGGTCAATTCAAGAAAGACCTGAAATTGGCCAAGAAAAGGGGGCTTTCTCTGGATGACCTTTTTGCCATCACCGACTTGTTGGAAGCAGGCAAACCACTACCAGAAAAATGCAGAAACCATCAAATTCATGGCCAATATGAAGGCTGTTGGGAATGTCACATCAACCCTGACTGGCTACTGATTTACATCAAAGACACAGAAATCCGAATCATTTCCCTCCAACGGACGGGAACCCATTCGGATTTGTTCGGAAAAAACAGGAATTAAGCGTTTTTATTTTCGTAGCCCTTCCAAAAACTGCTCCACCGCCGCATACGACACCGTCTTGTCCTTAAAGTATTCCCGCGCCTTTTTCTTGTCTTCTTCGCTGGCGTTCAGTTGGTTAAGAATGTTATTCAGGTGCATCTTCATGTGGCCTGCTTGGATGCCTTTGGTGGTCAGGGAGCGCACGGCGGAGAAATTGTTGGCCAAACCCATCGTGGCGGCAATCATCATCAGTTCCTTGGCGGTGGGATTGCCCAAAAGCTCCAAGGTTTTCTTGGCCAAAGGGTGCAAACTCGTCAGGCCGCCAATGGTGCCCAAAGCCATCGGCACCTCCAACTCGAAGTGGAAAATGCCGTTTTCGATCGTGACGGATGAAAGGCTTTCATAGTGTCCGTTGCGCGAGGCGAAGGTATGACCTGCGGCTTCAACGGCGCGGAAGTCGTTGCCCGTGGCGATGACCACTGCATCAATGCCGTTGTAGATGCCTTTGTTGTGCGTCGTGGCGCGGTCGGTGTCGATGTGGGCAATGTCCACGGCCTTCTTGAATTTCTTGGCGTATTCTTCGCCCGAAAGGTGTTCGTCGATGCCATCCAATTGATTGACAGGACATTCCACCCAAACCTTCACGCGACAATCGGGTGTGTTGTTCGAGAGGATGGTCATAATGATTTCCACCTTGCGGAGGTCCTCGGGAAGGTTGTTGCGCTCGGCGAAGAAGTCTTGCAGGCTATGTCCAAACTGCTCCAAGACGGAGTTGATAAAGTTGGCGCCCATCGCGTCACCCGTGCCAAACTCTACTCGAATTTGGTAATAGTCAGGGATTTGTGCGCTGTAGTCGATGAGGCGCATCCCAAGGATGCCGCCACCGCGCTTGCGCATTTTCTCTGTCATGGTGTCGGTGTCGGCCAACAGGCGTTTCTCGATTTCGGGGAACAAGGCAAAGAGTTTTTCCTTGTCACCGCTCCAGCCGAAATGCACTTGCCCGACCTTACGCACGTCAATCACTTCGGCGTGAAAACCGCCTCTTTCGCCCCAAAACTTGGCTGCAGCCGAGGCCGCAGCCACGACCGAACTTTCCTCGATGACCATCGGCACGATATAGTCCTTCCCGTTGATGGTCACGTTGGGCGAAATGCCGTAAGGGATGAAGAAATTGGTGATGGTGTTCTCGCTGAACTCGTCAAAAAGTTGCTGCTGCTTCGAGTCGGAGTGCCAGTAGCTTTTCAGCAGGCTGACGACCTCTCCGGGGTTCTCGAAGTAGTTGGCTATCAGTTTCAACTTCTCCTCCTTGAGAAGTTTCGAGAAGCCTTTTTTTATGCGTTCGCGAGTTGCCATTTCAGTTTACCATTCTTCTTCTTCAATGACTTTTTCGGGTTCAAGACTCTCCTCAAACTTTTGACCCCAATCTTCCGCAAAGGCGGCCATTTGTTCCAAATAATTGTCCCAAACGGGCTGATAATTCGGGTCTTCCTTGTTCATCCATTCCTCGCAGGGATGGTTGCTTTGGGTTTTCTGCATAAAGTCGGTGAGGGTGTAGCGCACACGGCCTTCGCGCACCTCGATGATGAAACGATAGGTAATCCACGGCCATTTCGACTTCACGGGGTCGCCGTTGTCGAGTTGCATTTGGTGCTTGCCCTTCATGGTGCGTCCATCGTTCTGTTGCAAAATGGTCGAAGGGCTCTTGTAATAGGAGTTCATAAACCCGCTATAGATGCGGTTAAACACTTCATCTTCAGAGCCTACCGTGTTGATGACCCTACGGAAACAAATCTTCTCGGTCTTCGGGTCGATGGGCATGTTGGTCTGGGCAAAGGTGACAGTCGCGAACAGGATGGCGACGAAAAGCAATGCTACTTTCTTCATTTTTTCTCAAAATTTGGTTACAAAAATAGTAATAATTCATGTTGCTTCGGCGCAACGGGGGCGAAAAATAACAAATATCAGGCCAAAAATCAGAATGGGATGAGTTGCGAATCTTCAGAACA
>Ga0326514_10000657_pt1 | contig 23226 bp, 21 predicted proteins | sample 3_2548_0518_D_FD_203653 | JGI IMG/M metagenome (GOLD analysis project Ga0326514, IMG submission 203653) | Bovine rumen microbial communities from UC Davis, California, United States - 3_2548_0518 | ecosystem: Host-associated > Mammals > Digestive system > Stomach > Rumen | place: USA... | reverse complement strand
TTTTTAACAAATCAAGGAAATTTCGTAAATAATACAGACTAATTAACAAAATTATTTAACAATAAACCCTTGAAAAACAAAATAATCTGTGTATAATCTCTAAATATAGAAAAATAATTACGAGACAATTCAAAGCCGCATAAATATTTTTCTGACCAAGAGAAGACAAAGGCGTCGCGGAAGGGAAGACCTTCTGCGGCGTCTTTTTTCTTTCCCTCCTGAAAGGAGACGTTATGAGTGATATTGCGATCAAGATGGAGATGGTGAATAAGAGCTTCGGCGACCTTCACGTGCTGAAGGATGTGAATCTGGAGGTGAAGAAGGGCGAGAAGCTGGTCATCATCGGGCCTTCCGGTTCCGGAAAGTCCACGACAGTCCGCTGCATGAACTTTCTGGAGAAGCCGACCAACGGCAAAGTCTTTATCGACGGAGAACTCATGACGGAGAAAAACTGCAGGAAGATCATCCGGGGGAAAATCTCCATGGTCTTTCAGCAGTTCAATCTTTATCCGCATCTGACTGTTCTGAAGAATCTGACGCTGGCGCCGATCAAGCTTCACGGCGTCTCGAAGGAGGAGGCAGAGAAAACCGCTTATCATTATCTGGATGTCGTAGGGCTGAAGGATAAGGCGGATGTCTATCCGATCGCACTGTCGGGCGGCCAGCAGCAGAGGATCGCAATCGCACGGGCTCTGTGCTGCAAGACGCCGATCATTCTTTTCGATGAGCCGACCAGTGCCCTGGACCCGGAGACGATTCAGGAGGTTCTTGATGTCATGGTGAGACTGGCCAGGGAGGACAACATCACCATGGTAGTAGTGACGCATGAAATGGGATTCGCGAGGCAGGTTGCCGACCGGATCGTGTTCATGGAGGATGGACGCATCATCGAGGAAGGGACCCCTGATCACTTCTTCACCCATCCCGATAGCCCGAGAGTGCAGGAATTCCTGGGCAAGATCATCCGCTGAAAGAGATAGCGGCGGGAAACGGCTGAGGATCAGCCGCAAGGTACAGGAAAAGGAGGAGACGGTTATGAGAAAGTACTTCGGAAAAACATTTACGAGACGTGTGATGGCGATGGCGGCAGCAGGCGCTATGGCGGTCAGTGTCATGGCAGTTCCGGCGATGGCAGAAGAGACGGAAGCCGGTACCGAGGCGGAGGTCGAGATCGGACCGGATACCCAGAAGATCATCGATTCGGGCAAGCTGAGAGTCGGTGTCAAGAATGCCGTCAAGGGCTTCGGTTTTCAGGATACCGTAACCGGTGAGTATACCGGCATGGAGATCTCAATTGCTGAGGATATCGCGAAGGATCTGGGTGTTGAGCCTGAATTCACGACCGTTACTGCAGCGACCAGAACCGAGCTTCTTGATTCCGGGGATATCGACTGCGTACTCGCAACCTTCACGATCACGGATGAGAGAAAGAAAAGCTGGGATTTCACCACTCCTTATTATGAAGACCATGTCGGCGTTCTGGTCGAGAAGGATTCCGGCATCACGGAGCTGAAGGATCTGGTCGGCAAGAAGGTTGGTGTATCTTCCGGGTCCACTTCCGCTATGTCCCTCGTTCAGGCGATGGTCGACAACAGCGTCATCGATGCTTCCGAGTTTGACAAGGATACATTTGATCCGGCGACCTGGAAGGGCGATGTCACATTCCAGCAGTATGACGACTATCCAACCATATCCACCGCGCTTACCGCAGGTGAGGTTGATGCGTTCTGTGTAGATAAGTCCATCCTGGCCATCTATCACACCGATGACCGCGACTACATCAAGGAAGAGTTCGCTCCTCAGGATTACGGCATCGCGACGACCAAGGATTCTGATTTCTCAGCATACTGCGAAGCAGAGATCCAGAAGTTCCTGAAGGACGGTACGATCGATGACCTCATCAAGGAGAACAATCTCGACTGAGTCCGACCAGGAGCGAAAAGGAGTTAAAAGGGATTAAGAAATGAAAGCGGAAGATCTCCGGATACCGGAGATCTTTCCGGGAAGGAAAGGAGCAGGGTATGGGTGGTTTGTTTTCAGCTTATGCGTGGTCGAAAGTATGGGACTTCCGCATGGGATTTCTCACGGGGCTTGGAAACACACTGCTGACCGCCCTGCTCGGAATTGTTCTGGCGATGGCATTGGGGCTGATCTTCGGTCTGATGGAGACCGGACGGATCAAAGCACTGGTGGCGGTCGCCAGAGTCTACATCGAGTTTATCCAGAATACGCCGATCCTTCTGCAGATGTGCTTTATCTACTACGCACTCGCATTTTCGGGAAATTCGATCGGCATCGTGCCAACTGGCATCATTGCCCTCGGAATCTACCACGGAGCCTACATGGCGGAAGTGTTTCATGCAGGCATCGGGTCGATCCCCAAAGGGCAGTTCGAGGCGGCCCAGTCGCAAGGCTTTACCTACATGGAGAGCATGCGCTTCATCATTCTTCCCCAGACGATCAAGATCATCCTTCCGCCGATGGTGAACCAGATCGTGAATCTTTTCAAAAATACGTCCTGCCTTTACATCGTCGGCGGCATGGACCTGATTTCCGTCACCTACAGTTTCGTCACAGGCGAGAAGACTGGCGGCGCCTACAGCCCGGCTTATCTTCTCTGCGGCATTCTTTTCTTCCTGATGTGCTATCCGCTTTCGAAGATGGCGACCAGCTGGGAGATGCGGCTGAAGCGGAAGGAAATGGCCGCTGTCAGGGCAGCAGGCAGGAGGTGATCGTATGAAAGAACTTCAGGGAAGTCTTTCCATTCTGAAAAATGTGAATATTCTGGCTTATCTGATGAAGGGAGTGGCATTCACCCTCATCATATCGGCTGTTGCGGTCATAATCGGCATCCTGTTCGGCTATATCCTTGCGATCGTGCGCAATTACTGCACACACGGAAAGTACGCAATACTTGGAAAGCTTGCTGCGATCTACATCGAGGTCTTCCGGAATACGCCGCTCCTTCTCTGGATCTTCATCTGCCTGGTCTTTGTGAGCACTCCGAAGATCTTTCAGATTCCGATGCTGGGGCTCTCGAGCGTGGAAACCGGCCTTCTCTTCAAAGGAATCGTAGCACTGACTTTCTTCGAGTCATCCAATATCGCGGAGATCGTAAGAGGTGGTTTGAATGCGATTCCGAAGGGGCAGTTTGAAGCAGCCTATTCCCAGGGTTTTTCGGCACCATCTGTCATGATCCATATCATTCTGCCTCAGGTCTACCATAAGATCGTTCCGACGCTGCTCGGCCAGGTGATCACGACCATCAAGGATTCGTCCTACATCGCCAACATCGCCGTCATCGAGCTTATGGCAAGGACCAGGCAGGTTTTGTCAGGGGCATGGCAGTACAATGGGCTGAACCAGGTGAATGTATCAGATGTCTTCGTTCTCTTCGGATTTGCCTTTCTTGTTTACTTTGTCATCGATTTTGCCTTGTCGATGGCCGTGAGGCGGACGCAGAAGAAGATCGCATAAGGGACCGGCGCTCCTGGCCCTTTCCGGAGGAGGAACCGACAGGCATCCGGCCTGGTTTTGGAGGAGGAAAGATGGCGGAACACTACGTAATTACCATATCGAGGCAGTTCGGCAGTCTGGGGCGGCCGATCGCGCAGAAGACAGCACAGATGCTGGGCATCTACTTTATGGACAGGGACATCGTCGAGGAGACGTCAAAGCGGATGGGGCTTCTGGCGTCGGAGATCGGCGACCGGGAGGAGCAGGCAAGACGCAATGCCTACTACTACATGAAGTTTCCGCTTGGGATCGCTCCCCAGTCGATCGAGGACGAGATCTTTGCGGTCCAGAGCAGCATTATCCGGGACTGTGCAGCAAAGCAGGACTGCATCATCGTCGGGAGGTGCGCGGAGTACGTCCTTCGGGAGAAGAAAAGACGGGTTTCCTTCTATATCAGGGCACCTTATGAGGCAAGACTCAATAACTGTGTCGAGACGCTGCATCTTCGCTCAAGTGAAGCGGAGCGGATGATCCGGGACGTCGATCTGGCGCGGGCAAGATACAGAAGAAGATACGTGAAGAACCTCGATGGGATGTCGGAGTACACCGACTGCGATATCGTACTGGACAGCTCCCGCTTCGGCGTGGAGAAGACCGCGGAGCTGATCGTGTCGGCGGCCAAGACAGTGCTGGACATATAGAAGGCACAACGTGGCACTGTGTAATTATCAGACAAAAAGCCAAATTGTGCCGGAATTGTATAGAATTGTGTGGTGCCAGGCACCAGACAATTCTATACAATTTAGACACAATTCCATACAATTCACACACAATTCAGCGGTTTCGCTGTTAGAAAGGGTGGAAGATCATGAAGGCTGATGAGAAGGAGCTGTTCCGGAACAAGCTCGGGCAGCATAGCGAAAAGATCAACCAGCTTCTCGCGCGCTATGGCGTGAAGTTCGGCATCTACAAGCATGGTACGTTCAAAGAGCAGCTGTTTCCCTATGACCCGATCCCTCGCGTGATCGAGAAGGATGAATTTGCAAATCTGGAGATGGGGCTGAAGCAGCGTGTCAAAGCGCTCAACCTTTTTCTGAAGGATATCTATTCGGAGAGGAAGATCCTCAAAGACGGCGTCATTCCGGAAGAATTCGTCTATGCGGGCAGCGGTTTTCTGGCTCAGTGTGATGGCTTCACGCCGCCCAAAGGAATCTACTCGCACATCTCCGGCATCGACCTGGTCAAGGGCAAGGATGGTCAGTGGTACATCCTCGAGGACAACCTCCGGATCCCGTCCGGCGCCTCCTACCCGATGATCGCCCGAAGCCTTATGAGGAAGGCGACCCCTTCTACATTTGAAAATGTACGTGTGGCGGACAATCGCAACTATGCGGACCTGCTGAAGTCCACCATGGACTATGTGAATGAAGGTGGACTGAACGTGATTCTGACGCCGGGCCGTTTCAATGCCGCTTATTTTGAGCACTCCTATCTGGCAGAAAATATCGGGTCCCACCTGACAGACGGAAGCGATCTTTTTGTCGAGAGGGACGGGCTTTATTTCCGCGATAACGAAGGAAACAAAGTGAGAGTCGGTGCGGTCTACCGGAGAATTTCCGATGAATATTTGGACCCGATGAACTTCAATCCGGAGTCCGTGATCGGCATCCCGCATATCTTTGATGTCTACAAAAAGGGCGGGGTTGCCCTTCTCAATGCTCCGGGAAACGGGGTAGCGGATGACAAGGGCATCTATTATTTTGTCCCGAAGATGATCAAATATTATCTGGACGAAGAAGCAATCATCCCGAATGCTCCGACCTATCTTCTCTATTATGAGAAGGACAGGCAGTATGTCCTGGACAACTTCGGGAAGCTTGTCATCAAGGATGTTGCCGAGGCAGGAGGCTACGGAGTCTTCTTCGGCAAGGACATGGACAAGGAGAAGACGGAAAAGTTCAAGGACCTGATCCGGAAAGAACCCAGAAGATTCATAGCCCAGGAAGTCATCGATTTCCAGGATCTGGACCTCTACGATGAAGGAAAGATCGTGTCTAGAAAAGCCGACCTGAGGGCATTTGTGCTGATGAAGGATGAACCGGTCGTATGGAAAAGCGGCCTTACCCGCTTTACCAGGAATCCGGATTCCTTTGTGGTCAACTCTTCCCAGGGCGGAGGTTTCAAGGATACCTGGGTGCTGGCATAAAGTAAAGCGGACCATCACCGGCAGAGAAAGAGCTGGCTGGAAAAATATCCGGAGGAAGGGAACCACATGGAAAAATACGCACTTTCCAAGACAAATACGGACGAGCTTTACTGGCTTGGCCGGTACACGGAGCGAGTCTACACGTCACTTGATTTGTTTGCCGGCGTCTTTGACGAGATGATCGACGGGGACCAGGAAGCTTACAAGACGATGCTCCGCAACCTCGAGATCGCAGATATTTACGAGGATAAGCGGGACTTCAACAAGCGCTACTGCTTTGACAAGTCGAATCCGGACTCGATCCGCTACAGCCTGGAGAGGGGATTTGACAACGCCGTGATCATGCGTGAGCTGATCGGGTCGGCGAGCCTGTCCTATATTCAGGAAGCAATCTATGAAATGGATACCGCGGAAAAGAGTGAAAGTCCCATGATCGACTTGCAGAAGGTCCAGGACCTGGTCGTTGCCTTCTGGGGCATGACCGACGATGTGATCCTGGATGACCGGGTGAGGAATCTTCTCAAGGTCGGGAAGATCGTCGAGCGGATCGATCTCTACAGCCGCATGAACAGGGACATGAGCCGCATTGCCCGCGAGGTGGACCGCCTCGAGGGGAGAATCGGCAAGAGCGGGATCAGCTACGATCACAGAAGACTGCAGAAGCTGCACGACATCTCCCATGAGAAATCCGGGCCAGACCATATGCCGGCGTTTGAGGACTATCAGATGATCGTCGAGAATGTGGAAAGCCTGATCTGATGCCGGATACGGCTGATGATATGCCAGGATCAGATTTCGAGAAGGGAGCTTGTGTGAAGACACTGCGCTTTACTTATCATATGGAGCTGCGCTTTTCGCAGCCGGTGACAGACCACCACTTTACGTTCCGGTGCTTTCCGCGGTCCGATGATTATCAGAAGATCTCGGATCTGCAGATGGATATCGAGCCCTGCGACTGGAGGGCGGAAGGGGTGGATTCCTTTGGCAACCGGTATGTCTATGGGGTGAACACGGCTTCCCATTCCCGCCTCTACATAGGAGTCGCAGGGATGGCGCAGACCGGGTTCTCCGAAGGGATATCTGCGCCTGATCTGACGGACTTTGGTATCTACCTGACAGACAGTGAGCTGACAAAGCCGGGACCGGCCATCCTGAAACTTGACCGGGAACTGACAAATGAAGGAGCTTTGGCAGGACCGGACGACCTGCCTCAGCTTCTGTGTCACGGCATCTACCGTACCATGACTTACAGACCTGACGTGACACATTTCGGGACAAGGGCGGAGGATTCCTGCGCATGTAAGATGGGAGTCTGCCAGGATTTCTCCCATATCCTGCTTTCGCTTCTCCGGCTGCATGGCATTCCATGCCGCTATGTCGCCGGAATTCTTGTGGGGACCGGCAAGAGTCATGCCTGGGTCGAAGCATGGCAGAATGGTATGTGGACCGGGTACGATCCGACAAATGATATTGCTGTCACGGACAGTCATATCAGTTTTGCGAGAGGGCGGGACTGCATGGACACGCTGGTCAACCGGGGAGTCTTCCGGGGCAGCGCAAGCCAGAAGATGTATGTCACGGCAACCGCCGTCGAAGTGGGGCTGGAATCGTATTTCTTCTGAAAATGGGAATCGGGCGGCCGCCGCCTTGGCAGCGGAGGGAGGAAAGAGAGAAAGATATGGTCGAGCATGTTGCGTCTGTCGAACTTCCGGTGGACGAAAAATTAAAGATCGAGAAATATCGATGGGAACCGCTGCAGAAAAAAGATGGGGGCAGGCGGTTTTCTGTCGTCACGGGGATCCATGGGGATGAACTGGAAGGACAGTATGTCTGCTATGAAGTCGGGCGCATCATCCGTCAGCACCGGGAGCACCTGACAGGGACCGTCGACATCTATCCGGCCATGAATCCGTTCGGGATCGATTCGATGATGCGCGGCATTCCGGCATTTGACCTGGATATGAACCGCATCTTTCCGGGCCAGATCGATGGCGATATGAACGAATACATCGCTTCCCTGATCATGGAAGATGTCTCGGGGAGCGACATGGTCCTGGATATCCACGCCAGCAACGCCTATCTGACGGAAGTCCCGCAGATCCGTATCAATACGGTCCACAACGAAAAACTTGTTCCCTATGCAGAATCGATGAATGTCGATCTGATCTGGGTGCACCCGAATGCGACAGTGCTTGAGTCGACTTTTGCCTACAGTCTGAACAGTATCGGCACACCGGTGCTGGTGATTGAAATGGGCATCGGGATGCGTATCACGAAGAGAATCGGGGACGAGGTTGTCCGCGGCATCTTCAAGCTGATGCATCAGATGGGAGTCTGGGACCAGGATATCGGTCCGGTGAAGAAGCCGGTCATATCGACGGATCCCGATGAGATCTGTTATTTAAATGCTCCTCGCGGAGGCATCTACATCGCTGACAAGAGAGCCGGGGACCTGGTGAAAGAAGGGCAGACGGTCGGGAAACTGGTCAGCCCGCTGACGGGTGAAATCTTCGAAGAAGTGAAGGCACCCTGCGATGGCTGGCTGTTCACGCAGAGAGAATACCCGGTTACCGCTGCCGGCTCGCTGATGGGACGGATCCTGAGAAGAGCCTGAAAAACCTCCGCTAATGAGGACTTCGCGAAGAACATTTGCCGGAGGCGGATAAATGTGCCGGAGTCGGATAACAATTGCCGAAGACGGATAACACATGCCGAAGGCGGATAACATATACCGAAGGCAGATGGAAGAGAAAAAAAGATGGGGCCGGGCGGCGGCTGTGGGAGATTTGGTATGCGAGAAGAGATGGTTATGGAGCTTCCGGCGATCTACCGGGATGACTTCCGGATCCGGAGTTTTCTGTTCGGGGAAGGCAAGGAATCGGTCTGTATCGTGGGAGCCCAGAGGGGCAATGAATATCAGCAGCTTTATGTCGCGTCGCTTCTGGTGAAGAAGCTGGAGGAGATCGAGGAGAGAGGCGGCATCTGTCCCGGCAGGCAGATCCGCGTGATTCCCTGTGCCAATCCTTACTCGATCAATGCGAAGAAAAGGTTCTGGACTGCGGACAACACCGACATCAACCGCATGTATCCGGGATACGATCTGGGCGAAACGACCCAGCGCATCGCTGCCGCTGTCTTCGATGTGGCGAAGCGGTATGAATACGGGATCCAGTTTGCGTCTTTCTATATGCCGGGGCGCTTTCTGCCTCACATCCGGATCATGAAAACGGGACTCGAGGAGCCGGGGATGGCGAGGAAGTTCGGATTTCCGTATGTGGTGCTGCACCAGCCAAGACCATTTGACACAACGACGCTCAACTATAACTGGCAGATCTGGGAGACCAAAGCATTCTCGCTCTACACGACCGACACCAACCACATCGATGAGGCAAGCGCCCATATGGCGGTGGACGGCGTGCTGAGATTTCTCCACACCCAGAAGATCCTGAAAGACCGGATCCCGGGCGGCTACTTCTCCGAGATCATCGAGCGGACCGATCTTGTTTCAGTAAGGACAAGCTGCGCAGGCTTCTTCTTCTCTGACGTATCGGTGGGACAGCGGATCACACACGGCCAGAAGCTGGCGGAGATCCGCGACACATACACCAATGAGCTCAAGCAGGAGCTCGTCAGCCCCGTGGACGGAACCCTCTTCTTCATGCGTAACGAACCCCTGACCTATCAGGCAACCGCCGTATTCAAGATCATACCCCAGGGGGCAGAGCTAAAATTCTGACAATTCATTGAATTGCGCCTGAATTGTCCGGTGCCAGGCACCGGACAATTTGAACATAAATTTGGCAATTTTCTGACAACTACAGGGAGGGCAGACATGACAGCAGCAGATGTTCTGGTCAGGTGTCTCGAAAATGAAGGAGTCCGCTATGTGTTCGGAATCCCGGGTGAGGAGAACCTTGAGATCGTGAAGGCGCTCCGCGAGTCGGAGAAAATCAGGTTCATCGTAACCCGCCATGAGCAGGGGGCAGCTTTCATGGCTGATCTGGTCGGCCGTCTCACGGGAAAGGCGGGTGTCTGCCTCTCAACACTTGGGCCGGGTGCGACAAACCTGGTAACAGGCGTTGCGGACGCAAACTCCGACGGCGCCCCCCTGATCGCAATCACCGGTCAGGTCTCCTCCGAGAAAATGCATCTCACTTCTCATCAGTATCTGGACCTCACTTCGATGTTCGAACCGATCACCAAGAGGAGCAAGCAGATCATCCGTCCGGACACCGTCAATGAGATCGTCGCGATCGCCTTCAAGTACGCTGAATCCGAGAAGCCGGGCGCCTGCTATATCGACCTCCCATGCGATGTGGCAGGCATGGAAGTGGAAGAAGGCCTCGGGACCATGATGCTGCAGAAACCCGTGTCGCTCCCGGAGATACCTGACGACGCCTCTATCGACCATGCCGCCAACGCCATCACACAGGCAAGGCGCCCGGTCATCCTGTGCGGGCATTCTGCGATCCGGAACCACGCAGCAAAGGCACTCAGACACTTCGCCAGAAAGCTGAAGATACCGGTCGTCACAACCATGATGGCGAAAGGTGCCCTTCCCTGGACAGACCCCTACATGATCAGCACCATCGGGGTTCCGGGCCGCGACTATGCCGATGCCGTCATGGAAGCAGCCGACCTCGTCATCGCGGTCGGCTACGATATTGTCGAACTTGCCCCGGAGCGCTGGAACCGGAGCGATACCCACAGGATCGTCCATATCGACGAGCGCGCGCCTCACATCAACAAGAGTTATCAGCCGTCCGTCACAGTGATTGGCGACATTTCCGTCTCCCTCGACAAGATCAGCATGATCGCCGAGCGAAGAGAAGAGCCGAAGTGGGCATTCGGTCTCCGCCAGGTCATGCTGGAAGAAGAGAAAAAAGCGCTGGAAGATGACTCCTTCCCGATGAAGCCGCAGCGTGTGCTTGCGGACATCCGCAAAGCCATGGACAGTGAGGACGACATTCTGATCTCCGACGTCGGCGCCCACAAGATGTGGATCGCCCGAGACTATCCCTGCTACCGGCCTCTTACCAGCATTATTTCAAATGGATTCGCCACCATGGGAATCGCAGTTCCGGGTGCCTTTGCCGCGAAACTGCTGTACCCTGACCGCAAAGTCATCGCGGTCACGGGAGACGGTGGTTTCATGATGAACAATCAGGAGCTGGAGACAGCCGTCCGCTATGGCATCAGCTTTGTCACCCTGATCTTCCACGATGATAACTACGGTCTCATCAAATGGAAACAGGAAAACCGCTATGGTGAGAGCTATGATGTGAGCTTTGGCAATCCGGACTTCGTGATGATGGCAGAAAGCTTCGGCTGCAAAGGCTACCGTGTGACAAAAGCAGAAGAGCTGCTTCCTATTCTGACAGAAGCCTTCTCGCAGAAAGCCCCCAGCGTCATCGACTGCCCCGTCGACTACTTCGAGAACGCCCGGCTCGGGAAAGTGACCTACCGGGCATCCGAATTGTGCGGGAATTGACTGGTGCCTGGCACTTGTCAATTTCCACACAATTTGCCGAATATTCTGACAATTCAAAAACAAGAGGCGGAAATCTACACGGTTCCTGACATCTATTCCTAATATCTACTCGTCAATTAGATGAAAATTCCATAAAAATACCGTTATAATACCATATTGACCTGATTTGTCATAACATTATAATTAATGGTATCAGAAAGGACAATCCGACCAGATTTTGGAGGATCATCTATATGACGATTGAAGAGATGAAGAAAAGAAAGCAGGAACTGGGTTACTCGATAGAAAACCTTTCGAAGCTGACCGGAGTTCCGCTTGGAACGTTAAGAAAGATCTTCAGCGGCCAGACTCAGAGCCCCAGAAGAAGCACAATCGAGAAACTGACTGCAGTTCTTAATCATTCCGTGCGCATCTCCTCATTCGATGACAGGAATAATTCGGAAAATGCCACTTATGATTTTACGGGCAGCTTATCCCCGGACGGTGTCCGGGAAACTCCGGCAGCATATGGAAACAGTGCCCTTGCAGCCGATAATCCTTCTGGCATCAAGAAGCAAGGCGAATATACGATCGAGGATTACTTTGCCCTTCCGGACGACAAGCGTTATGAACTCATAGATGGCGTGATCCACGATATGGCATCTCCGACCAGGGATCATCAGCTTATCGCCGGCTACCTTTACTATGTCCTGATGACATGTGCGGACCAGCATCCCTCAGAGTGTCACCCATATATATCCCCGCTGGATGTTCAGCTTGATAAAGATAACAAGACCATGGTCCAGCCAGATGTGATCGTCTGCTGCAGCCCTGACCAGGACAGCGGCCAGCGCATCTTCGGAGCACCTGATTTTGTTGCAGAAGTACTTTCTCCATCGTCTGAAAAGAGGGATATCTTTATCAAGCTTTCAAAGTACAAGGATGCCGGAGTAAGAGAATACTGGCTCATCGATCCGGACCGGAAGAAGGTAATCGTCTATGACTTTGAACACAACGATGATATAACGGTGTACACATTCGATGATCATATTCCGGTAGGGATCTCGGACGGAAAGTGCAATGTCTGCTTTACAAAAATTAAGGACAGGCTCGTCTGACCATTGAGTGCGGCAATAAAAGCAGTGTCCCGAGCAGATGAAAAAGTAAGAGGGCAGGAATATGTCATTCTGGAATCATAAAAAGAAAAGTGTGCATACCACTTACGATAAAACAGTAGAAAAACCTGCAATCCGTGCCAGCATCTGTACCGGTGAAAAAGTAGCCGGATTCAGAAACCTGAAAGACGGACACTTCACTTCGGTAAAGCTGATTCAAAGCGATAAGGACCTCCAGGATTTTAAGGATGAATATGGGATAGAAGGGGAAGTGGAGATATTCTACTGATAGGAAGGAAGCATATGGAGAAGATTCGCTGCAGATTCTGCTTTGGCGACAAGGAATATCCGGTGACGGACAAGTTTCTGGCTTATCACGACACCCGCTGGGGAAGGCCGGAACATAGAGATCAGGAGCTTTTTGCCATGCTGATCCTAGAAGGAATGCAGGCAGGTGTGAGCTGGAACCTGATTCTGGAGAAAGAGGAGAACTTCCGGAGAGACTTCGATGAGTTTGATCCGAATATCGTGGCAGAATATGACGAAGCAAAGATTGACCTTCTGATGCAGGATAAGGGCATCATCCGTAACAGGAGCAAGATACGGGCAGCAGTCACGAATGCACAGGCTTTTCTGAAAATACAGGAGGAGTTTGGCAGCTTTGATCACTATATCTGGAGCTTCACAGACGGAAAGGTGATCGACCATCATCTGACCGATGAAGATGAGATGCCTGCGAAAGATGAACTCTCGGGGCGGGTCAGTAAGGACCTGAAGAAGAGAGGGTTCAAGTTTGTGGGACCGGTTATCATCTATTCCTATCTTCAGGGAATCGGCGTGATCAATGATCACAGAGTTTACTGTGAATTTCGTTAGTTCTGTAAGTTTTCTTTTACTCTGGACTGCTTTATCTGCAACAATACGAATGGCACTTCGAATGCGACCATGACCAGCCATCCGGTCAGGCAGCTCCAGGGCACAGCCCTGATGTCCATGCCCAGATGGAGGACAAAGAGGCAGGCGGAAAGGAAGCGGGCTGACATGTTGACGATGGAGGAGATCAGCGTGACCTTGAGGTCCCCGATTCCACGGAAGAAGCCCTGAATAATGTTTGTCAGTGCAGGCAGCCCATACATAAATCCAATCAGCTGCAGATATTTTCTGCCTTCCAGAATGACCGCGGGATCCTTTGTGAAGAGTCCCATAGCTCCGCCTGCAATCACGTAGAGCAGGAGCCCGGCAGCAATTCCATATCCGACATCCAACAGTCCGCCCAGCTTTGAGGCTTTTCGAATCCGCTCCTGCTCTCCGGCGCCATAGTTCTGCGCGATCACGGCAGTCATAGCGTTCGCGATGCTTCTTGTCGGAATCAGCGTGAAGTCATCGACCCGGTTCGCTGCCGCAAATGCAGCAGTGGTCTCCACTCCCAGTGTGTTCACGATTCCCTGGACGCCAACGATTCCAAGCTGCACCGTAGCCTGCTGAATGGCTGAGACAGAGCCGTACCGGAGAGTCCTTTTCAGGAGAGAAAGGTCAAACGAAAACCATTTCCTGCCCATATCGAGCAGCGGAACCTTCTTGTGGATGAACAGGATGCAGAGCAGGCAGGAGATTGCCTCGCTCAGGACTGTCGCGGCAGCAGCGCCCGGAACTCCAAGCCGGAAGACGATGATGAGCAGAAGGTCCATCAGGATGTTGACAGCAGCGCTGATCCCAAGGAAGATCAGCGGTGTCCTGCCATCGCCCAGCGCCTGCAGCACGCTCGACAGATAGTTGTAGAGAAAGGTGAAGATCAGTCCGGCGGAGATGATTCTCAGGTATCCTGCAGCCAGCCCGCGGATGGAAGCATCTACCTGAAGGATATTCAGAATCTGTCCGGAGAAGAGGAAGACAAAAAAGCTCAGAATCAGGGCGAAGACTCCGCCTGCCAGAAGCCCGGTCGAGATCTGCCGTCTGAGCCTTTCATATTCCTTCGCACCAAAGAGAGACCCGATCAGGATACCGGCTCCCAGAGTGGTTCCTCTCAGCAGCATGATCAGCAGGGACATGAACGGGTTGGCAGTACCAACTGCCGCCAGAGCCTCCGGTCCGAGAAATCTTCCCACGATGATGCTGTCCACAGCATTGTAGGTCAGCTGCAGATAGTTCGAGAGGATGAAAGGAATTGTGAACTTGATCATGGGCAGAAAAAGCCTGCCCTTTGTGAAATCGTGTACCATAGTCTGCGGATCGTTCCATTCTGTAAAAGATCTTGCAGAAACTATAGAATCTCAGCGGGTCTCCGTCAAGTAGCCGGCATAAGAAAACCCGGAACCAGGCAATATCAGGTGTGGTACAGCTTCTGGTGCTCATACCGGGGCTCGCAGGTCAGATTGATGCCCAGTTTCTTGAAAACCCCTTCGTCGATCTGGGAAAGAATGACGGAGGAGTGGGCCTGCAGTCCCTCAAGCTTGTCGAGCTGGGCCATGGCAGCTTTTGCATTCTGGTCAGAGACGGCTGCGATCGAGAGAGCGATCAGAATCTCGTTCAGATGAAGAAGCGAATCGCCATCTGCTCCGAGGTGCTTCTGCTTCATGTCCATGATCGGGTCGATGATGGTGGGGGAGAGCAGCTCAATCTTATCATCGATGCCGGCCAGATACTTGAGGGCATTCAGAAGAAGGGCGGAAGATGCTCCGAGCAGGGAGGAGGTCTTTCCGGTCAGAATCTTTCCATCTTCCATCTGCATAGCGGCAGCCGGTCCGCCGGTCTGCTCAGCCTTTAGGTTGGCAGCCTGCACGCATGGACGGTCCGCTACGGTGATGCCGGCCTTTTTCATCAGCAGTTCGATCTTGAGAACCGGCTTGTCACCTGCATTCCCTCTGCGTTTCTCGCACTCAGAGGCGTAGTGGCGACGGATGATCTCCTGCTTTGCCGCATCGGAGACGGCTTCGTCATCGCTGATGCAGAAGCCGACCATGTTGACACCCATATCTGTCGGTGACTTGTAAGGGGAAGTTCCCTGGATCTTGTCGAAGATCGCATTCAGGACCGGGAAGACTTCGACATCACGGTTATAGTTGATGCAGGTCTTTCCGTAAGCCTCCAGATGGAACGGATCGATCATGTTGACATCATCAAGGTCTGCGGTAGCAGCTTCATAAGCCAGATTGACCGGATGATTCAGAGGCAGGTTCCAGACCGGGAAGGTCTCGAACTTCGCGTAGCCGGCCTTCACGCCTCTTCGGTTTTCGTGATAAAGCTGGGACAGGCAGGTTGCCATCTTTCCGGATCCGGGACCAGGTGCCGTGACCACCACCAGAGGGCGGGTCGTCTCAATATAATCATTTCTTCCGAAGCCTTCGTCGGAGACGATGTGCGGAATATCGGACGGATAGCCCGCAATCGGGTAATGCCGGTAGACTCTCATGCCCAGGCTCTGCAGTTTCTTCTCGTAAGCGATTGCGGAAGGCTGGCCGTCAAAGCGGGTCAGGACGACACCGCTGACCTTGAGTCCGAAGCTGGTAAATGCATCAGCCAGACGCAGTACGTCCATGTCGTACGTGATCCCGAGATCACCTCTGACCTTATTCTTCTCAATATCGGCTGCGTTGATCACGATGATGATCTCTGCCTGGTCTTTGAGCTGGCGGAGCATTGTGATCTTGGAGTCCGGATGGAAGCCCGGAAGCACCCTGGAAGCGTGAAAATCGTCAAAAAGCTTGCCGCCAAACTCCAGATAGAGCTTGCCGCCGAACTGGGAGATCCGCTCGCGGATATGTTCCGACTGAATCTTCAGATACTTGTCGTTATCAAAACCTATTTTCATCTCTGCGTTCCTTACTTGTAATGTATCTCTTTGCAAATAACTTAATTATTTTAGTGTACGGGGCATTTCTTGTAAAGAATGGAATTGTTAACCGGATTCCAAAAATATTTCGACTCTAAGAGAAAAATATTTTCACGGATATGTACTAAGATGATGGAACAAGTGAAAATCATGTTATAATTTGTTCAGCTATACTCCGGATCTATTCAGGGTGAGAGGTCAGATCAATATGGGGAATTTATCGACGGCAGAATCTTTCGAAAAATATATTATCTCCCATGTCGATGAAGCAATACGGGAGGGCTATATTCAGGTCTGGTATCAGCCGATCATTAATACCTTCAGCGAGAAAGTCAGTATCATGGAGGCCTTGTCCAGATGGATGGACCCTGCCTATGGCCTTCTGAATCCGGGAAAGTTTATCGGGATTCTTGAGAAGGAAAAGCTTCTTTATAAAGTGGACCTCTATGTACTGGAGAAAGTCTGCCAGGATATGCGGAAACTCTTAGATGCAGATCACGATTGCTGCCAGACATCCATCAATCTTTCCAGGCATGATCTGGAAATCCCTGATCTTCTTGAGAAAATCAATTCTATCGTCAACCGCTACCAGATTCCTCACAGCATGATCCACTTTGAGATCACGGAAACAGCCTTGATCGAGAATGAAGAAGTTGTAGGCCCGCAGATCGGGCACTTCCATAAGGAAGGATACGAAGTCTGGCTTGATGACTTCGGAAGCGGCTATTCTTCCTTCAACACGATGCATAAGTACGACTTTGACTGTATCAAGATCGATATGCTGTTCCTCCGGGGCAAGAATGAAAAGACTCCGATTCTGATGAGGAGCATCGTTGATCTGGCTAAGCGCCTCGGAATGCTGACCCTTACCGAAGGCGTAGAGACGAAAGACGAATACTTCTTCCTGAAGCGGATCGGATGTGCCTATGTGCAGGGTTATCTTTTCTCCAAACCGGATTCCCTGGAAGCCATGCTGCACAAAGACAATCTGCAGCAGCTTGGGATGGAGAGCTCTTCCGACCGGATTTTTTACCGTCAGGTCGGGAAGGTCAATGTTCTGGATATCCATCCTTACGAAGGAGAAGAGTCGGAAGAGAAAGCCAGGGAACTTCCGGTTGCGATCTTTGAACTGGAGGGGGAGGACTATCGCTTCCTTTACATGAACCATGTTTTCAGAACCTATGTGAAGGAAATTGCGGGAGTGACGCTTACAACCTACCGTGAGCCCGAAAAGATGGAGGGACCGCTGCCCCTTTACCATCAGATCCGGGATATGGTCAAGTATGCGGATGCCAATGGAAGAGCTGCATCTTATCACTTTGTCCAGGATACGGCAATCGGGAAACTTTTCCTCAGGAAGGTAGCTCAGTATGGAGAACGGAGAGCTTATCTGCTCTGCATCATGAGTATCGAGGTCCTGAGCAGACATGAGACGCAGGAAGTCACTACGATCAAGGATCTGTATTCGCTTTTCAGCTCTCTCGATGAAGTAGTACCTGAGCGTGGCACATTTCGCCACATCTACGGGGAGATGGAGGATGCAGAGAAGATCGAGAGAATGCCTCTCCGGGAGGTTATGAATGTGATCGCTGAGCGGTACATCCATCCGTCGGAGAGAGAACGGGCGATGGAATTCTTTGATCCGGACACGATCATCAGCCGGGTCGATTCTACCCCGAATCATGCGATGAACGCCTTTTTCCATATGGTGGAACCGGATGGGAGCTATCAGTGGAGAAGAGTCCTTTTTGCGGAAGCGCCATCGCAGGGCGGCATGAGAAAATATATGCTCTGTAAAGACCGCAATACAGCAGGCTGGACCGAAGAGCTTTTGAGATCGGTGGAAGAAAGAGGGATGATCCCTGCAGATCTTGCAGGCGGCTACACGAAAGATCCAATACCCGGGATAAGAGATCTCTGGGATGCGCTGGCACGTCAGGACAGGCTTGGAATCTTCTGGAAGGATAAGGACAGACGTTTTCTGGGGGTGAACCGGGCTTTCCGGAAATATTATCACATGACGGAGAAAGACCTGATCGGCAATAATGATGAGGATATGGGATGGCATCCGGATCCGGAGCCGTTCAAGAGGGACGAAGAAAGTGTCCTTCGGGACGGGGCTTCCATACGCGGAGCAATCGGAAAGTGTCTGGTGGATGGCGAAGTCCGCACAATTATGGCGAACAAGGAACCGATCCGGAGAGGCGATCAGATCATCGGCCTCGTCGGATACTTTACCGATGTGACAGACACGGCGGAGGATATCATGAGTCTGAGCCAGAAAAAGACAAGAGACCTTGTCACGGGACTTCCCAATGCGGTGATCATGTCGGAGGTATGCCAGGCCTATGAAGAGCGATACAGGGAGAATGGCACCCGTTTTGGAGTGATCTTTATCCAGCTTCTTGGCATGAAACAGTTCGTCCGGCACTTTGGGGAGGCAGAGGCAGCCAGCCTTTATAAGCTTGTTGGAAAGGCGATCTCAGAGGCAGGGCTCGAGGGAGCCACGATCGGCTATCCGTACCCCGGAAGGTACGGGGTTATCCTGCCGGCCGGCAGCGAGGAAGAGCTGAAGAAGAAAGCGGAAAAACTCACGGAAGTCCTTCACCGGATCAGGAAGACCAAAGACGGAACACCTGTTACCCTTTACTTCATGGTTGGCTCCTGCCTCTACGATGATACCAGGTCGATAGAGGAAGTGACCTCCCTGGCAGAAGCGGATATGAAGCAGCCGGAGCTGTGAAGCCTGTCCCAATTGGGTTCTCCTTCCGCGATATGTTTCTTAGCTGCTCAGTTCTTTGCTGCCTTCACCGTCTCATAGACTGCGAGCACACCCAGCGCCGCAGAGTATGCGAAAAACAGGAAGGTATTGCTGTTATTGATGAACCCCAGAAGTTTCATGATCACCGGCGTCAGGGTCGCGCCCAGGTTGCATCCGATCAGCGTCAGATGGGTGCCGGAACTGACCTTCTCCGCCGGCAGCCGGTCGGAGATCCGGTCGAAGAGGATCGTCGTCAGAAGCCCGTTTCCATAGCCGCTGAAGATTGCCCCCAGGTACATGAGCGGCATGCTGAAAGCAAAGCCGAACACGACGTCTCCCAGAGCATAGATGAGGATCGTCAGCGGGAAGACATAACCCTTCAGCGTCTCCCTGAGTTTCCCATAGAAGATGCCGCCGATCACACCGACCGCCTGCAGGACCGAAAGCACGACACTGGCTTTCTGGTCGGTTCCGAGTCCACGCTCGATCACGACATCCGCCAGGCGCATGGTATTCGAGGTATTCACGAAAATGAAAAGCCCTGCGAGCAGCGCACAAAAGATCAAAAAAAGAAGCTCCCCGCGGGTCCAGGGACCAGGCGACACCTTGCCCGGCGCTGCGTCGGCTGACTTTGCAGGAGATACCTTTGCAGGAGATACCTTTGCAGGCGCCGGACCCCTGTTTGCTTTCACCTTATCATCAGGTGCCCATTTTGCATTCCCTTCCCCAGGTCTTACAAAGGCAAGAAACATGGCCAGTATCGGCAGCGCCGTGATATAGATCCAGAACGCATGGTTCCATCCGCCGTGCAAAAGTCCGCCCGCGATCAGCGTCAGCACCGCTCCGCCCAGCGTCTCCATGGACCCGCGCACGCCAAGCAGAAAAGCCTGCTCCCTGCCAGTGTACCTTTCCTGGATGATCGTGATGGCGCAGGCGTTCACCAGTCCGAAACCGATACCAAGCAGGATGCGGCTCGCGAAGATCATCCCGAAACTCCGGCTCCACACCGGAACCGTTCCGCTGACCGTGACCAGGACCAGCCCCAGTGTGATGCTGGTCCTCTCCGAGATCAGCCTGTGCAGCCAGATGTCCGCAGCAACTGTGCAGACGACTGCAAAAGATGTGACGGAGATTAACATTTCCACCCAGTCGGGTGGGTAATTATGAAAGAATTGCTTCATCTGCGGCAGCGCCGCTGACACCGAATAAGCGGAGATCAGCACCAGCGACAGACATAGAACCGCTGCCTTTTCCATAAACCTCTTCATGTATCACCTCACACACGGCAATTCGACGTATTCACAATACAGACTATTCGAAATCGCCCCAGAATCCACGCTCTGCGGCCACATTGTAGATTCCGTACACGTCCAGTGTGTCGCTGCCTGGATCCGGGTTGTAGAGGTTTGCCCAGTTCAGATAGCCTGCCGGCAGCGTGTCGATTGGGTGACCTTTCAGGTAGAGGTAGAAGGTATCGCCGCCTGCGATCCCGAATGGGTCGGTCGCGACATAGTGGATTCCGTCTCGCTCATCGAACCATTGGGACCCGATCTCGCTCTCCAGCTTCAGTCTGCCGAGGTCGAGGTCCATCGCCCAGGTGTAGTCGTCCACCTTGCGGAAGTTCTTGAATGCTCCGGAAAACACGCACAGATACTCGGTTCCGCCCGGATACTTGTCCATGTCCTCGCCCGCGTTCAGGTCATGATAGACGCCCGAAAACGATCCGTCGTCGTAGAGGTCCAGATCCGTCCCCCATGCCCCGGCTCCGCTCGAAAAGTAAAAGTTGTCCGGCACATTCTTCAGGAGAGGAGAAGGATCCGCCCCGACTTTGTCGGGCACATGTGAATCGCTTCTGTCCCCACTCTGATTCGCTTCGTCGTAGGTTGGGAAGCCTCCGTTCGAAGAAGTGAAATCACCGCTCTGGGTTGCCTCATCGTAGGAGCCATAATAGTCTCCGCTCTGGGTCGCCTCATCATAAGAGCCTCCGTCCAGCTGGTCCCAGCCGGCATAGGCGTCATCATAACCTTCACTGCCTTGATCAAACTCTACGATATAGCCGACTCTTCCGGAGAAATACTTCGAGGAAGCCACGATATCATCCGGCACATCATTCCAGACCCACCGGTGTTCCTGGGTAGAAAGGAAGACGGAGATGACCGTCTCGTCAAAGCCATTTGCATAAAAACTCGGACCACCCGTGATCCAGCGGGTCCATGACCAATAGGAAGGATCGTTGATCACCTCAGAGCCCGGCTCGCCATCCTCATCGATCCAGTGGTATTCTCTCGAATTCTTCTCTCTCTTTGCACCGATCCGGAAGCGATAGTCCTGCAGTCCGAAATCAATGATCTTGTTCAGAATCGTCGAATACTCCGTCCAGCCGCCGATATTGACAAGGTAGCCGCCCGCCTCAGAAGCCCTCTCGAAAGCCTCCGACCAGGTGCAGTCCGACAGCACCAGATAATAGACATGCCCATCATCCGTTGTGAAGCGGAAGTCTCCATAGTCCGGAGAATTGGCAGCATGGGCGGTCACAGCAAAGGTGCCGGGTACCGGCACCAGACACAAAGCTCCGGCAAGCGCTGCCGCCAGAGCAGATTTCATCTTTCTCATCTTAAGCCTCCCGATGATTGAACATACAAGCTGCATCTATTGTAACAAGAAAAAGGCATGCGGGAAAGAAAAGTTCCTGCATTGATAATAGATGGGAAAAATAGTAGATTATGTTAAAAGAAAAGTAAGCAGGTCAGGAGATGAGGTATGGCAAAGATCATCAGCTTCAGTGATTATGTTACGAAAAAGGACAGGGAGAAGGCCCTCAGTGAGGAGTACTTCGACAAGGAGACGGTCCTCGAGACGATGCTCGAGCCGGCAATCGATAAGATTGCGGCAGAGGCAGGACTGGACCCGGAGAAGTTCCAGGCAGACCGGAAGACTCTGGAGTATTACCTGATGACGCCTTTTTCGCACACGATGTCTGACGGCAATACCTATGTCCCGGACTACAGCTGCGTAATTGGTGATGTGCACTATATGATCATTTTCACGATGCAGCTTTCGGATCCGGCGGACTACCGGAACTCTGAATTCGCTCTGCAGACGGAGCTCTGGAAGGAGGATCAGAGAACGAAAAAGTGTGCGTATTTTGGTACGGACGGCAAGTGGCACAAGATGGATCCGGAGATGTTCCACTTCCGGGATGAGTACGACAGATGAAAATCGCTTCTGCCGGTACCATGAGCAGACGAAAGACAGCGGTAAAGCGTCGTAGTATATATTGTAATCTGCGGTATGTATCAGTTTTCTGAATAGTTATACAATTCCGTATCAGCTTTTTCAATCAGAGTATTATGTCTATTGGCACACGCCTCATATTTTTTGTAAAGTATACCCCAACGGAAAACCGGATGTAAAGCACTATGCACAATCCACAAATTTGTAAAAAAAGATTAAAAATCGTTGTATAATAGTATACATGGGTGAATGTTCACAGCTTGCATTTGATTCCTGTTAACCCCGCATATATGACTCTGAAGATTATGCAGAACATATACGATACAGACTATTACGACAATCTGACAAGACTTCCGAATCTGCAGCAGTTCCGGCTCCTTTCGAGAGAGATCATCGACAGCCAGGCTATGCGAAGTCAGGGAATGGCTTTTGTATATTTCAGCCTTAAGGATTTCGGGAACTCCCGGAAACATGGTCTGAAACAGAATGACGACTGGATACTTGAGATGGTCTCACAGGCGATCCAGTCTACGTTTCAGGGAAGAATCGTTGCGAGACTGTCGAGGAACCACTTTGCAGTGATCACGACAAACGATGGTCTTCCGGAGCGGCTCGAGGATATCTATGGTGATATTCGTGTGCTGAGGCGTGACGTGACGACCGAACTGAAGACCGGAATCTATATCCTGGATCCTTCTGATGACGATGCGGACCGGGCACTCGATAAAGCGAGAATCGCCTGCCAGAGTATCGTAGACAAAGCGGACGAACATTTTATCTATTATGACAGTAAGCTGGATACGCAGAGCCAGCTTCAGAGTTATATCAGAGAACATCTGCTCTCCGCGATCGATGAGGAGCGGATCATCCCATATTATCAGCCGATCGTGGAGCCTCTTACGGGCAATGTATGCTGTTATGAGGTGTGCCCGAGGTGGGATGATCCTGTGTATGGAACACTGGAGCCGGAAGAGTTTTCGAATATTCTGGAGGAGAATCATCTGATTCAGGAACTGGAACTTGCCCTGTTATCACAACTAAAAACATATCTCCACCTTTTTGAATTATCCTGTATTTACTGCACATCCAGATAAAAAGGTGGAGATATTGTTTGTGTTTATATGTTGCCTGCCATCATATTCATTTATAATGTTT
>Ga0326514_10000656_pt1 | contig 23250 bp, 23 predicted proteins | sample 3_2548_0518_D_FD_203653 | JGI IMG/M metagenome (GOLD analysis project Ga0326514, IMG submission 203653) | Bovine rumen microbial communities from UC Davis, California, United States - 3_2548_0518 | ecosystem: Host-associated > Mammals > Digestive system > Stomach > Rumen | place: USA... | reverse complement strand
AGATCAAGGAGATGTACCCCCTGACCGAGGAGGGCGCCGCTTGCAAGCAAAGAAACGACGCCGAGATCCGCGACATCCTGAGCGGACAGTCGGACAAGCTGCTGCTCATCATCGGCCCCTGCTCGGCCGACCACGAAGACTCCGTCATCGACTATATCAGCCGCCTGCGCCCCGTCCAGGACGCGGTCCGCGACAAGCTCGTCATCGTCCCGCGCATCTACACCAACAAGCCGCGGACCACGGGCGCCGGCTACAAGGGCATGCTGCACCAGCCCAATCCCCTCGCCAGCCCAGACATCTTCAAGGGCCTGGTCGCCATCCGGCACCTGCACATGCGCGCCATCAACGAGACCGGCTTCTCCTGCGCCGACGAGATGCTGTATCCGGAGAACCACCTCTTCCTCTCCGACCTCCTGTCCTACGTGGCCGTGGGTGCCCGGAGCGTCGAGGACCAGCAGCACCGGCTGACTGCCAGCGGGCTGGATATCCCCGTGGGCATGAAGAACCCGACTTCCGGCGACCTGTCCGTGATGATGAACTCCGTCAAGGCCGCCCAGAGCAGCCACAGCTTCATCTACCGCAACTGGGAGGTGGAGAGCAAGGGCAACCCCTTTGCGCACGCAATCCTGCGCGGCTACGTGGATGACCACGGAACCACGCACCCGAATTATCACTTCGAGGATCTGTGCCGCGTCAGCGAACTCTACGCCGCGATGCCGGACTTGAAGAATCCCGCCGTCATCGTGGACTGCAACCATTCCAACTCAGGCAAACACTTCCTGGAGCAGATCCGCATTGCGAAGGAGGTGCTCCACAGCATGCGCCACAGCGACAGCGTCAACCGCCTCGTGAAGGGCCTGATGATTGAATCGTACATCGAAGACGGTGCCCAGGGCGCCGGCGAGAGCACCTACGGCAAATCCATCACCGATCCCTGCCTGGGCTGGGAGAAGAGCGAGCGCCTGATCTACGACCTCGCCGAACTCGCCGCCCTGCGTTAGGCCTTCCGGGCGTCGATGTAGGCGATGATGTCGTCCAGCGTCTTGAAGGTCAGCAGGTCGCTGTTGGGAATGGACAGGTTAAAGCGCTCCTCGATGGAGCTGATCATCGCCATGAAGATGAACGAGTCCACGCCCATCGCGGTCTTGAAAGCCTGATCCGTATTGATTTCATCCGCCGGCACGTCCACGTATTCGCGGATGATGTCGAGCAGGGTTTCTTTTGTATCCATATCAGTCGATGGTTATGCCCGCTCCGGAGCAGGTCCCGGGCAGGAGGGTTCGTTTGATTTTTCGGGTCGAAGTCTTCTCGTACGGCGCGTCGGGCAGTTCGACGTACTCGATGCGTTTGTAATTCGGCAGCGTTTCGTTGATGCGGCGGATGTCCGCCTCGACCGCGGCCCGGTTCGCGCGGACGGCTTCGTCGCTGATGTAGAGGCCGGCGCAGAGGATGCTGCGGGCCACAGACCCGCTGCCGAGCGTTGCCTGATAGACGACGATGTCGTCGGCATAGCCGCCCAGGCCCGCTTCGATCACGTTCTCCACCTCTTCGGGCGAGACGTTCTTGCCGTTGGGGAGGACGATGGTGTTCTTCTTGCGGCCCACCAGCATGATGCGGCCTTTCTTGTCGATCCGGGCGCTGTCGCCGGTGTTGAACCAACCGTCGGCGCTGAAGACGGCTGCCGTCGCCTCCGGGTCCTTGTAGTAGCCCTTCGAGACGCTCTTGCCGCGGACGCAGAGTTCGCCGATTCCGTTCTCGTCGGGCGCGTCGATCCGGACCTCCAGCTGCGGGCAGGGGCGCCCGACGCTGAGGTGCTCGTCGAGGGTGTCGCCGTTCATCGAAATCAGCGGGCCGCACTCCGTGATGCCGTAGCCGTTCTCGATCCGGATGCCCAGGTCGTTCATCCCCTTGATTACCACGGGATTGAGCATCGAACCACCGCAGACGATCATCTTTAGTTTGCCGCCGAACGGCTTGTAGAGGTCGGCGAAGAGTTCGTGGGTCTTGTCGATCCCGAACTTGCGCAGGAGATTGCTGAGTTTGATGCCTTTCGCCAGTTTATCGGCCTTGCCTTCCTTTTTTGCCGTCGCCCAGATGTTTTTGTAGAAGGCGTTGACAACCATCGGCACTACGGTGATGATGGTGGGCTGGAAGATCTTGATGTTGTTCATCATCTGGCGCATGTTGCCGTTGACGTAGGTCAGGCGGCCGCTGCCGATGCGCGCCATGATATGCGTGTTGATCTCCGTCGCATGGTGCATCGGGAGGATGCTCATCGAGGTGTTCTCCTCGTCGGTCGCCATGATGGTGTCCATGCAGTTGATCATGTTGGCCGTCAGGTTCGCGTTGGAGAGGACGACGCCCTTGTTGGCGCCGGTCGTGCCGGAGGTGAAGAGGATCTTGGCCGGGGCGTCGAGATCCAGCGTCAGGTTGCGGAAGACGCTTTTTTCTTTCCGATCGCGGCCCACCGCGATGATTTCCTCGTAATAGGGTACGCCCTCGACTTTGCGGTCGATCGTGATGAACGTTTTGAGGCGCGGGCATTCCTTTTGGGCCTCGCGCAGGATTTCCAGGCGGTCGGCGCCGCACAGGACGGCGTCAGCGTCACACTTGCCCAGGAGCGTCACGAGCAGCGGAAGCGGGGCGTTGCAGTCGATCGGGGTAACCACGCCCACGCCGCTGGAAATCGTCATGTCGGCCAGGACGTAGCGGCAGCAGTTCTCAGAAACGATGGCGATGTGGGCGTCCTTGAGTCCGGCGTCGATCAGGCCGTCGCCGAGGTTCATGACTTCCTCGAAGATGTCGCGGGCCGTATAGTATACGATGTGCTTCTCCCGGTCCAGTTCTGCAAGAATCTGTGCATCAGGCATCCGGTCCGCCAAGCGGCCGATCATATCGCGGATGCTGCGGTAATCGCCGCCTTTGAGCAGCCGGTCGGCCTGCAGTTGTCTTTCAGTACGGTATTTCATCTCAGAACAACTCCTTCATTTTCGCCTCAGGACGCGCGAGCACCTGCTCGACGACGTGCATCCACGTATTTTGGAATTCGACGAGCTGCTGGGGCGTAACCATCTTGGTCTGAATGTCATAGACGGTCTCGATCTCATTCGTGTCCACGTTGTGAACCATCGCGATGTAGGCAACGAGCGCGCCCTTGCCGTTGCTGTGGATCTGCAGGTGGAGACCCTTGGGCGTGGCCATCGGGACGAAGGAGAAGGCGAAGCCCGTGGCCTGGCCCAGCATCGAAAAATCGTAGAACGTATGGATCAGATTCTCGACTTCCAGATAGGACAGGCGCGTATGCTTGTACAGTTCCTTCTGTTCGTCGGCCAGAGGCACGATGCTTTCGAGGAAGGACTTCTCGTAATCCACCTCGACGCAGACGCTCAGGCTCTGGGCTTTGGTGCCGGCCGCCTTGCGCTCCGCCAGGCTGCCGCGGCAGTTGAGCAGCTCGATGGGGAGCTGGTACTGCGCGCGGTCGTTCAATAGGGACGTCGCAATGGCGCAGGTATAGAAGAAGAAAGAATTCATGGTGATCGCGTTGGCCGCACACCAGCCCTGTACCTGCTGCGTCAGCGCGGCGGGGACGACGAAACGGTAGCCTTCGGTATCGCACTTGATGAAGAGGTACGGGAGCGAGATGGCACCCTTGCGCTTGTTCTTCAGCCAGCGGTCGCTGCCGTTGCCATGGATGCCGCAGTAGATGGGACGCTGCGAATGACGGACCTTGAAATAATCGTCGAAGAAAGCGCGGTCCTTCTCCACCGCCGCTTCGTTGGCGCGGAACTCGTTATCCTTGATGAGGACGTCCTCGAAACGGCCGGGAGCCGGCGGAAGTTCCTTTCCCTCCTTGAGCGCTGCATAGACGCCCATCAGGTCGGCGACCAGGACGCCGATGCCGTAGGTGTCGGCCACCATATGGCTGATCTTGAACAGCACAAACTGCTTGCCGGCCGCATCCACGCCAAAGACGGCCTCGAGCGTACGGCCCTTCTTCAGATCGGTCGGTGCCTTGCGGAAGCGGCGCAGGAAAGCATCGAACTGCGACACCGAATTGAAGCGGCGGGTCGGGATCTCACCGATCTTTCGTTCGTCGGCAAAATATAGCTTGGGGGTTTTTCCCTCCCGGGTTTCCGTGAGGCGCAGGGCGTCGTTGCGTGCGATCATCAAGTCAATCGCCTGGTGCATCAGAGTCTCGTCGAAACCTTCATCCAATGTCACCGAAAACAGAATGTTGATGACTCGTTTGAACAGCGCATACTTGGTCTGCAGGGTGATGACATCGTGCGAATTGTTGAATCCATACAAAGTTTTATCCATGATTCAGGTTTTAGTTGTTTTTCCATTGTTGCTGCAGGGACTGCAGGGTCCTGTAGTCCCGGGCGTCCATTTTCGTGCGGCGGGACGTACCCTCGTACTTGCGGATGGCGTACTCCACCAGCAGGAGGGCCTCCTGCCGGTCGCTCAGTTCAGCGAGCGGACGTACGCTCCAGGGCGCCTTGCCCTGGGGATCGCCGGCGCCGGCATAGTAACCGAAACGCTCGGTGTTCTTCTGGCCGGACACCTTGAAACGGCCGGCATCGGAGGCCAGCGACGATGCACGTCTGGACGCCGAATTGTTCCGTTCATATAGCAGGTATGCCAAATTAAGGTAGGTCGTGATGCGAACCTCATCACGCGGAATGGTATCCACCGCCTTCCGGGCAAAGCCGACGGCCTTGTCGTTGGATTTGAACGGGTGGGAGTGGTACAGCTCTGACAAGGCCTGCCAGGCTTCCGAGTAGTCCGTGCGCCCAAAACGGTCCAGGATAGTCTCCAAGTCCCCCTCCAAAACAGGCACGGCGGCTATCTTGTCCTTGACCGAACGGGTCTGGCACTCGCGACCCAGATTCGCACAATGCCACATATACGAAGCGACATTGGCCGGATCGGCCGACCGGGCTTCGTCAGCGAAGCGGACGCCCTCGGAGAAGAAGGCCTGCTTGGATTCTTTCGTCCCCGCTTTTTCACCCAGCATAAGGGTGACGCGGGACAGGCGCCAGAGCACCTCGGCACGTTCTTTATCGGACCCGGCACGTCCCAGCATCACGGTCAGCGAATCACGGCACTGGAGGTATGACTCCCGCTCGAAGGACCGGTCCACCGCAGTAAAATTGAGGGTGGCCAGGAGAAAACCGATCAAAAGTTTGGTACAGTACATCGATTGCAAATTTATGGAATTATGCGCATACGCGGGAAACTTGTGCCAGAAAGTGCAACTGATCCGTAAAAAATAGTATATTTGTGACGAAACATATGAAATTGTGACGAAAAACGCGGGCAGACCCGCTTGGTCACAGCCCTGAATAATGAAAAAAATACCTCATGTTTACGACCGTTTCCCGACGATGCTCTGGTACATCTTCGGGATTCCGGCGTTCTTTTTCTTTTTTGTCGCCATCTACCGTCCCTTCGACACCTTCCCCGCGCTGGAAATGGAGCGCAATGCCTTTTTCTTCAACGCGACGATGCTGATGTGCATCCAGATGGGCGTCCTGCTCCTGACGCGGACGGGCTTCTTCTTCATCCACCGGCGCAAGCGCTGCAACTGGTGGGAGTACAGCGCCTGGATCCTGATGGAACTGACGGTGATGAGCTATCTTTGCGCCCTGTACCTGTTCCTGATGTCGAGGCACGCGCTCCCCTATTTCGAGCAGCTTGCGTATTGCATTGAATACGTGTTCCTTACGCTTCTCTTCCCCTACGTCATCATCACGCTCGTCTGCGTGATAGCGGCGGCCTCGCTGGACGCGGACCCGACGCCGTCCGGCAAAAACGTGATCCGCTTCACCGATGCGACCCGGCAGGTGCGGCTGGCCCTCGACCGGCAGGCTGTCCTCTTCATCAAGGCCGAAGAGAACTATGTCAAGATCCATTACACCGAGAACGGCGGTATCAAGGATTACCAGCTCCGTTCCACGATGACGGCGATGGAGCCCCTCGCGACCCGCTACGGGCTCTTCCGCTGCCAGCGCTCCTATTTCGTCAACCCCGACCACATCACGGCCCTGCGCAAGGACGCGGGCGGCCTGATGACGGCCGAGCTGGACGCCGGCGGCTTCATCATCCCCGTCTCGAAGGCGTTGTACCGCGACTTGTCGAACCTGATCTAACGCGCTATGGATAAGGAACTTGCATCCGTGATTGACGCGGCCGGGATCCGTCCCGCGCTGCGCAGTTACTGGAGAATCCGCAATGAATTGACCCCCTCAATTGCGCACATAATTGACCCCCGTTATCTTTTCCTTTCATCAAATACATTAATGCAGGCTGTAGGGATTGAAAACCACACCAGCCTGCATTCTATTTAAGGTTTCTCTATAATGGCCATGGGGTCATTACTAATCGGAACAATGTCTTTCCCTGAAAAAAGTTGACTCGTAAAGCACGAGTTAACGATGTTTATTTATCAAACGAAGAAGCGGGAACTGTACTATGAGCGGGTCATAGCGCTGTATCAACAGACCGGTTATGGGAAGAAACGGCTGGGAAAGCTGTTTCCCGAGATTGGAGAGAAGACTATTTCCAGATGGATTGCTAACTTTGTATCCGAGAACCCGCAAGTAGCATCCATGAGACGAGCGAAACCAGCACGAACAGCCCCTGTTCAAGCGCCGGAAGTTCAATCTGAAAAGCTTCCGACGGATGTCCAGGAACTCCGGGCCGAACTGAAGAGACTGCGGGCGCAGCTGACGAAGGCGGAGATCAAGGCCGAAGCATACGACGAGCTCATCAATGTCGCCGAGGCCAAGTTCAACATCCAGATCAGAAAAAAAGCTGGCGCCAAGCAGTAGACAACCTGCGCGCAAGGAACCCCAAACGATATGAGGTTCAGCATCTTTGCGAGCTGTTTGGCGTGACGAAGCAGGCATATTACAAACAGGATGAGTCCAAAGTCTTGGCCCGTGCTGCAAGGGAAGCCTTTGCGTTGGAATACATTAAGAGCGTCAGGGCAAAGGATCCTGGGATAGGAGGGGTAAAGCTCTGGCATATGTACAGGCGAGACTTTAAGGACAATGGCCCCCTCGGGCGCGACAGGTTCGTGGATATCATCAACGAGCACAACCTGAAAGTCCGCATGAAGGTGCGGAAGCCGCGGACGACGGACTCGTTACATGGGCTTCCTACATACCCCAACCTCGTAAAAGACTTTATTCCAACAGCCCCTGACCAGTTGTGGGTGAGCGATATTACATACATCACCATCTGGAAGGATGCTTGGAACTACTTCTTCTGTTATCTTTCGCTCATTCTGGATGCCTATACAGAGGAAATCGTCGGCTGGAGTGTGGGCCCTACGTTGGAGACCGCCTATCCGCTCAAGGCGCTTAAGATGGCGCTAAAACGTATAAGCGGGAAGAAAGACATCGAACTCATCCACCATTCCGATCGCGGGTGCCAGTATGCAAGTTCAGACTATATAAAGCTGCTGAACGACAATCACATCCACATCAGCATGACGGAATCCGGAGACCCTAAGGACAATGCACAGGCGGAACGCATTAACAGCACGATGAAGAATGAACTGTTCAAGGATATACGCTTCTCCCGCATTGCTGAAGTCGCAACTGCGGTGGCCCGGGCCGTGGACTTCTACAACAACGAGAGGCCTCATATGAGCATCGATATGATGACACCATCCGAGGCAGCCTTCTGTGAAGGTGAAATCAAGAAGCACTGGATCAGTTATCGCGAGAGGGCGATCAAGGAGAAGCAGGCATTGGAAATCCCTGAAAATAGTTTACCTTTGTCCATCGTTCAGGGGTCTCCCTCCGGCCCCCGGCCGTCAGTCAACCCCTGAACGGGATAAGACCTGGTAAGACAACCAAAAGACGGCAGTCAACCTAAACCAGTAATAACGTAAACCAGAGTCAACTTCTATCAGGGATAGACTCAATCTGAGTCAACCTAAATCCGGAAAGGACACACAAGGGTCAATTTGAGAGCGGACGTAGGGGGTCACTTTGAAGCGGAAATTCCAATATAGGCCTCAATTAGACCTTGTTGGCGTTGTTTTGATATACGTCTCAGGCCAGCTCTTCAAGCTGCGTCTGACAGGCTGATTTTCGGGGTTCTGGAAGACTGGCTCACTTTCAATTGGAAAGGTGGCTCAGTTTCGATTGGAAAAGTGGCTCACTTTGAAATTGGAAAAGTGGCTCACTTTCGAGTGGAAATTCCACCCGTCGAGAGCCTGAATATCCTCATGAGATACTCGGGCGACTCCTTCTTGCCGTGCTCGGCCCAAACGAAGATTATGCTGGCGAACGCGGCGGCCACCGCTGCCTTCACGTAGTCTGCGTCATCCTTCGAGAATGACTTGGATATGTGAGGGAGATAGTGGTCGGCGTATCTGCTGAAGCTCTTCTGGAAGAGGTCGATGCGGCGGCTCCTATAGATGGTGTCAAAAATGTCGAACCTTTTCATGAGGTAGTCCAGAAGGAACCTGACATACTCGTCGTGCTTATCCCTGTCGACGAACCTGAAGTCGGTTGCAGCCTCCTCGAAGACGGAGTCGCAGAGATACTCCAGCACATCCGTAATCGTAGCGAAGAACCTGTAGAAGGTGACCCTGCTGACGTGCGACTCCTTGGAGAGGTCGGTGATCGTGATGTCATGGAAACGCTTCGTCCTCATGCATCTGACGAGGGCGTCCCTTATGGCAAGCATCGACCTTGTCGACTTCGTGTCCTGCTTGAAGTTGTACATTCTGCGGCCTTGGTGTAAAGTTCAACTGTATACTGTTCCCTGATATGATAGATTATCAAGGGCAAATGTATAAAATTGCACAAAGAAATCATTATAAATAGTGTGTAATTTTTATGGAAAGAAAGCAGGCGCAAAGGATTCAGACCTCCATTCTCAACGGCGTTGAGAAAAAGGCGTTGGTTTGGTTGGCCGAGAGACAGCCTTCATGGGTGAGCTCGGACTTCCTGTCATTCATAGGATTCATAGGTTCCGTCATGATTACCGTGGGATATGCGCTGACCGGACATTCCGCATCGTTCCTCTGGCTGGCATCGGCGGGATTCGTGGTCAACTGGTATGGCGATTCCCTGGACGGCACCCTTGCTAGGGTGAGAAACGCACAGAGACCGGTATACGGATATTATCTCGACCATACGCTCGACTGCATCAACGAGCTGATAATGTTCATAGGCCTTGGACTCTCCCCTCTCATGGACATGAGGGTGGCGCTCATGATTCTCGTGGCATACCTGCTCATGACCGTCAACGTCAGCGTCAACGCCCACCTGAAGGGCGAGTTCAAGCTGACATACGCAAAGCTCGGCCCGACAGAGTTCAGAATCATCGCGATCATCCTGAACACCGTCCTTGTGCTCTCGTCCACCGTACGAGATGCTTCCTTCAAGGTCTGCATCCTGGGACGTGACCTTGTGCTCACAGGGCTCGACGTCGCCGGCATTGTCGTTGTCGCCATTATCATGACTATGTATCTCGTGACAATCATCAGAGATGCTGCAGGATACGCCAAGACTGACCCGAAGAAGAGATGAGCGTCTGGGTACAGATACTTCTTACCATCGCATTCGTGTCCCTTATCGTCGTCCTGATCTCGCAGAACAGGCACCCGGTCAGGACTCTGGCGTGGATACTCATACTTTGTCTTATTCCAGTCCTTGGGCTGGTGCTCTATCTGGTCTTCGGGACAGAGAAGAAGAGGAGCAGGCTTGTGAGTGACTCCCGGCTGTCATCGATTAAGGAAAAGGCGGCAGCTGTAAATGAATCCATGGTTCGCAGGAATGTCCCTGACGGGCATGACGACATTGCTTCCCTGCTTTGGACTACTAACCGGGCGATCCCCATGGCCGGGAACGACGTGAGGGTCTTCACCCGCTTCGACGACATGTTCGAGTCCCTCATGGAGGATATATACTCTGCGAAGGACCATGTTCATTTTGAATTCTTCAAATTTGAAGACGACCCTATAGGAAGACGAATAGGAGAATTGCTCATTGAGCTTGCACAGCGCGGCGTGGAAGTCAGGGTCACGTACGACTCAGCCGCCAACCTGACAAGAGGACGTTTCTACAGATGGCTGCGTAAAGGCGGAGTGAAGGTGCACTCCTTTCTCCCGGTCATAGTCCCTTTCCTGTCTACCAGCACCAACTACCGCAACCACCGCAAGCTCGTGGTGATCGACGGACGCATAGGCTACACCGGCGGCATGAACATAGCGGAGAGGTATTCAAGCGGCGTCCACGGCGGCATATGGAGGGACACCCATATCAGGGTGGAAGGTCCTGCGGCCGCAGAGATGCAGACAGCCTTCATAGTTGACTGGCAGTTCTGCTCGAAGGAGCAGCTCGACGGGGACAGATACTTCCCTGCCATCAACTCCATGGGCGACTCCGTGCTGCAGGTCGCTACATCCGGCCCCATGGATGAATGGAACGTCACCATGCAGGGCATGACAAGGATGATAACCCAGGCAAGGGATTACGTATACATCGAGTCCCCTTATCTCATCCCGACCGAATCCGTACTGATGGCGTTGCGCAATGCAGCACTGTCCGGGACTGACGTGAGGATCATTATTCCGTACCGTGGTGACAAGGGCGTGCTTGTACCGCTCGCAAGCAGGTCATACGTCGAGGAATGCCTCGTAGCCGGCGTAAGAATATTCTTCTATGGTGGCGGATACATGCATTCCAAGACAATCGTGTCAGACGATTCGATAGCCACCGTTGGGTCAACTAACCTTGACGTGAGGAGCTTCGAGCAGGACTTCGAGATCAACGCCTTCATCTATGACAGGGATGTGACTATGGAACTGAAACGTGCCTTCCTCGATGACCAGGCAAACTCACGCGAGGTTTTCCTCAAGGAATGGACAGAACGTTCACGGTGGGAGCGTTTCAAGGAATCGTTCGCGAGAATCTTCTCCCCCATCCTGTGATGAAGAGCTGGCGCAAGCATATCCGGCGAGTCCTTTCCGTGGCTCTCTCCCTGGTCCTTCTATGGATCTCATTCCGTGGAGTGGACTGGAAGGTCTTCGTCCGTTCATTATCCTCCTGCGACTGGTGGTACCTGCTGCTCTCTGCGGCGGTCGGTGCTGTGATGCCTGCGTGCCGTGCCTTCAGGTGGAGGCATATGGTGCTACCCTTCGCCCCCAGAGTTGGCAGGAAGGAGTCCGTCCTCGCCAACTTTACTGCCTATCTATTCAACATGGCGGTGCCTTACACACACGAAGCCACGCGCTGCATAATCATCCACAGGAGCGAAAGCGGCAGGGACGCGCCATATGACAAGCTGGTCGGCGTGGCGGTGACCGAGAGGATATGCGACGGCATATGCGCAATTCTTATTCTGATTGCGACTATTGCCTTCTCATGGGAAAGATACGGCGGATTCATTGCAGGGAACTCAGAAGGAAGAGGAATCATAAAGGTGCTCGTCGTCTTCACTGTCCTGATCCTTGCTGCGGTTGTGGCTGACCTGGCCACAAGGAGAATGAAGGCAGAATCACGGATCATACAGTCAGTCAGGAAGTTCTTCGACGGGATGCACGAAGGCCTCACAAGCATCTTCAATCTTGAGAGGCCCATTGTCTTCACTATGGAGACTGTCGTGTTGTGGATTATCTACTGGCTGCAGCTGTACCTCGCATCCAGAGCCGTTCCCGGGCTAGATGGGGTCGGTGCCCTAGACTGTCTTTTCCTGACCCTGGGAGGTCTACTATCTACCATTATCCCTGTTCCCGGGGGCATGGGCGCATACCACTACGTCATAGCATCCGCGCTCGCGTACCTGTGTGGCACAGGCTGGTCGGAAGGCATGGCCTTCGCGACACTTGTCCATGAATCCCAGGCCATCTGCATGATGCTTCTCGGTGCCAGTTCTATCGCCCTTCTTCCTTCATCCGTGAGGAAGAGGACATGACACGCTCCATCCTCATGTCCAGCTCGGCGCATATCTCAGCGCACTCCATAAGTTCCCTATCTGCCTCTTCGGAAAGGGCCTCATGGCTCTTCTTGTAACGGATCTTGTGCTCGAGGCTTGCCCACGTGTCCATCGCCAGGGTCCTAAGCTGCACCTCGACCTTCATGTACTTCTTCTTGTCCTGGAGATATATCGGTGTCTCTATGATGAGATGAAGGCTTCTGTATCCGCTCTGCTTCGGGTTCATGATGTAGTCCTTCCTCTCGATGAGCTTCACGTCGTCCTGTGCGAGCAGGGCTTCCGCAAGAAGGTAGATGTCCGACACGAATGAGCAGATCACCCGTACGCCAGCAACGTCATGCAGGCTCTCCTCTATGCCGTTCACGGTTATCGGCTGTCCGTAGCGTATCATCTTGTCGATGATTCCCATCGGAGACTTCAGCCTAGTCTTTATGCTCTCTATGTGGTTCGAGTCGCTTGCAAGTGAGATGTTCTCGTTAAGGATCCTGAACTTGGTCTCCACCTTCATCATGGCACACCTGTAGTAGGCCATGAGCTCGTGGAAAGGGATGGCATAGTCACGCAGCCATCTCTTGACCTCCTCCGACGATATCCTCGCCGACAGCGCCTGCTCAAGCGAAAGCAGCACCTGGTCTTCCCTTGTCACCATATCGCGTCAATCCTCGATGTCCGACTTACCCTTACCGCCGCTCCTATCACGAAGACCAGAGCTCCCGACGCGAACCAGATGATGTGTTTCATGTCAGGAGGTCCATAGCTGCCTATCATACAATAAAGGAAGGAGATTACAGCGGATATCATTCCGACTGTTCCCAGAAGGATGATTGCCGTTCCGGCCTTGATCCTGCCCTGTCCGGGCTCTTTCTTCACATGTCCCATATGATAATGAATTAAAATGTTTGACAGTGCTAATATATCCAATAGGAAGACCAACTCAAACGATTTGACATGCTTTCAATCGTGAACTTTACACTTTCACGCGCTTTTGTAAATTGCGGAGTGGAGCGTTTGTGCTTACTTTGCAATCGGAGGGTCGAACCTCCGCAAAACCATGGACACCTTTTTCAAAGCGATGTCAGAATGACATTATCCCGAGGTCGCACTCAGACATGAATGCGACCTCTTTAAAAGTTAATAACGAAGCATATGAAATACGTACAATTCCCCGAAAAGGGACAACAGGATAATAATGAGAAAGGAAAGCAGGAGACAGGATCTTTCTTCGACGGCAGGTCACCTAAGGGAGGATGGCTCCTGAGCATCCTCTGCACAGTGGTATTCCTTCTTCTTCTCAACGGTCTTCTCTCCCCCAGCCTTAACGGCAACAGGGTGATGGAGACGGACTATGTCACTTTCATAGATGACGTAGAGAACGGACTGGTCAGGGATGTCGTCATGAAGGACGGCAGCATCTACTATACCAAGGGTGCAGTCCGCGAGGCTGACGGCATCGTGGCAAGACAGCGTGACACGACATGGGTCACCGGCGAGGTGTCTGATCCGGACCTCGTGCGTAGGTTGTCCTCGGCTTCAAGCCCCAATGCGGACGGAAGGATCAGATTCGTCCACAAGATAAGGAAGGAGAACGGCTTCCTCATGGAATTCTTCCTGTGGTGGATACTCCCTGCGCTGATCTTCTTCTGGATATACCGCAGTGCCGCGCAATCGATCGGCGGACGCGGTAAGAATGCGGGCGGAGGACCTCTAGGAAACTTCATGCAGTTCGGCCAGAGCGGTGCGAAGGTCTATGCCGAGGACCAGATTAAGACAAGGTTCTCAGACGTCGCGGGACAGGACGAGGCCAAGGACGGGCTCATGGAGGTGGTCGACTTCCTGCACAACCCAGGCAAGTACAACGAGCTCGGGGCGCATCTGCCGAAGGGAGTGCTGCTTGTCGGCCCTCCGGGAACAGGTAAGACGCTCATCGCCAGGGCCGTCGCAGGTGAGGCCGGCGTCCCTTTCTTCGCCATGTCAGGATCGGAGTTCGTGCAGATGTTCGTCGGTATGGGAGCGGCAAAGGTACGTGACCTGTTCAGCCAGGCCAAGGAGAAGGCTCCTTGCATCATCTTCATCGACGAGATAGACGCCATCGGAAAGAGCCGTGAAGGGAGCCTCAGCACTAATGACGAGAGGGAGCAGACCCTGAACCAGCTCCTGACGGAGATGGACGGATTCGACGGCGACAAGGGAGTCATCATTCTTGCAGCCACCAACAGGCCGGACAGCCTTGACAAGGCTCTGCTGAGGCCGGGACGATTCGACAGGCGCGTGCAGATGGAGCTCCCTGACCTGCAGGGCAGGAAGGCCATACTACAGGTCCACCTGGGTCATGTGAAGCATGAAGAGATTGACCTTGATCTGATCGGAAGGGCAACGGCCGGCTCGTCGGGAGCCGAACTGGCGAACATAGTGAACGAGGCGGCTCTGAGAGCAGTGCGCATGGGCAGGAGCTCAGTAATCACAAGCGACCTGGAGGAGAGCGTCGAGGTCGTGATGGCGGGGGCACAGAGGAAGAACGCCGTCATATCCCCTGAAGAGAAGAGGATAATCGCATATCACGAGATAGGCCACGCAATGGTTGCGGCGGTACAGAGCAACTCCGCCCCGGTGCAGAAGATCACCATAATACCGAGGACATCCGGTGCCCTGGGATACACGATGCAGGTGGACGAGGGCGAGAAGTTCCTGTATAGCAGGGATTACATGCTGAACAGGATCGCCACCCTTACTGGTGGCAGAGTGGCGGAGGAGGTCATCTGCGGGACATGCACCACAGGTGCTTCCAACGACATAGAGCAGGCCACCCGTATGGCGAGGGCCATGGTCACCACCTACGGCATGAGCGAAAGGTACGGGATGATGGCTCTTGAGACCAGAGGAAATTCATATCTTGGAGGATCCGGCCAGGCGGCATGCTCTGAGGCCACCTCCGCCGAGGTCGACGAGGAGGTCAGACGCACCATCGCACAGGCGAAGGAAAAAGCTACAGAGATAATCAGATCGCACATGGACCAGATGCACCGTGCAACGGAGTTCCTTCTTGAGAAGGAGACGATCACTGGAGCGGAGTTCATGAACATATTGAATGACAAAAGGAAATGACGACAGACATACTGCTTCTATTATTGGGACTCGTGATGGTCCTTCTCGGGGCGGACGCACTTGTTGACGGGGCGTCTTCAATAGCCAGGAGGTACGGGATCAGCGAGTTCGTCATAGGTGTGACAATCATTGCATTCGGGACATCTGCTCCCGAGATGGTGGTCAGCTTCATCTCGTCGATCGAGGGACGTGCTGACATGGCTGTCGGAAACATCATCGGCTCGAACATCTTCAACATCGCGTTCGTGCTGGGCATCACAGCGCTGATCGCACCAGTGACAGTCACCAAATCAAACAGGGAATGGGACATCCCTTTCAATGTCCTTGTTTCCCTGATGCTCATCGTCGCTGCGGCCTACAAGGGCATCAGCCGCTTTGACGCCGCCGTCTTCCTGGCCGTTTTCATAACCTACATGTGGAAGTCCGCAGTCAGGGAGAAGAACTCAAGAAATGAGGAAGATAGTCCAACAGCAGATGCAGGGCCTGTCTGGAAGGCAGTTCTCTTCACCGTAGGAGGTCTGGCCATGCTCATCTATGGCGGCGACATGTTCGTCAAGAGAGCCGAGAACATAGCATACAGCGCCGGTCTGAGCGACAAGTTCATCGGCGTGACGATACTCGCCTTCGGAACCAGCCTGCCGGAACTAGCTGCAAGCATAGTCGCAGCTGTAAAGGGCAAGAGCCAGATGGCGTTGGGAAATGTCCTGGGATCGAACGTGTTCAACGTGCTGATCGTCCTTGGCGGGGCCGCGTTGATCAGGCCGCTGACGGCTGAAGGCATAGGCGTCGCCGACTACTGTGTCGTACTGCTCACTGCCGTGACCGTGATGGTCTGTTCGTCCCGTAAGAGAATGAACCTCGGACGCTTGTCCGGTTCGCTTCTGCTCGCTATAGGCATCGGATACATGGCCTATCTGTTCACGACAATCTAGATATGTCTGCCACAAGATGCCGATAATAACGCCATACGAGATAGGAGAGATAGTCCCGCAGCTGGCTGGCCCTGCCGCACAGAGACTCGTCAGGAGAGCCATGAGTTGGCTGTCCATTGATGAGCTCAACGACCGTTATGACGATCTGTCGTGGCTGCAAGGTCCGGACTTCGCTAAAAGTTTCCTCGACGATGTGGGGATAGACTATTCCATCGGCAACTCCGAAAGACTTCTCAACCTCCCATCCGGCCCATTCATCACCATAAGCAACCACCCATACGGGCACATAGACGGAATGATGCTCATCGACCTGTTCGGCCACTTGCGTCAGGATTACAAGGTGATGGTGAACTCCCTGCTTGCCAGGATTCGCATGCTCGAGCCGAACTTCATCACCGTTGTTCCTACCGGAAGGGAGCGGACGGCTCCGAGGGCGGAGAGCATCAGCGGGGTAAGGGAGGCTATGACGCTCCTGCGGGATGGCGGTGTGCTGGGACTCTTCCCATCAGGGGCGGTCTCCGACCTTAGCCTTCGGGAGAGATGCGTAAGGGACAGACAATGGCAGGATGCGGCGGTAAGACTCATCAGAAAAGCCGGTGTTCCCGTCGTGCCGGTACGGTTCTTCGACAGGAGCAGCGACTTCTACTACTCGCTTGGGCTCATCAGTTCCGGCGTCAGGCTCCTTCGTCTGCCCTCCGAGATACTTAACAAGGACGGGAAGACCATAAGGCTGGGTATCGGCGAGACGATATTGCCCAACAGACTGCTGGAGTGCACTTCAACTGAGGAGCTTCGTCAGATGCTCAGGCATTCGGTATATGGCATGCCGATGCCGGAATCGTTCATCAGGAGATCCCGCCTGTCCCTTTGATCCCTTTGTACAGTTTGGCATAGACAAGTCACGTTATCTCCTTGGTATAGACGCGTGCCCTCTTCGAGAGGCTGTGGCTGAAGCGCCCCCACATGTTCTGCACGTCATGGTTATCAGCTAGTTCCCTTGTGCTCTCCACATGGAAGATGCCGTTGCGGTGCAGTCCTGAGGCTATCTTGGCGAGGATCATCGCGTTTACACCCATACCGCGGTAGTCATCACGCACGGCTATAAGGAGAGCATCAACGGTGTCATTTGTCCTGAGGGCTGCCAACACATGCATCCATCCCGTCGGGAACAGTCTTCCCCCTGCTCTCTGCATTGCCTTGGAAAGTGACGGCATCGCCACGCCGAATCCTACTACTTCATCGTTGCCGTCGACAACAACCGACACATAATCCAGAGAGATATGCGGAAGGAACTGACGCTTCAGGTCAGCGCATTGCCTCTCGGACAGTTCGGAGAATCCGTGAAGCCTCGAGTAGGCTTGATTCATGACCCTGAAGAGGCCGTCGGCATACCTTGTTACGAGTTCTTTCTTCGACCTGTAATGCCCCTCGCTCAGGCCGCATTTCAGTGCCACGATCCCTGCCGCACGCTCAAGAGCCGAAGTATCTTCCGGCACGTCTATGAGATACTCCACGAACTCTGCTCCCTTGGTGTACCCGCAGGACAGGAGAAGAGGCTCGTAGTACGGATGGTTGTACTTGCCGTACACTGTAGGCAGCCTGTCGAAGCCCTCCACGAGAATTCCGGATATGTCGAACTCCAGGAATCCGACCGGGCCTTCAACCATGGTCATCTCCTTCTGCCTGGCATAGCGCTCGACGCTGAACATGAGTGCGTCGACGACCTCCTTGGAATCCATGAAGTCTATCCACCCGAACCGGCATATCTTCTTCCCCACCTTGCTGTTGTACCTGTGGTTGATTATTGCCGCCACCCTACCCACCACTTTCCCGCTCTCATCCAGAGCAAGCCAGTATACGCCTTCACACACTTCGAAGGCAGCATTCTTCTTCGGGGACAGGGTGGCCATGTCCATTGACTCGACCTGAGGGACATAGTATCTGTCGCCCTTGTACAGTTCATTGGGAAAATGGACGAATTGTCTCAGTTCCCTTCTCGTCGTTACCTGTTTTATCCTTACCACGTCTTTTTTTTAATCTAATTTAGATAAATATAGATGAGACGAAACTTTTATTGGCGGTAATTTCATCCGATGTTTACAAAGCACGGCAAAATTGTAAATGACATCGGTGCATGCAGGCATCTGTTTTGATGCCATTCATAATGGTCCGGAAGAGAAACAGAGCACGGACCGAAACATAATAATGAGAGAAATCAAATGCATCGGAGTTCTCACCTCAGGAGGTGATGCTCCAGGTATGAATGCCAGCGTCAGGGCTGTGACCAGGGCGGCGATACACAAGGGATGGACTGTCAAGGGAATCTGCAGAGGATTCCAGGGACTTATAGAGGACGAGGTGGTTGACCTCACCACGGAGAGCGTGTCGAACACGATCCAGAGGGGCGGCACCTTCCTCAAGAGTGCGAGGAGCAAGGAGTTCAGGACACCCGAAGGAAGACAGAAGGCCTACGAGACTTTCACAAGACATGGGATGGACGCATTGATAGTCATCGGAGGAAACGGCTCCCTCGCCGGAGCCCAGGACTTCGCAAAGGACTTCGATGTGCCATGCATCGGTATCCCTGGTACTATTGACAACGACCTTTACGGAACTGATACCACCATCGGCTATGACACGGCGCTCAACACGATAGTGGACTGCGTGGACAAGATAAGGGACACGGCAACAAGCCACGACCGAATCTTCTTTGTGGAGGTGATGGGCAGGGACGCAGGCTTCCTTGCCCAGAACAGCGCCATCGCGGCCGGTGCTGAGGCCGCGATCATTCCTGAAGACAGCACTGACGTCGACCAGCTCGCCGAGTTCATCGGAAGGGGCATACGCAAGAGCAAGAACAGCTCGATCGTGCTTGTCTCCGAAAGCCCTCAGGACGGCAAAGGGGCGCAGTACTATGCGGACAGGGTGACCAGGGAATATCCCGGATATGATGTGCGTGTCTCGATCCTCGGCCATCTCCAGAGGGGTGGAAGGCCGACCGCCTATGACAGAATCCTTGCCAGCCGTCTGGGAGTGGCTTCAATCGAGGCGCTCGACGAGGGACAGAGGAACATCATGGTCGGCATCGACGACGACCACATAGTCTACGTGCCTTTCTCAAGGGCTATCAAGATGGACAAGCCAATCGACCCTGAGCTGATCAACGTGCTGGGTGTCCTGTCGATCTGATCAGCATTACCCTGAACTTTACACTTCCCAGCCATTTTGTTATTGGCAGCAAGGTGTCTCGCGAGTAACTTTGCCGTAGTTAATTAAAGGGTATTCACAATGACAGGCAACTACTTCCATGACATGATTCCCGAGGTGGAACGTGATCATATCCACTACATTCCTACCGTCCCTCAGTTCCTTTCCTGGATAGAGTCGGAATGGGGCGACCGCCCGGCACTGAGCGATGAGATAAAGACATATACATACAATCAGGTTTGCAGGAGAGTCGCGCGCAGAAGGACCGTTCTCGCAGAGATGGGTCTCAGAAAGGGTGACCTCGTAGGTATTTGGGACAGGACGACAATCGACGCTGTCGAGATGTTCCTCGCGGTGACGTCATACGGCTGTGTCGCAATCAACATCCCTACCCTTATGCCGGGCCAGGCTGTTGCCGGGATATGCGGCAGGTTTGGGGTGAAGGCGCTGTTCGCAGCTGATGAACTGATCTCGGGCTTGCCGCAGGTCCAGTTCCCTGTATCGGATGTCAGCGAGATTGCTGACACTATGACGGATGCTGCGGACATCGGCAGGGAGGATCCGGCAGCCATCTTCTTCACCGGCGGCACGACGGGCACGCCTAAGGGTGCTGTCCTTCCCCACCGGGCCCTGATGAGAGGTGCATACAACGGCAGTTTCGGTCCTGGACCACAGGTAGGACAGCGATACATCTGCATGCTGCCGCTCTGTCATGTGTTCGGCATGATAAGAAGCACGCTCTCGGTTCTGTATACAGGATCTCACTGGTATGCATGCGAGGACGTGAAGAAGACTCTTGGCCGCATGTCCGTCATTAAGCCGACATACCTTGTGCTCGTCCCGGGCCTCTGCGACGTCATTGCGGGCCTTGCAAAGATGTATGGTCCTGGGGTCCTGGGCGGTGAGCTTAAGGTCATCGTGTCCGGTGCGGCGAACGTGCCGCCAAGGTTGCAGGAACAGTTCGAGGAACTCGGAGTCTCACTGCTTGCCGGCTACGGCATGACCGAGGGCGCAAACCTGACTTCCGGGAACATCGACCTGAAGGAGAAACCGACTTCTGTGGGAAAGATCTATCCGGAGCAGGAAGTAAGGATTGTGGATGGAGAGCTCTGGGTCAGGGGTGACAACGTGTTCTCCGGCTACTACGGCAATCCGGAGGAGACAGCCAGGACGCTCACGCCTGACGGCTGGCTACGTACCGGAGACCTCGTCTCCTTTGATGACGAGGGGTACATGTACATCACCGGAAGAATCAAGAACTTGATCATCCTGGGTAACGGCGAGAACGTCAGCCCTGAGAGCATCGAGGAGAAGTACTATCTCGAGCCATCCGTGAAGGACTGCCTCGTCAAAGAGGATGAGGTTGACGGAGAGATGGTCATCGCGATTGAAATCCTCCCGCAGGCGGCATATCTTGAGGAGAACCGCATAGAAGATCCGGAAGGCTTCTTCAGGAAACTTGTGGCGGAGATCAACAGGACTATGCCGACCACTCACCAGGTGAGGAAGGTGACTGTCAGGAAGGAGGACTTCAAGAGGACAGGATCAATGAAGGTTTCAAGAAATCAGGAATAGGATATGGAAAGAGATGAAATATTGAAAGGTCTTCGAGAAGTCATGGCAACCGTTAAGCCAAAGGTCATGGCAGAGAGGATCGTTCCGGAAGCGATCCTCTCGGATGACCTCGGCATTGACTCCTTCTCGATGCTTCTGCTCAGCCTCGCGGCGGAGCAGAAGTTCGGGATAGCATTCGATCCGGGGAAGCCCTTCGTCAGCGTGTCGGATATAATGGAGTACATAATCACAAGAAAGGGAGCGGTCGATGATAGAGGTTAAGGAAGTCCGTGGCCGCAGGGACATGCGGCGGTTCGTCAGGTTCCCGTTCCGTCTTTACAGGAACGAGCGCGACTGGTGCCCGCCATTGGTCGGTGACGAGTTCGACACCTTCAACCCCAGGAAGAACGGCGCTCTGCGATTCTGCGAGCACCAGTGCTTCCTGGCCTACATGGACGGCCAGATTGTGGGAAGGATCGCAGCCATCATCAACAGGAGGTCTGACGAGAAGTCCGGAGAGCGCTGCCTTCGCTTCGGGTGGCTCGACTGCATAGACTCCCCTGCCGTGTGTTCAGCGCTGATGGGGCGCGACCCCTGTCCTACCCTATATCCTCATCCTATGCCCAGGTACAAGCCCAAAATCCGTTTCTCCGACTGCTGGTCTTCAGTGGGTGACGTGACGTTCTACCATAGGAACGGCGTCTGCTACTGGAAGAAGCGGGCGCATCCGGAGTTTCCCGGCACCCTGGGCCAGATGGAGGCGCAGTCCGTCCATCTCCGTGCGCTGCAGGCCTGGCGCGAGCTCGATCCGCTGACGCAGGAGCAGTGGAACATGCTGGCGCTGACGGTGCAGAGCCACCGGCTGCCGTTCCGCAAGGATCACCACATCACCGGCCACAATCTCTTCGTGTCCGGCTACCACGGCAAGTCGGCCGATAGGGCATGGACTGACGCAGGCGACGCTGCGCCGGCGACTATAACGATTTCCGCCCTGGCCCAGAAGATTGGCTGGCCTTCAGCCACCTGGGATTTCAGCGGAAGCGTACCGAAACTCCTCGGCCTGCCTGAAGGACAGTAAGCTGCAATTTGGCTCAAGCGCACGCCGCCCTCACCGCCCCTCGAAGCGGTCGAGGGCGGCGCTCATAAGTTCCCGGCCCTTGGCGGCAATTTCTTCGGCGTGGGAGTAACTGCTGATGTCCTGGTATGAGTCGTAGGGGAGTTCGACCAGGATGTCCGGAGGACAGAGTTCAGCGCCGAGACGGGCGATCACCCCGTTCATAATCCCGAAACTGCGGTCGATTACCGTGGCATAGTTGTCCTCGGCGTCGACGGGGATTCCGCTCTCGCGGCCTTCCGACTCCAGACGGCGTGACAGGCGCTGGGACTCGATGGTCTCCCTCAGGAGTTCGCGTCCCTGGGCCCCGGCCCTGCGGACCTGGCGCAGCAGCTCGCTCCGGTCGGTGGCAAGGGTGTCCCGCAGCAGTTCCCGGGCCTCCTCCTTGCGGGCGATTTCGTCCCGTTCCAGGGCAGCCTGGTTTTCCAGATATTCGTGGATTGGGGAAGCGTCGATACTGTTGACATTGAAGCCGACTAGGATGTCACCCTCCGTCCGCGCCACACGGTTGAGCGGAAAAGTGTTCACCAGACCGCCGTCGACCAGGGTCCTCCCCTGCCATTTGACCGGACGGAACATCGACGGAATGGAAATAGACGCCCGGATGGCCTCGAAAAGCGGGCCCTCGCGGAAGACCACTTCCTCTCCGGTGTAGAGGTCGGTCGCGACCGCCGCGAAGGGAATGGGCAGGTCTTCGATATTGACCTCCGGGACTATGGTCTTTATGGTCTCGATAATTTTTTCGCCCTTGACGAGATGGTTCAGGCTGATGCTTATGTCCATCTGCGACAGGACCTTGATCTTGTCCAGGGAATATAGCCAGCCCTTGAAGGCGTCCAGGCCGCCGGCCGCGAATATGCCGCCAACCAGGGAGCCCGCCGAGGTCCCGGCTATGGAGCTGATCTCATATCCCCGCCCCAGCAATTCCTCTATGGCCCCGAAATATGCGAAGCCCCTGGGCCCGCCGCTCGCCAGCGCAAGTGCTACTTTTTTCTTCATTTCTTCCGGTTGTCAACCCTCTTTCCGTAGACGACGAGGCGCTGGAAGGCGTACTCGGTGAAGAGGTTGAAGAAGAGGTTAAGGACGGTGACGGATCTTGGAAAGGAGCCAAGTGGTGACGGCGCTGCACAGGAACGTAAGCACGGCGATAACCGGAATGGCCAGCCTCCGGGTACGATACGCCATTGATGCCAAAGTACATACCCCAGCGACAGAGCGAATACGACAAGAATAATTACGAAACCTGTTCTCATAGGCTTCTTGCTATACCCATACGAAATTGTCTTTCCCGGCTCCGGCCTCAAAGTGGTACTTTACAATGCCGCGGTCGATGTCGGTAAAGATGGAGTTGTTGCAGTCAATGTGGACCTCCTCGCCCGA
>Ga0326514_10000654_pt1 | contig 23343 bp, 30 predicted proteins | sample 3_2548_0518_D_FD_203653 | JGI IMG/M metagenome (GOLD analysis project Ga0326514, IMG submission 203653) | Bovine rumen microbial communities from UC Davis, California, United States - 3_2548_0518 | ecosystem: Host-associated > Mammals > Digestive system > Stomach > Rumen | place: USA... | reverse complement strand
AGCAGACAAAAACTGATGAAAAGCGGGTGAAGATTGAAGCCGTTAAGGTTATGTATGAATGTTCAAACGGAATCCCGAAGGATGACAGGTCAGTCAAAAGTTATCTTGGAATAAGTGCTGACTGAAATGACAGAAACGAGAGGAAAACTGAATGGATAAGTTTAGGAAGATTTGGGATAAGCAAAAGAACGATTTTTTAATATCGACTAAGGGAATGAAAAGAAAAGATGCGTACAGGCTTTTTCTTGAGCGTTTTCCTGAAGCCGATGTAACTGAAACAGGATTTTACAATCAGCGGTCAAGGGTAGGGGCAAGCAACAAGTCATTCGTTGGCGGTCATAACCGAACGGCAAGACCGCTTTATTCGGAGCATGTAAAAAAAAGGCTATGTCAGAATAAAGGTAGCACAGCCTTCAAATTGGATTTCTAAGGCAAAGTGGGTCTATATGGAAACTCACCCGTGGGAAGACTTCACGGAAAGAAGCAATTATGTCTTTCTTGACGGAGACACACGGAACTTCTCACCCGACAACATCGAGCGTGTCGAACTGAAATACATGGGGATTTACAATCACTTGGGCGGGGTTGAGGTGGGCAGACCAGACATAACAAAAACAAGAATCCTGCTTGCGAAACTGCAACTCGTTCAGATGGATGTGATGGAGAAAACAGGGCTTGCGGTGCGTACCCGTGATGGCGGCCGGGTGGTGAAGACTAGAAGGAACGCTTGGGTGAGGGCTTACAACAGGCGGGAAGGTGTCAAGGAACGGCACATTGAAATGAGGAAAAAGTACCGTGAAAGGCTGAGGGCTGACCCGTTAAAGTATGCCGAACACTTGGAAAAACAGCGGAAACGCTATCGTGAAAGAAGAAGGGTAAAGGGGGGAATTACGATATGAAGTGTCATTATTTTTTTTCTTGCGTAAGTTTTCAATTCGATGTATACTAAATTATACGGCTAGAGATTGCAACTCGAAAGGCGTGACTCTGACGCTTGCCGTATCACTTCTTTAGAGAAAAACTATAGAGGGGTTTTTATGCAGAAATCTTTAGAATTAAAAATCATCAAAAGAAACAAAATTGAATGTGTATCAGCAAGAGAATTGCACAACCGCCTTGAAATCGAAACTCCATTTAGAAAATGGTTTCCTCGCATGGTGGAATATGGTTTTTTGGAAAAAGAAGATTATTTGTGCTAGCGGTCAAAAATGTCCGCCACCAAAAATCAGCATACTGATGAAATTAAAGAAATTGAAATTGACGATTATGCAATTACAATCGACATGGCAAAACAGATTTGTATGTTGCAGAGAACAGAGCAGGGGAAACAATATCGTCAGTATTTTCTTGAAATAGAAAAGTTGATTAAGGAACAGGGAACGGTTGAATATCAGAAAGAACGACAAAAATCAATCGAAGTTAGAAAAGAGTTTACTGACTTTTTGAAAGATAGAGGATATTCAAAACCCTGCGAGTATATTTAGACGACAATGCAGATGAAAAAGGTTTTCGGAATTAAAAACAAAAAAGGTTTGATGACAAAGATTGAACTTGCAGAGATAGAAGCAAGCGAAGCGTTATCCCGTGTTTTAATGGATGACGAATACGGCTATCATGAAGTAAATCCTGTTTGCGTTGAAGCGTCAAATATCGTGCATAACGCAAAAAGGCAGAAAATAGGAGCGTAAAAAAGTGAAGGAAATTAAAACAATCAGTATAAAATGCGACACAAAAGACACTTTGAACATCGCAGAAATGACAGAGTTGCAGGGAACTTTGAAACACCGTGAGGATGTAGACTATGACAAAATAAAATTGTCTATGATTAAGTTCGGTTTTTCGTTCCCGTTTTTTTAATCATTGATTGTTAAATATAAAAGGTTTATAATATAGTTATGGCTAGGAAGTGCAATCCGAAAAGCGAAATCCTTATCGCCTGCCATAACTTTATTTTAAGGATATTCAAATTAAAGGAGATTTGAACAATGACACGGACTTTCAGAATCAGAAGTGAAATTGTTTCTCTAGGGGAACAGTACAAAGAAAAAATCGAGAACAGAAAAAAGGGTGTAAAAATCGGGAATAAACAGTTTCTTTGCACTTGTTGTGTTTGCGGAAAAGAAATGATAAGGCAGACAAGTCTTGCTTGTTATTGTGAAGAAGCATTCTGTCAAAAGGTTAAGAAATCTTATATTGATTTGAACTATCGAAAATCAGAAACAGGGCAAGCAACAAGAAGGAAAAACCGAAAAACACCGCAGGCTCTGGAAACAAGAAAAAAATATGAACAGACAGAAGCTTATAAAAAATTGAAATCAGAACGGGCAAAATATTACAGAGAAAATGAACATACGCAAGAATTAGACCACGCAAGAAAACTCCGTTATTATTATCGCAAATATTCTGCATTAAGAAGCGTAAGAATAGACGGGGCAGACGCAATCAGTTTTGAAGATTGGAAAAAGTTATATTCTGCCGAAACCTGTTATTATTGCGGGGCAAAAGTAGAAGGCAGGAATAAAACAATAGACCATAAAACACCGATTTCTAGGGGCGGAACAAATGCTGTTGAAAATCTGTGTATCTGTTGTCAAAGATGTAATTCAAAAAAACATAATAAAACGGAAGCAGAGTTTAAGGGGGTAGCAATTTGAAAAACATTAAAACATTTAAAATAGCTTGTGAAACAAAAGATTATCTTGATTGGCATAATATAACAGAGTTTCAAGGCGGGCTAAAAATCCGTGATGAAGCAGACATTGAAAAGGCGAAAACATCTATCTTGAAATATGGTTGGAGTTTTCCTTTTTTTGTTTGGGTAAGCGGTAAAACAAATTACTGCCTTGACGGACACGCAAGAATAAAAGTATTAAAGGCACTTGAAGAAGAAGGTTATATTATTCCAGAATTACCCGTTGTTTACATACAGGCAAAAAACAAGACAGAAGCGAAACAAAAGTTATTGCGATTAAATAGCAACTTCGGACACATGACAAAAGAAAGCGTGTTGGAGTTCGTGGGTGGTGAGTTTGAACTTAACACGGAAGAAATCGCATTGCCTAGCGGTGTGATTGACTTCGGAACAAGTGAAGAAGAAGCAGAAACGCAAAAGAAAGATATGGACTTTAACGAAAGTTATTCCGTTGTAGTTCAATGCGTAAATGAAGAAGAATGCGAAGAAGTTTTTAATACATTGACTTCACAGGGGTACAAATGCAAAGTTTCAACATTGTAAAAGAAAATGAAATTGACGAAACATATCGAGTGTCAAAAATTAAAAATGATTTTGATTTACAAAATGAACATTGTAAATTGGAATTAAGGGGGGGGGTGGATATTCCTGCTGAATGGAATATCGGTGTAATTACAGGCGGAAGTGGAACGGGAAAATCAACTATTGCAAAAGAATTATTCAAAGAAAAGGTAGTTATTGGATTTGAATATACTCATAAATCAGTAATAGACGATATGCCGAAAGGCGATATAAACGAAATAGAAAAGATGTTTTATTCCGTTGGTTTAGGTTCTGTTCCAAGTTGGCTAAAGCCATATAAAGTATTGTCTACGGGCGAAAAGATGCGTGTTGATTTGGCTAGAGCATTACTTGAAAACGATTTTATTGTCTATGATGAATTTACATCTACTGTTGATAGACAGGTAGCAAAAGTTTTGTGTATTGCCTTAAATAAGACATTGAAAGAGCATTATCCCGAAAAGAAATTTATTGCAGTTTCTTGTCATAAAGATTTTATTGAATATCTACAACCCGATTGGGTTTATGATACAGACACGGGACAGACAGTTTTTCTATCAGCCCACGACCTAAAAAAACATTCACAATCAAAGAATGTAATATTAGCGAGTGGGCAAAGTTTAGGAAGTATCACTATCTGAATACCGATATAAGCAAGGCTTGTAAATGTTATGGGTTATATGATAATGGAATTATAGTTGGTTTTTGTGCGGTGAAACATTATCCGCATCCAAAGGTTAGAAACCTTAAAATGTGTAGTAGACTTGTTATACTACCAGATTATCAAGGTATAGGGCTTGGAATAAAGTTTTTGACAATAATTGCGGAAAGATATAAAAAACAGGGGTTTGTTTTTCATATCGTAACTTCTGCAAAAAACATGATAATCGGATTGAACAAAAATCCGAAATGGAGATTTACAAGTTATAGCATACACAAACAAAATAGTGGTCTATTGTTGTATCGGAAGTCTTGCAGAAGAAATAATAAAACAGGAACTTTTGAATTGAAATAACACGGCACGGAACAAGCCCGTTGAATTAAGCATTTAGGGAGAAAAAAATAATTGGTTTACATATCTGGAAAAATAACAGGAAACAAAAACTATGAAGCGGAGTTTAACGAAGCGGAAATAAAACTGAGGGAAATGGGGTTCAAGGTGTTCAATCCCGCAAGCATAAAAGAGGATTGGACTTACGAGCAGTATATGAAGTGCGACTTGAAGCATCTGCTGGAATGTGAATGGATTTATTTTCTTCCCAACTGGGAGACGAGCAGGGGAGCAAGGATTGAAAAGATTGTTGCTGAAGCCACGGGAATCAAGGTTCTTGAGTTAAAACAGTCAAGATAAAGATTTTTATTTACAGAATGTAACTTTTTATTTATACTTAATTCTAGGAAAAAACACGCTGACTTTCACAAGAAAAAGCGTGTTTTTTAGTGAAGTTTTAGAGAATAGTTTTTTTCCTTATGGTTCAAGAAACATCGAAAAAGAATCTAGTTCCGACATCAGAATGGTCTCACGAAAAACGGCTTGCCTTTGCACAGAAAACCGTGCAGACAAAAAAAGAGACGAAGCGTAAAAAGGAACTGTTCGCTATCGGTGCGAAGTTTTCAGCCGATGTATTGAGTCAGAAACGCAGGGTCAAGAAAGACGGAAAAGAAAGAAGAATGACCGTCTATCAACTTGTGCAGGAACGATGTATTGAAATGCTACTTGACCGAGAGAATCCGAGGATAGCACTCGAAATGATGAAGTTCCTCAATCAACTTACAGAGGGCAATCCGAAACTTTACGCTCAGATAAACCAATACACGATTAACAACGGGGTGCAGAAAGAAGAACTGCCACAGACAGCAGAGGAAAGAAAAGCGGAGTTCAAAAGGCTCATGGGTGAGAAGTCGGAAGCGGAAGAAGTAGAGGTGCAGGATGATTAGGGGAAACTACAAGCGGGCTGAAATGGTAATCCCGAAAATCAGTGAAGCACAGTTCGACTTGATGAATCCAGAGGAACAGCGTTTATACTTGAAGTTGTATCGGGAACAGGTAGCCCCGAAATTCGAGGAATGGAGAAATCCGCATCCAGTTAAGGTAGCGTTTGGCGGTCGTGGGGCGGGTGCAAAGTCTGAAAGCACGGCAAGCCTTCTGATTCAGTTTGCGGAAAATCCGTCTTACTTCGGAAAGAACATCAAGGTCATCTGCTTACGCTCGGTACAGAAGTCTATCAAGGACAGTTCCTATTCCCTTCTTTGCAGAAAGATTGACGAACTTGGTTATACCGATTTTGAGATAACGCAAAATTACATCAGAAATAAGAGCAACGGCTCATACTTCACCTTTAACGGTCTTAACGACTTCTCCTCATCGCAGTTGAAGTCGCTTGATGCGTACACGATAGCGTTTATCGAGGAAGCAGACGGAATCTCGCTTGAGGTATGGGACACTCTTGAAGCGACAATCCGAAAGGAATGGTATCACAACGGAAAGAAACACCAGGCGGAAATATGGGCGGTCTACAATCCAAATACGCTGAATGACCCGATAACGCAGAAGTTTGTGAGTAACCCGAAGCCCGAATGGTTGATAACAAAGTGTGAGCCTTTGGCAGAAGATAATCCTTTTTATCCCGATAACCTTATTGAAAAATATGAGACACTTATGGAGCGGGACCCGGACGAAGCAAAGCATGTTTATCTCGGCTATCCGAGAAACAAACAGACTAATGCGGTGTGGCTTGTCTCTGATGCGATGGACTGTACGAACGAAAGCCGAAACACCGATGAAAACATGGAAGGTGCTGTAGAAATCGGCATAGATGTCGCAAGGTTCGGAAACGACAATTCAGTCATAACGAAACGCAAGGGATTGACGGTTCTTGATATGCGGAAGGTTCACGGCTACAATACGCAGGAAGTTGCGGGGCTTGCGTGGGAAATGGCGGGTCAGAATAAGGATGTGCTTATGAAGATAGACATAGGCTACAATCAAGGTGTCTTCGACTTGCTTGAGGAATGGGGTGCAAACATAATTCCCGTGAACTTCGGGGGAAGTGCGAACAACACTGAAGTTTACGCAAACTGTGCGAGTGAAATGATGTTCAGCCTTCCAATCCCGAATATGTACATTCCGAAACACTTGCTGACACAGACACTGCTCGAGGATTTGACCGAACGGCAATATTTCTACAACTCAAGGGGGCAGAAGCAACTTGAGCCGAAGGACAACAGAAGCGACAAAACAAAATCATGCTTTAAGAACAGACATAACGGTCGCTCACCCGATGAAGGTGACAGCCTAATGCTCGCCTTCTACGAAAAGAGAATAAACAGACCTATGTTATATTAAGGGGGATAACATGAAAAAGATTAGGAAAGCTAATGAGGACTTGGCAGAAATGCTGAATGAACTGAAGGTCGGTGACGACCCGATTTTTGATGCGGTCTCACTTTACGAGATCACGAAAGTTCCGAGCGGTTTCATTTACAAGAATGAGTACGCGGGTTGCGTTTTCGTTCCAGATGCTCCGAAGGAACAGCCGAAAAAAGAAGCGGTTATAATTCCACAGCCGATTAAGCCCACGATGGAAGAAAAGAAGATTACGAAACCTGCGAGAAAGGCGGTCACTAAATGAGCGGGTCACAAGTTTACAATGGCATGACATTCCGAGATGAAAAGGAACTTGCGAGATGCAGAGAACTTGAGAAACTTTCAAAGCAGGGTTTAATCAGCGACCTTTACAGGAATGTCAAGTTTGAGATTTGCCCCGAAAGGTACGGCAACAAACGCTCCTTCTATTTCATTGCTGATTTCGCATATAAGGAAGGCGGGAAGCGTATAGCAGAGGATGCGAGAGACGCAAAGGAAAGAAGAACCGAACTCTATGAGTTAAAGAAAGCTCTGTTCCTTGCAAACTACCCAGAGTTCATTTTCCGTGAAATATAGCCGTTGCGAGCGTGGGGAATAAAGAAACACCACCGACATTGATAAAGCCCCTCTAAATCAATCCTCGTGCGTCTGAGGGGCATTTCTCGTACTCATAGCAAAGAGAAAAACAAGGCAAAAAAAACGATTAAAAAAAATAAAGAAAAAAGATAAAAATATATAATATTTTTCTTGACATAAAAAAGATTATGCGGTATACTGTAATTACAGTGAGGGAAAACCCCACAATAAAAACAAGACCTTGCGGAAAGCGGGGCGGGAGAAACACTATGACAAAAGAAACTTTTATGAAATCTAGAATGGAAATGGGTTACACATGGTTTGAAGCATTGAGCCAGTGGAACAGACAGAATCAGAAATCAGAGCAGAAAGATACAACAGAAATCTATCAAGATACACTTGACGAAATCTATAAATAAAATTCAAAAGGACACCCGCCTACCTCAAAGGCGGGAAGGAAGGAGAATATGATAAAAATAAAAGCATGGTTCGGAGACTGGAAAGAAACGGATTTTGAAGGTGCTAAAAGGTTTTTCGATACTTACCGAAAAGGCGTAGCGGGAAAAGCAGTTAAGGAAAACTTCAAAAAGCATTTTCGAGGTGTAAGTTATGAAGAACTTAGAGTTAGATAAAGAAACACGCCTTGTATTAAACCGCAAGGCAAGAGAGGAACTGAAATTAAGACTTCTTGCGGATATAAGGTTTGATATTGAGGTGTGCAAGATTGAAGGGTGGGATTATCTTGAATATCTTCACGAATTAAAAGAACTGATAGGGAGTTTTGAAAATGGAAAAATATTGTTTAGTCGGAGTTGATGGAAACGCTTATGCTGTCATGGGCTATGTCAGCCTTGCTATGCAAGAAACGGGCTTTACCAAAGATGAAATCAATTCTTATCGTAAAGAAGCAATGAGCGGTGATTATAACAACTTGCTCTGTGTATCGATGGAATACATTGACAAGTGCAATGAGCGGTTAGAGGAAATTAGCGGAAATTAAGGGGAAATTCCCTCTAATTTTATAAATTGATAATAGGAGGCAACACATGGAAGAAAAAGCAAAGTATCGGCTTGAGCAGATTCAGAAATTACTGCTCGCAATTTGGGCTATCGAGGACAAGCATAATGACGAATATTCTGACAGCGTGAAAGAAATCGTCAATGTCTGCAACGATAAGATTGATGAACTTCTGGGGGTGGAGCATGACTGATATTATCAAAATCGTCTTTGGCGAAGATGTCGTAATTTATGAAGATTAAAAAGTGATTTTGACTACTTCCCGAAACTAATGTATTATGAAAGGACATTAGTTGAAGGAAGTACCTGTCAATGAACGCATTTGAAAGAATCAAAGCCTATATTAAAAAAACATGGAGTTCAGCACCATCCTTGGCGAGTTCTGAACTTCTAAAACTCTATCACACAAACCCCAGACTTGACGGGGCTAGAATCATTGCCACAAAGTGTGCATCTACCGAACTGTATCTTTACAACAGACCCGACTACAGAATCAACAAAGACAAAGCCGAGATAATTGAGACTCACGAACTCTATGACTTGCTTGATGACCCGTGTCCGAGTTTTCGGGAACTTACAGGATGGCACATTAAATACTTTGTCTATGCCTGCTATGTGCTTGTCGGAGAAGCGTACCTGCTTAAAATTAGGATGCCGAACGGCAAGGTCATCTCGCTTTCACCGATTGCACCGAGTTGGGTGGTTAAGACACCGACAGCGGAAAGCAATTACTATGAGATTTACCCTTACGGAACTTGTGGCGGAAACTCAATCGTTGTACCGAGCGAGGATGTAATTTGTTTCAAAGACATCGACCTTAACGACCCGTTCGGAAGGGGCAAGGGAACTGCGGAGACAATCGGAGACGAAATCCAGTCTGACGAATACGCAAGCAAATACGCAAAAAATCTTTTCTTCAACGATGCCACACCTTCCGCTATAATTTACGCTCCAAACGGAAATAAGGAAACTGCCGACCAGATTAAACAAACTTGGCTGCAGAAGATGGCGGGATTCCGACACGCTAAAGAACCTATGGTTCTGACGGGTGAGGGTGCGAAGTTTGAGAAAGTCTCACAGACTCCGACCGAACTTGACTTTGTTGAAAGCCGAAGGTTCTTGCGTGACTCAGCGCTGCAACAGTTCCACATCCCTCCAGAGATTACGGGTATTCTTGAATCAAGCAACCGCTCAACAATCGACTCAGCGTTTTATCTTTTGAACAAGAATGTTCTTGCGGATTACCTGCGAATGTTCGAGCGTGTAATGAACACTCAGTTGCTTTGGGAAGATTTTGACCGAGACAGGAAACTTATTTTTCATCATGAGAATGTAATTGAAGAAGACATCGAGCAGAAACTTAGGATTGCAACCGAAGGTCTCAGAAGCGGTGCTGTCACTGTCAATGACTGGCGTAGGGCTATGGGATTGGAGATTGACGAGAAGGGCGGGGATGTATACTTGCGTTCTTTGGGTATGCATGAAGTGCCTTACAATGAGGACAGGACTGAGGTCACTCTCCCAGACATTGAGGAAGAAGAAAGCGTTACGATTACGGATGACACACCGACCGAGACACCCGCTGAGACACCCGCTGAAAATCAGACAGAGCCAGAGAAGGAACTGAGCATTGAAGAGTTCGAGAAACTTTGCAAGGACTACGGCAAGAAATACAAAGTTTTGAAATCAGAGGGAGACCAAGCCCGAAGGGGTGCAATATGGAAGTTGTTTGATGCACGGGCGAGAAGCGTTGAAGAGCCTTTCATTAAGGCAATGAACAAAGCCTTTGACAAGCAGAATGAACTTGTGAACGCAACGATTAAGATGGCAGTTAAGGATAACAAGGATGTGGGAACAGCGGTTGAGCGTTTGTTTGACAATAGCATGGATGAATCATTGAAGCACACTTTGGCGGGTGCGTTTATCCGTGGACTTGAGACGGGTGCTGTTCATGCTGAGGAACTTCTTGGCGATGCGGGAAAGAGTTATGTCGGAGAAGTGAAGATTTCAGATGAAGTCAGAAGGCTTTTCAATCTGTGGATTGACAACTACGGCTTGGAACTCTGCAAGGACATCAATGACACCACTAAAAAGAAACTCCGCAAAGTTCTCTCGGAAAGCATGATTGAGGGAGACACCCTAGCAGAGCAGGTCAAGAAACTTATCGAAGCGTCTGACGGGATGTTTGCAGAAGATAAGAAATGGCGGGCGATGCTGATTGCAAGGACTGAAAGTTGTACCACAGTCAATGCGGGTGCTAACGAACTTTATAAGGCTGAAGGCGTGCAGATGAAAGAATGGATTTCGACACTTGATGACCGAACCAGAGATGCTCACCTTGCCATGGATGGGGTGGTTATCCCGATTAACGACAAGTTTGAAGTTCCCGCAACAAGTCAGAGCGAGGGTGCCTGGATGGATTATGCGGGAGACCCAACAGCCCCAGTCGGACAAGTCGCAAATTGCAGATGCACTTGCGGGCCGTTTGTAATGCTTTAAGCAAAGGAGATATGGATTATGAACGCTAAACTTTCAAGAAAGATTCGTAAGTCGATAAACTCGGCTTTAACAGCAAAAGAAAAGGAAATGGTTGACGAAATATTCAACTTTCTTGACTCATTGCCTTTCAGTAAGCGGGTCAGACTTGCCGTTAGGCTGATAAAGGGTAAACTTTAACTAAAAGGAGAATAGATTATGAAACTTGAAAAAGGCGTAATGAGAAGAAAAGAGCTTCCAGTTGAAACATTGGATTTAGGCGAAAGACGGGTACAGTTCACAATTTCCCGTGAGGTCGTAGATAGGGACGGGGACATTCTCCGTGCAAGCGGTGTTGATTTGACCAATTACTACAAGAATATGGTCTTCCTCTCTTTCCACAATACCCGTGATTTCCCTCTCGGAAAGACAGAAAAAGTATGGGTAGAAGGCGACAGAGTTAAGGCTATCGTGTACTTCCCGACAGTTGAAGAACTTTCTACAAACCCAGAGCAGGCAAGCGAGAAGGCAAAATTGGTAGACTTTTGTTTTCATTGTTACAAGACGGGTATGCTCAATGCCGTATCGGTAGGCTTTATCCCGCTTGAATGGACTGAGACAAAAGACGGTTATGACATCACTAAATGGGAACTGCTTGAGTTCTCAGCCGTTGCCGTACCTGCCAATCAAGATGCAATCGCTGAAGCCGTGAAGTCATTCGGCAATGAGTTTGCAAAAGGCATTCTTACTGTTGAAAACAAATCGGGCAAGAAAATAAGTGCTGAGACCCGTGCCGTTCTCGACAAGATTAAGGCCTGCGGAGACAAACTTGAGGAATGTCAGAAGGCACTGAAGGCTTGCGGGTCAGAATTGAAATCGCTCCTTGCTGAACTTGATGATGACAAGCCAGAGGGAGAGCCTGCACCTAAAGGCGATGATTCAAAGCCTTGTGGTGGGGATGATGACGAAAAGAGTTTTACAATCGTCAATGACACTGAGCCGACAATCAGCATTATTTAAGTTGTAAAGAAATCCTTGACAACTGCCGAAAGCGTGGAATCAATACCCGTTTTTGACAGTTGTTTTTTTTTGCTGTAGAATACATTTTCAGAAGGAGAAAAAGTTATGACACGAAAAGCATTCAATCTTGTTGTTGAAATCGTTGGCGGTGTTTCGGCAATCGCTATCGGTGCAGTAACCTACTTTGGTGTTCCTTACGCTACTGCTATCAACTCTTCAATCGAGGTTGTGGCAACAGCGGTTATCACTGTTTGCAACAATTTCGTAAAGGACTAAAAAAGCCCCGAAATCAACGCAAAACAAAGCGGTAATGAAATAAACCAAAAAATTAAAAAGTCCGCTCTAAATCAATCCTAGAGCGGTTACAGAGCATTTTACATGGCGGAAGAAACACCATGAGAAAATAAAAATTGCGGAAGAAACGCAAAGCAAACACAGGCTTAAAAAATCCATAGCAAAGGAGATTAAAAATTATGGAAATGAAAATGAGCGAGTTGGAGCGTATCATTGACGAGCGTTCCAAATCAATGGTCGAATCAGCAAAAGCTGAGATTCAGAAAGAACTGGATGCAGGTGTTTCACAGGCACAGATTGACGAAGCCGTTGCTAAGGCTGTAGCAGAAATCTCTGCAAAGGCTGAAAAAGACAAGGCTGAGAATATCAAGTATCTTGAAGCATTCCGCGAAGCAGTTTCTTCAAAAGACGAAGGGCTTGTCAAAGAGACTCCAGTCACAATCGTAAATCAGATGATTGCTTCTGCAACATCTGCAATGGGTGCAAAAGGTGCTCACAATGTAGCACAGGTCTCAAACGAAGATATTCTTGCACAGGCAAAGAAAGACTTCCCTTATTCCAAAGGACTCCACAAGGTTCTTGAGCAGAAAAAGCAGTTGAACGCAGGCGTTCCGTCAGAAGGCGGTTTCACTGTTCCTCTTGCTTTCAGCGGTGAGTACATTGATGCTCTCGTAGCAACAACACTCATTGACAAACTCAACATCCGAAGAGTTCCGCTTGTACACGGCAACCTTTCTATCCCTCGCATGGATTCAACTTCTGCTGTATCTTGGGTCGGTGAGACTTCTAAGGGCGGTAAGACTCAGCCTACATTCGGTGAGGTCAATATGCGTGCTAAGAAACTCAAGGCTATCACAGCAATTAGTAACACCCTTCTTAACGAAAGCGGTGTAAACCTTGAGGGTTGGATTTCAGAAGACCTTATGCGCAAGACACGCATTGAACTTGACAATGCAATGCTCAACGGAACAGGCTCACAGTATCAGCCACTCGGACTTGCCAACAACGCAAATATCCAGACTGTGGGCGGTTCAACAACCGCATTGGCACTCACAATGCCTAACGACCTTGTAGCAAAACTTCAGCAGGCTAATGTCCGCCTTGAGAATGTTCACTGGTTGCTCAACCCTATCGGTGAGTCATGGTTGCGTAACAAGGCTTTCGCATCTGGCCCGTTCGCATGGTCTGAGGAAATGAACCGCACTGGAAAACTCCGTGGATTCGACTTCCATTCATCAAGCACTGTTAACTACACACCTAAAGCGGGAGCAGTCGAAGCATACGCTGACTTCTGGCTTGGTGACTTCGCAGAAATGATGTTCGGAATCTCCCGTGACATTACAATCGAAATCAGCCGTGAAGGTTCGTTCCAAGACGGTGGCAACACAATTTCAGCATTCGACCAAGATTTGACACTTATCCGCCTTATCACAGAATGTGACTTCGCCTGCCGTCAGCCGAAAGCCTTCATTCATGGAACTTTCGCTGAGCAGTAAGACTGCGTAATCCTTGAGGGGTAAAAGTTGGCTTCATGCCATGCGTAACGAAAGTTACCTAGCCCCTCGAAGGATTTAAAATTAAATAAAGGAGACAGAAGATGACACGCTCAAAACTTTTGGAACAGATTAAAGTTGTAACAGACGGAACTTCAGCATTCGCGAAAGATACCGCTGAAACGCTCGTTCTCATTACGACAGGGTCAGACAAAAAACTTCAGACCTGCGACACAGCTGATGGCACTTACGAAGATTTCGTGACTGGTCTTTCAGCAGGTGTACACAACATCAACATTGCGGGTGCTAAAGCCTATCTGAAGTCTGACGCAACAACAGCCGTTGCCGTTCTCGGTGACTTTGGAACAGACCCAGTTTCTAACTCGTAGGTGAAAAAAATGCTGTGCAGTTTGGATGATGTTAAAACCTTAATTGGAATCTCTCAGTCGGACACTTCGCAAGACGATAAGTTGACCCTGTTGATTAAGTCAGCAAGTGCAAAGATTGAGGGGTTCATCGGGTACAAACTCGGAATGGGCGAATACACTGAAGAATTGCACAGCGTCAACAACCTGCAATTATTACAGTTGAATCACTTTCCTTTGCGTAGCGTGACAAGCGTTACGGCAAATGGGGAAGAGATAACCGATTACAAGATAATCCCAGAATACGCTAGATGGGGAAGGCTTTACCGTGGTGACGGTTGGAACGGGGTATTGTACACACGGGGCTTTACGCATGACATCGTTTCGGGTGCATGGGATATTAAGGTTACATACAAGGCGGGATATTATCTCCCAGATGATGAAGGCTATGTCGAGGGTGCAGACGATTCATTGCCTTATGAAATTGTAGCGGTCTGCATGGAAATGGTCGCACTTAAATACAATTTTGATGTAATGGGAGCAACAGGCTTAAAGAGTCATTCCGAAGGACATATTTCAGAGAGTTACGGGGATGATTCTTGTAGCGTTGGGCTTACAGAGAGTGCAAAGAGCGTACTTTCACAGTATGTTTTCTACGGGATTGCGTAAAATGGTCAGATTCAAAAATGCCACTGTCAAGATTCTCGAAGAAAAGGCGACTCTCAATGCAGAAGGAGATTACATTGCGGGGTTCGTGGAAGTAGAAACGATTGAGGGCGATGTACAACCTCACGCACTGACCGAAGATGAAATCAAGGCTTATGGAATCTCCACATCACGGGGAGACGTGAAGATTTTCCTTTACAACGGATTGCACCCGAACATTAAGTCTGGAAACCGAGCAAGCGTGACTTCCACTTTATCGGGAGACACAAAGACTTACTCGATTATGCCTGTGAACTGTTGGACTAGACATGGGGAATGTCTTTTGATTCCAGTGGAGAATGAAGCGTGAAATCACTTGAGCAACAGGTCGCATTTATCATAAAGGACATGATGAAGAAGGTTGAAAATCTTAACAAAGCCGAAAAAAAATATGTAGTCGTCAGTGCCTCAGCAATTGAGCGAACGGCTAAGACATTGATGCGTGATACCGTAACTAATCCGAATGTTACATATCATGGCAATCATCATCCTTCGGTTGCAGGAAATCCACCCGCTGTTGATTACGGTACATTAAGGCGGTCTGTCACTCACACAACAGGTGAGGAAAACGGCAAGCCTTATGCTTTGGTAGGTACGGATTTGGACTACGGAAGACACCTAGAGTTTGGCACATCGAAAATGAAGCCCAGACCGTGGCTGTCTCTCGCTACGATAAAATGTGCGGACTTCATGCGACAGGCTAGAGAGCAGATTCTAGGCAAAGCGATAAAGGGGTAGAAGATGTTGAATGTTAAGAAATATATGTTTACACTTTTAACATCGAACACCGAACTTACAGAACTTCTTGGGGAAGGTCATATTGTGTCATCCTATCCGCAAGCGGTAAAGACCTTCCCGCTTGTTGTTTATGAAGATTCGGGTCAGCGGGATGTTGAGTTTTCCGATAACTTGCCAGAGGGAACGGATGTTAGCGTTAGGATTCATATTTTCACAAAAACGCTCACCGATTATCCGACAACGGCACAGATTGGAAGTTTGGTACACAAAATCATGCGGGCTGATTTTTGGGCTTGCACACTGAATACGGAAACAAGCGATGTTAGCGATAACATTCGCCATAGAATAATGGATTTTAAGAGGGCTTTTCTTAAAATATAGAACTTAACAAGGGGGATTAAAAAAATGGCAGGAAATGCAGAGAATCCTAAGATTGGTTTGAGCAATGTTGTAATTGCTCCATTGATTGAAGATGACGGAATCAACCCACCGACTTACGGGGCTGTTATTCCGTTGCGTGGTGCTGTACAGGCAAGTGTAAACCCGAACTCAAGCGTTGAAACGGATTACGCTGACAACGGTGCTTTCTTTGTTACCAACAACCGAGGTAACACCGAGATGACACTTGAACTCACCAATGCAGACCCGAACACACTTGCACTCATGCTTGGACAGGAGCGAGTCAACGGAATTACCGTTGAAAAACCGCTTGACCAGTCTAAGTATTTTGCACTTGGTTTCCAAGTTTGGATTGGCGGTACAGACGATGAGGGCAACAAAATCTTTGAGAACTTCTGGTATGCTAAAGGTAAGTTTGCCGTTCCAGAAAGCGGTGGCACAACAAAAGGCGAAAGCATTGACTTTCAGCACCTTACGCTTACCGCTCAGTTCGTTGCTACTCAGTACAAAGAGGATGGCAACAGCGGTGTAATTTGTACACACGCTCGAACTGACATCGATGCCGTGGCAAGCGTTATCGAAAATTGGTTCAACGCTCCAGTCCTTTCAACAGGAATCAATGAGGGTGCTGTTACTGTTGCGATTGCACAGGGCGATTCAGCAAAGAAAATCACAATCACTGGTACAAAGGTTGGCGGTGACTGCGTATTTGCAAACGCTACAATCAATGCTGACAACATCATCATTACTTCAGCGGGAGCAGTAGTTGCAGGAACATTCGCCCGCAACACTGACGGGGATGTAATCACATTCACTTCTAACGCAGACATGAGCGGAGATGTTGCTGTTACTGTTACAAGCGGACTCAAAGACCTTAACGGGGTCGGAGTCACAACGACAAGTGCAGTAGTTTCGATTGCATAATTGAACTGCTGAATTTGCCAATTTAAGCGTTATCGTGTAAACTTTATTCGTTACATGGTAACGCTTATTTTTTTTCTAAACAGGGGTTAAAAATGGAAAAAGAAAAGGAACTTGAAAAAGTAATGCCGAGCGAGTTTAAGATTACGCTTGGCGGAAAGGTTCGTGAGGTGAAGTTTGGCAACCTTGCTCTTGCGAAAATCGAACAGAAATACGGCTCTATTGAAGCGTTCTCGCAGGTGCAGGATGACTTGCAGAAAAAGCCTATGCAGACAGTGCCTTGGCTTCTCTCAATCTGTCTGAAAGACAAAGAGGGGCTTGAGGATAATTACGAATCTATCCTTGAAACAATGGATAATGACGGGCTTACAATCGCAGAAGTTGCAGAGGTTGTAATGGGAGCGATTAACTCTTCACTTTCAGTTTTTGGCGGTAACGAGAAAAAAAAACAGCCGAAGAAAAAGTAACTCAGATACCTTGGACATACCTTTTGGCGGAAGCGATAACATCATTGGGTATGTCTGAGGAATGGTTCTGGAACTCTGAATTAAGAATAGTATGGAATCTGATTGAGAAGAAGAAAGAACTTGATTTAGTCAAAATGAAGAATCAAGCCGTTTACATTGCAAGTTATGTATGGGGACACGACCCCGATAAAGATAAGGGCGAGGTTATGGGGGTTGACAAGCCCGTAGATTCTACCGCCCTTTCACGGTTTTATTTTTAGAGAGGGTTAAAAAAAATGGCTGAAGATTATGTTTTGCAGACTAAAATCACTGCGGATTCTACGGAGTTTCAAAAAAATCTAGAACAAGCACAAAAATCAATAAAAAAATTTTCAACCGATTTACAGTCAGCTATAGGACTTCTTGGAAATCTTTTCGTAGTTTCCACAATGAAGAATTTTGCGAAAACGGCAATTGGTAGCGTTCAAGAAACTAACAAGAAACTTAAGCTCCTTGACGCAACATTAAAGACGACTGGGGCTGACGCATGGACTAGCCAGAATAAACTGCTAGGAATGGCTCAAGAATTTGAAAAAAGCTCCAATTACTCTAAAGAGCTAATAATGGAGATGCAGACAGTTCTTTTGGGGTTCAAATCCGTTACGAACGATGTTTTTGAGTCTGCGTCACAAGAAATAATCAACATGGCTACGGTCATGGGAATGGATTTAAAATCTGCTGTTCAGACCGTTGGAAAAGCCCTCGATGACCCGATCGCAGGATTAGGCTCACTGTCTAGACAAGGATTTGTGTTTGATGAATCACAAAAACAACTTTTGAAGACGATGGTTGCTGTCGGCGACAAGGCATCGGCACAAAAAATTATTCTTGAAGAGCTGGCTACAACATACGGCGGTGCATCAGAAGCAAGCGTTGATTCATTCAGAGAGCTTGAATTAAGTCTAGGAGATTTACAATCAGCGATAGGTGAAGTGCTTATTCCGATGGCTTCGGAACTTGCTGATAAAGTTACGACACTTGTCAATGTTTTTAACAGTTTCTCACAAGGAACTAAAACAGCAATCGTAACAGTTACGGGGCTTGTTACTGTCCTTCCTCTCGTGGTCAAAGGATTAGGGGCTGTTAAAGGTGCGGTTTTGGCATTAAAAGCCGCAAATCCTGTACTACTTGGAGTCAGCGCAGCCGTTGCAGGGATTCTTCTTGCTGTTGGGAAGGTTGCATCAGTAATTACCTCTACGCAGTCTACAGCTACTGAACTAAACGACAAGACAGAACAACTTTTGGGAACTTATTCAAAAGGTAACGAAAGCAAAAAACTTGATGCAAAGACTACACAGGAACTTATAAAGCTCTACCCAGAACTAAGTGGTAAAGTAGAAGCGTACGCTACAACTGTTAAAGAAGCTGCCGAAATGCAGAAAAAACTCAATGACGAGAAAATTGTCACAGAGGCACAGGCTAAAATCTCTGAGATAGATACGCTCGCAAATAAATATCAGTGGTGGAAATCTCAAGTTGAGGATGTTGAGAAAAGCATAACAGAATTACAGAACGCAATCCAACAATCGCCAAAGAGCGGACTTAATGTTGATAGACAAAGGCAAATAGAAGCATACAAGAACAGATTGCTAGATTTGCAAGTTGGAATGGAAACGGCAAAAAATAAGGTTGATGAAAAAGTTTCCGAGATAAACAAATCTCTTGCAACTGTCGGTAAAACCTTGCAAGGACGAAGTATAGTTAATTTGCCAGAAATTGAGGAACAGATAGACTCAGATTTATCTAATGTCGCAGATTCCGCAAAAAAAAGTTGGCGACAAGTGCTTGCGGATGTTCTTTCCGTTGATATAAAACTGTTCAACACAGGTAAAGAAGCGAGCCGATTATACATTAAGGGAATTGAATCTGAACTTAGCCTTAACAAGGATATTGCAAAGGCATTAGGAGATTTGTTCAATCCGAAGGATGAGCTGGAGAAGCAGGCAAAAGACATAAAGGAAAGAATTGGAAAAATTCTTTCAGAAAAAAATGTTGATATTCCTTTCTCTTTGGCGGAGCTGACGAAACAAGGGACTGCGTTGGGAGACCTTGCGACAAAATATAAAAGCCTCACAGCGACAATTAAATCTCTTAATATTGATGAAGAGATTAAAGACCTGCAAGAACAAGTCGCCAATCTTGGTAAAAGTGAGATTGAAGTTTATAAGGCTAAACTTAAGACTAATGGAGCAACTGACGAGCAGATTAAGAAAGCCGTTGAGCTGAAAGAAAAACTTATCAATGCGAACAAGTCTACTTCTAAATCATTTTCAGACCTTAAAGATGAAATAAAGAAAGATGCAGAGGACTGGAGTGATGTTGCTAAGACCGCATACAGCTCAATTACTGGAGCAGGAGATGAAATGTTCGTCATGTTGGGCGAGAATCTTGCTGGGGCGGGGCATGGATATGAGGATTTCGCAAGCACGGCTGTTGAAGCATTGTCTGAGGTTTTGAAAGGACTTGCTGCTCAGATAACGGCTCTCGGTGTAACTCATGCACTCGCAATGGATTTTGCGGGTGCGGCACTTGCGGCGGCAGGGGCAGCTGCTGCTTTGGTTGCAGCAGGAACTTTGAAGGCGGTTGCAAGTAACTTGAAACAAACATCAACAGCCGCTAAAGAAGCAACGAACTCGATTGACGATTTCATTAAGAGACTTCAGAACATTAAAGAAACTCGTTTTACTGAAATTGGAACTTTCTCACAAGGTGTTGTTGAGTATTCTGCTGAGATTGCAAATGCTATCAAGAATATGGATGAAGCCTATGCAAAATACGATGAACTAAGAAATAAGGACATAGCAAGAAAACCTTATCAGTATGGCTATACTAACTATATTAAATGGCTAAAAGAAGTGGAAGATGCTCAAGAAAATTATTTAGCGTGGGTGGATAAGGTTTCAGAAGCAAATATAGGTTTGTCTAAATCCTTGACAGAATTGGTTCAAAACTCAAAAGATACTGTTGACGAGAACTCCGCAATAACATCCTCATACAGAGAATTATATAATTCTATAAACAAGGTTTCAGAACTGCAAAAACAATTATCCGCTTCTGATAATGCAGAATACGCTATGATTAAAAGTGGTTTTGCAGTTGGAGATATAACTAAGACCATAAGATTCCAATACGAAAAATACAACAGCTACCTCAAAACCCTTAAAAATAATATCAAGGCTCAAGTTCAAGAACTGGAAAATAGTGTCTATGAATCTATGCTTTCAGTCGGTAAAGACATCGGAGAGACATTTATATCATCGATTGTAGATGGTGCTACTAAAACGGATTTTATGTCATCTATAAGAGATTACATAAAAAAACAGATGATACAGCTGGCTATACTCACAGATGATTTTTCTGACCGTATTTCCAATATAGGTGTTAAACTTTTGTCTGCAATGACAACTGGCGATTCGGCAACAAAGACTTCTTCATTGAAGCTAATTGCAACTGAACTTGAGTCACTCTATACCGAAATGACCGCAAAAGCGAACGATGTTGAAGAAATATTGACATCTGTATTTGGAAAGGTTAAGGAAGAATTATCACAAAACGCTACAACCATCGGTGATACTTTAATGCGGAACATCTTGAATGGTGCTAAAGAAAGTGATTTCCTTAGTTCCATGAAATCCTACATTAAAGAAAGCGTGTTAAAAGTTGCTATTTACTCATCAACTTTGACAGACAAAATAACTTCAATCGGAGAGAAACTTTCACAGGCTGTCTTATCGGGAAGTAAATCACAGATTAAATCGCTTAAAACTCAACTTTCATCTCTGTATAAAACCACTGTAACTCAAGTTAAAGGTGTATTGTCGATAATTGATGAAGTTTTCCCAGACACATCCGAAACCGTCAGTGAAACTGTTGATGAGATTGAAGAATCTCTCACATCATTTGAAAAAGCAATGGAATCATTTAATGATTCTGTTAAAGATATTGGCGGTGACATTGCCTCCAACCTTGTAAACGGAATCACAAACGGATTGTCTCAGTCTGATTTCCTTTCAAATATGAAAGACTGGCTCAGAAAAATGCTCGTTCAGTCCGTGGTGTACACGGAGACGATGAAAGCCGAGATTGAGGAAATCGGAAAAAGAATTTCAGAGGGAATCACCACAGGGTTCACAGACACATCATTGCATGAGATTAGGAGAGATTTGTCTTACATATTTGAATCTGCAAGCTCAAAGATGTCAAATATCGACAGTATTCTCAACAGTGTATTTGACGGTTACGCTAGCGGAACGGAATCAGCCACAAGGGGCTTGCATATAGTTGGTGAGGCTGGACCGGAGCTGGTACGGTTCAGAGGCGGTGAGCGTGTTTACAACAACCGTGACACTATGGGAATTATTTCGGGAAATAAAACAAATAATTTCAATGTGACTTTCAACAACTTGCGGGATACTTCAGCCTTTGCTATGATGAATCAGTTGAAGCGATATAATCGTGAGTTAGCTGTTAATGGTGTGATATAGTATAAAATTAAGTGAGGGATATATGCAGAAATTAGTATGGCAGAACGCAAAAGGCGATGAAATCAATCTGACTCAAAATCCATTTGGAATCACTCAGTGGGAGGGGTTCTCAAACACAGGGCTTAACATTCAGTCTCAGCAAGTGCCTTTTGCTGACGGTTCGGTTTTCCTTGACGCTCTGATGGAACAAAGGGAGTTATCAGTCACGCTCGCAATCAATGATGAGAATGACTTATATACACGCTATGAACTCAAACGACAGCTTATTTCTGCATTAAATCCTAAGTTGGGTGAGGGCTATCTCATTTACACTAACGACTTCATAAGCAAAAGAATCAAGTGTGTCGCTCAGATACCGATTTTCCCGACAAAGAACAGCAACGATGCAGGCACTCAGAAAGCGTCATTGTCTTGGGTTGCCTGCGAGCCTTATTGGGAAGATTTGAAAGAAACTGGCGTTGATTTCGGGGTTGATTCTCAGCCTGTAATTGACAATAAAGGCGATGTCCCAGTGCAGATAAAAATCGACTTCTTTACCTCTGGTGTAACTAATCCGAAGATAACTAATGTTACTCAAAATAAATTCATTAAATACAATGGGGTTTTGAGCGAAAATTTGCAGATTAGCACCGAAGTTGGAAAAAAATATTTTATTTCTGAACCTATTTCTTTTGACAAGTTAAGGGCTTTTGGATTCTATTTATATTCTGTAACATATTCAGAGACCTTAGGACTGTTTGTTGCAGTAGGTCGGGCTGGAGCAATACTTACAAGTACAGACGGAGCGACTTGGACTAGTAGAACAAGTGGTGTTTCAACATATTTATATTCTGTAACATATTCAGAGACCTTAGGACTATTTGTTATAGTAGGTGGGTATGGAGCAATACTTACAAGTACAGACGGAGCGACTTGGACTAGTAGAACAAGTGGTGTTTCTAATGAATTGCGTTCTGTAACATATTCAGAGACCTTAGGACTGTTTGTTGCAGTAGGTGGGGCGGGAACAATACTTACAAGTACAGACGGAGCGACTTGGACTAGTAGAACAAGTGGTGTTTCTGTAATTCTACAAGCTGTAACATATTCAGAGACCTTAGGACTGTTTGTTATAGTAGGTGGGGATGGAGCAATACTTACAAGTCCAGACGGAGCGACTTGGACTAGTAGAACAAGTGGTGTTTCTAATGAATTGCGTTCTGTAACATATTCAGAGACCTTAAGACTGTTTGTTGCAGTAGGTGGGGCGGGAACAATACTTACAAGTACAGACGGAGCGACTTGGACTAGTAGAACAAGTGGTACTTTTGTAAATCTACAAGCTGTAACATATTCAGAGACCTTAGGACTGTTTGTTATAGTAGGTGGGGATGGAGCAATACTTACAAGTACAGACGGAGCGACTTGGACTAGTAGAACAAGTGGTGTTTCAACATATTTATATTCTGTAACATATTCAGAGACCTTAGGACTGTTTGTTATAGTAGGTGGGTATGGAGCAATACTTACAAGTACAGACGGAGCGACTTGGGCTAGAAATAGAGGTGTTTCAACATATTTATATTCTGTAACATATTCAGAGACCTTAGGACTGTTTGTTATAGTAGGTCAGTATGGAGCAATACTTACAAGTACAGACGGAGCGACTTGGACTAGTAGAACAAGTGGTGTTTCAACATATTTATATTCTGTAACATATTCAGAGACCTTAGGACTGTTTGTTATAGTA
>Ga0326514_10000653_pt1 | contig 23346 bp, 18 predicted proteins | sample 3_2548_0518_D_FD_203653 | JGI IMG/M metagenome (GOLD analysis project Ga0326514, IMG submission 203653) | Bovine rumen microbial communities from UC Davis, California, United States - 3_2548_0518 | ecosystem: Host-associated > Mammals > Digestive system > Stomach > Rumen | place: USA... | reverse complement strand
AATCAATTCGCTGGCTCTTAGTTCAGCCCTCGGAGCTGTCGGAGTAAAAAACAAGGTGCTCACCGCCATCCGTATGGAGCCTATCGGTGAGTTCTATACCAAGTGGAAGGCCATCGAGGCAATGGAGGCAGGATATGTCTGTATCTTCTCTGCCGGCACAGGTTCACCTTACTTCACTACCGATACAGGTTCAAGCCTTCGTGGTATCGAAATCGAGGCTGACGTGATGCTGAAGGGTACCCGTGTAGACGGAGTGTATACCGCCGACCCGGAGAAAGACCCGACAGCCACAAAGTTCGACGCTATAACATATAAAGAGGTACTCGCGCGCGGACTGAAAGTGATGGACCTGACAGCCATCTGCATGTGTCAGGACAATAACCTGCCTATCTACGTGTTTAATATGGACGTAGTCGGTAATCTGAAGAAAGTTATGGATGGTGAGGAGATTGGTACGTTAGTACACAACTGATTATTTCACCTCTTCGTACTCGACGTATTCGCCATCGCTGTTATCGAAGATCTTCTTCTTTTCCTCAGTCTCGCGATCGTCGATGATAGTTACACCACTGCTTGTAGTTGTTTCTCTACGGGTAGTGGTTTCTTTTTGTGCCTGCGACTGCGACTTGGTTTTCTCCTTCTTATTGCTTCCGCTGCTTTTGAAATAGTCCTTGCCAAAGGGGTTCTTGTCTCTCTGCTCATTCTGGTAGCGCATATATTCCGTACGGCTGTACCTCTTCTCGTTATTGTTGATGAACTGCTCCTGTACATCACGGATATTCCTTATACCTTTGTACATCAAGTATAGAACTACCGCAGCAATAAATGCTATGAAGAGAATGATGAAAACGATGATACCTACAAGTCCTTTTAGCATAATAGATATTGTTTTTTAGTTATTTTTTATTAGTAGCTACTGATAGGATGACATACCATGCGATGATTGCTGCAAAACCGCTCACTTTCAGAAGGAGCAGTAGAGGAATACAAGAGAGTATAAAGATATACTTTATCTCATTGCCCTTCCAACCCCAAGTTTTGAATTTCAGGGCGAACATCGGAATCTCAGCAATAAGGAGATAACTGCTGATGAATGTTCCTACGAGCACAGCCCATTCCATGCCCTCAAAATAGATATTATACTCTTGTAGACCCAATACCAGCGATCCCCAGAAGAGGGCATTGGCAGGGGTGGGCAGTCCGATGAATCCCAATGCCTGTCGTTCGTCGAGGTTGAACTTTGCCAATCGCAGAGCCGAGAAAGCTGCCATGATGAAAGCCAGGAACGGGATAATCGGCAGATGGATATGGAATGTACAGAGATAGCTGAATACTATCGCTGATGGGGCAAATCCAAAGGTGATATCATCGGCAAGGGAGTCGAGCTCCTTACCGATAGGAGAGCTGACATGAAGCAGACGTGCCACCATGCCATCGAAGAAGTCGAATACCGCACCAATCACGATAAACAACAGAGCCATTGTGAAATCGCTCTCGAATGCGAACCATGTTGCTATGCAGCCCGAGATGAGGTTGCAGCAGGTGATGGTATTGGGGATATGCTTCTTGATGCTCATCGCTTAGGCTAATTTTGCGATTACTGTCTGGTCGCCGGTGGTGGGCTGACCCATGGTGACACAAGCCTTTGCGGTGAGAGGCAGATAGACATCCACGCGAGATCCGAGTTTGATGAATCCCAGGTGCTCATCGATGTAGCACTCCTCACCATCCTTGGCGTAAGTGACGATTCTGCGAGCCAGAGCTCCGGCTATCTGACGAACGAGGATATCCTCACCCTCTGGAGTTGTAATCATGATGTCTGCATGCTCATTCTCCTCGCTGGCCTTTGGAAGCCATGCCTTGTGATAGTTGCCGTCCTGATGATGTACGAACTTTACTTTTCCATCCACAGGGAACCAGTTGGCATGAACGTTCAGAGGACTCATGAAGATGGATATCATCAGTCGCTTGTCGTGGAAATACTCATTCTCCTCGGCTTCTTCTACAACAACAATCTTTCCGTCGGCAGGGGCCACAACAAGTTTGTCGGTATCACCATTAAAATAACGTATAGGACAGCGGTAGAAGTTAAGCGCCATAAGCCAGGCAGCTCCGAAGATAACTATGAATATCCAAAATGGTATTGAAGTATTCAGGTATTTCCACAAGAGGTAACCGATGATGGCTATTGCCAAAGCACTCCATGTGAGCTCGTGAGTTCCCTCACGATGAATCCTGATTTTCTTCAGTTTCTTGATTCTTTCTCCCATTAGTAAATAGTCATTCGTTTTAATTTTGCTGCAAAGGTACTGATTTTTTTCGTATGTTACAAACTTTTCACGTTTTTCTTTTGGTATTCTCAGGTTTTAGCAGTAACTTTGACCCACAAAATCGAAAAAACAGAGCTTTTAGATGGAAGATTTCATACATCTGCACGTACATACATACTATTCTATACTCGATGGACAGTCGAGTATCAAGCGTCTCGTAAATAAGGCCATAGACGACGGGATGAAAGGCATGGCCATCACCGATCATGGCGATATGTTCGGCATCAAAGAATTTCACGATATCTGTAACGGAATAAATAAAGGCAGGAAAAAAGAAGGGCTGGAACCCTTCAAACCTATCTTCGGATGTGAGATGTATGTTGCCAGAAGAGGTGACATGATGCTGAAGGATACTAAGGAAGACCTCGGAGGATATCACCTCATAGTACTTGCGAAGAACGCCAACGGATATAAGAACCTCATCAAACTGGTGAGCAACTCATGGGTTGACGGTTTCTATAACCGTCCGCGTACCGACCATAAGCAGCTCGAGAAATACCACGAGGACCTTATTGTCTGCTCTGCATGTATCGCCGGAGAGGTGCCTGCCAAGATATTGAAAGGAGATATAGCAGGAGCACGTGAGTCTATCGAGTGGCATAAGAGGCTATGGGGCGATGACTATTATCTGGAACTGCAACGCCATGAGGTGACAGACCCGACTCAGAGAGCCAACAGAGAGACCTATCCCTTGCAGCAACAGGCTAACAAGGTACTTATCGAACTGGCTCGGGAATACGGGATAAAACTTATCTGTACCAACGATGCCCACTTTGTGGATAAGGAGAATGCCGAGGCTCACGATCATCTGCTCTGTCTGTCTACAGGTAAGGACCTTGACGATCCTACCCGTATGCTCTATTCCAAGCAGGAGTGGTTTAAGACCCGTCAGGAGATGAATGATATCTTCAGCGATGTGCCCGAGGCGCTCTCAAATACCCTTGAGATATTAGATAAGGTGGAGATTTACAGTCTCGACAATGACCCTATCATGCCTTTCTTCCCCATTCCCGAGGAGTTTGGTACCGAGGAAGAGTGGAGGAAGAAGTTCACCGAGGAGCAGCTCTATGAGGAGTTTACTACCGACGAGAACGGTCAGAATCCTCTGCCTAAGGAAGATGGCGAGAAGAAAATCAAGAAACTGGGAGGCTACGACAAGATATACCGTATAAAGTTTGAGGCCGACTATCTGGCCAAGCTCGCCTACGAAGGTGCAGAGCGCAGATATGGTAATCCTATTCCGGAGGATGTGATGGAGCGAGTGAAGTTCGAGCTGCATATCATGAAGACGATGGGATTCCCAGGTTACTTCCTTATCGTGCAGGATTTTATCAACTCGGCCCGTGATGAACTGGGAGTGATGGTAGGTCCGGGACGTGGCTCGGCTGCCGGTTCGGTGGTGGCTTATTGCTTGGGAATCACGAAGATAGACCCTCTGAAATACGACCTGCTGTTTGAGCGTTTCCTTAACCCAGACCGTATCTCGCTGCCTGATATCGATACCGACTTCGATGACGACGGACGAGGAAAGGTGTTGAAGTGGGTAGAGGATAAGTACGGCCATGAGAACTGTGCACATATCATCACCTACGCCACTATGGCCACAAAGAACTCCATCAAGGATGTGGCCCGTGTGGAGAAGGTGCCCTTGGGTCTTACAAATGCATTGTGTAAGGCTATCCCCGACAGGCTGAAAGACCCTCAGACAGGCAATGACCTGAAGATGAACCTTCCCAATGCCATCAAATGTACCCGCGAACTTCAGGAGGCTGAGGCATCTACAGACCCTGCTCTCGCAAACACCATCAAATATGCGAAGATGCTTGAGGGAACGGTGAGAGGAACGGGTATCCATGCCTGTGGATTTATCATCTGCCGTGATCCTATCAGCGACCATGTGCCGGTATCTACTGCCGATGACCCGGATTTCAAGGGAGTGAAGACCAACTGTACACAGTATGACGGACATGTCATCGAGTCGACAGGACTTATCAAGATGGACTTCCTCGGACTGAAGACACTCTCGGAGTTGAAGGAGGCATGTGCCAATATCAAACGAACACGAGGCATCGATGTAGACCTGGATACCATTCCTATCGATGACCCGAAGACATACGAACTCTATCAGAAGGGACAGACCATCGGAACGTTCCAGTTTGAGTCGGCTGGTATGCAGAAATATCTTCGTGAACTGCATCCTACTGTGTTTGAGGACCTTATCGCGATGAATGCCCTGTATCGTCCGGGACCTATGGACTATATCCCGTCGTTTATTGCTCGAAAAAACGGACGTGAGGAGATCAAGTACGATATCCCTTGCATGGAGAAGTATCTTAAGGATACCTACGGAATCACGGTATATCAGGAGCAGGTGATGCTTCTCTCTCGCCAGCTGGCTGACTTTACCCGTGGTGAGAGTGATGCCCTCCGTAAGGCGATGGGTAAGAAGAAGAAGGATATCGTTGATGCGATGAAGCCCAAATTTATCGAGGGCGGAAAGAAAAATGGCCACAATCCAGAGATATTGGAGAAGATATGGGCCGACTGGGAGAAGTTTGCATCCTACGCTTTCAATAAGTCGCATGCAGCATGTTACTCATGGGTGGCATATCAGACGGCATATCTCAAGGCAAACTATCCTGCTGAGTTCATGGCTGCCATCATGAGCCGCCGCAGGGATCAGATAACAGAAATCACCAAACTGATGGACGAGTGTAAGTCGATGGGTATCGCTACGTTGGGACCTGATGTGAACGAGTCGTATGAGAAGTTCGGTGTGAACCATCATGGAGAGATACGTTTCGGTCTTGGTGCCATCAAGGGAATGGGTGACTCTGCTGCTACTGCCATCATCGAGGAGCGTGAGAAAAACGGACCGTATAAGGATCTCTATGACTTTGCCCAGCGTGTGAACTTCTCATCTGTTAACCGTAAGGCTTTTGAGAGTCTTGCACTTAGCGGAGGATTCGATAGCTTCGGATTACGTCGTGAGGACTATTTTGCACAGAATAACAAGGGTGAGCAGTTCCTGGACACTCTGGTACGCTATGGACAGATGTACCAGCAGGAACAGGCACAGGCTCAGAACTCACTTTTCGGAATGTTTGGCGATGGTATTGAGATAGCCCGTCCCCAACCTCCGAAGAACGATATCCGTTGGAGCGATATCGAACGCCTGAATAAGGAGCGTGACCTCGTGGGTATCTATCTCTCGGCACATCCTCTCGATGAATACAGGATCATTCTCGAAAATCTCTGTAACACACGCTGTGCCGAATTGGCAGACTTGTCGAAGTTGTCAGATCGCGAAGATGTCATTCTTGGCGGTATCGTGACAGGGGTGAAGACTGGTTTTACAAAGACTGGCAAACCATATGGCGTGGTGAATATTGAGGACTTCGAGGGTTCGGGAGAGATATTCATGATGGCAGAGGACTGGGGACAGCGTGCAGGTATGTTCTCTATCGGGGCGTCGGTATATGTTACAGGTAAGATTAAACCCCGATTCCAGTATAACGACAATGGTCCGAAAGACCTGAAGATTAACGGAGTGGAGTTCTTGCAGACCATCAAGGAGAAAGCCATCGACAGCATTACCATCACCCTCGTGTCAGACCTGCTGGATACAAAGATTGTGGCCGAGCTCGGAGAACTGATCGATGAGAATCCCGGCAACACAAAACTCTTCTTCCAGTTGCGCGACTCTTCCGGAAAGAAACATGTGCTGTTGCGCTCGGGAAACAAGAAGGTTGATGTGCGACATACGCTTATTGATTTCATCGACAGTCAGGAGTCGATGGACTATAAGATAAATTAGTGGCACACTATTTGCTCTGTATAAATTGAGACATTATATTATTCACAAAAAAAGAAACGATTATGGAAGTAACAATCACAAGTGAGAATTTCGAGAGCTTGAAGAATGGCAATGAGCCTTTAGTAGTGGATTTCTGGGCTACATGGTGTGGTCCTTGCCGTATGGTAGGTCCTGTTATCTCTAAACTCGCAGAGAAATACGACGGTAAGATTGTTGTAGGTAAATGCGACGTTGAGGAAAATGAAGATCTTGCATCTGAGTTCGGTATCCGCAATATTCCTACTATCCTGTTCTTTAAGGGCGGTGATGTAGTTGATAAGGTTGTAGGTGCTCAGAGTGAGGCTAAGTTAGACGAGAAATTCCAGACTCTGCTCTAATATATGGCAAGTATCGAAGAAGAGCTCAGGCTCGACGAAGAAGACAATCTGCGCGAACTGGCGTTTATACGTGAGCAGATTCCCTTTGATGCCAAGAAGCATTATAGCGACGAGAGCATCTTGTATATGTTGGATCTGATAGTAGACTACTACTATGAGAGTGGCATCTTGGAGAGCAATGAGGAAGAGATAGACATCGATATGGAAGAAGTGGCAAATTACGTTTGTCGCAAAGCCAAGGAGGACGGTGTCACTAATTTTGTTCCGGAGTATGTGCTCTTCGTAGTACAGGCTGACCTCGACTATCAGGAGCAGAACCTGTAATAACTATTAATCCCCAGTCTCTTTTCTTGAAGGCTGGGGATTATTGTGTTCAGAAACTAACTGTACGGCTGCCATCTGCATTCTCCGAGATGCTAACCTTTACGGCATCTTCGGGCAGTACCTCTTCTATCAGCTCCGGCCACTCGATGAAACAGAGAGCACCTGAGTAGAAGTAATCCTCGAAGCCCATGTCGTAGACTTCCTCGAGTTTCTTTATACGATAGAAGTCGAAGTGATAGATTATCTCGCCTGAGGTGTCAGAGCGATACTCATTGACGATGGCAAATGTGGGCGAGGTGATGACATCGCTTACTCCCAGTTCTTCGCATATAGCCTTGATAAACGTGGTCTTACCGGCTCCCATCTTACCATAGAAAGCATATACCGTGCTCTCTCCGAGACTGGCAACAAACTCATGTGCTGCCTCACGGATCTTATCCAAACTTTCAATCCTTATCTCCATCAGAATATATTTTTTATATTATTTATTTCTTCTTTCCCTTCATCGTTATCAGCGGAATAATCATCTCCTCCATAGATATTCCTCCGTGCTGGAATGTGTCACGATAGTAGGATACGTAATAGTTGTAGTTGTTTGGGTAGGCGAGGAAGGCATCGCCAGTAGCAAAGACATAGCTCGTAGACAGGTTAGGTGCAGGAAGTAGTGCCTTACGAGGGTCTTTGATAGTAAAGAGGCTCTTGTCGTCGTACGCAAGATTCTTTCCCAGCTTATATCGCAGGTTGGTATTTGTATTTCTGTCACCAATAATCTTTACAGGCTGGGTGCATCGGATACTGCCGTGATCGGTTGTTACTATCACCTTGTAGTCTGTCTGTGACAGCCTGCGGAAGAAGTCGGATATGACAGAATGGCGGAACCAGGAGAGGGTGATGGAACGGTAAGCACTCTCGTTATTCGCCAGCTCTCTTACCATCCTTGACTCTGTGCGGGCATGACTGAGCATGTCGATGAAGTTGAATACCACAACGTTGAGGTCGTTCTTCTCCAGAGTGTTTAGCTGCTGCATCAGTTTCTCGGCATCTGCAGAGTTGTTCACCTTATGATAGCTGAAGGTGTTCTTCCTGCGATATCTGTCGAACTGGGTCTGGATGAGGGGTTCCTCATTGAGGTTCTTGCCTTCTTCCTCATCTTCATCCACCCAAAGGTCGGGAAACATCTCAGCTATCTTATCCGGCATCAGACCAGAGAAGATGGCATTACGGGCATATTGTGTCGCTGTAGGCAGTATGCTGCAGTAGAGGTTTTCGTCGATCTCAAAGTTATTATTGAGTTCTGGGGAAAGCATTCGCCACTGGTCGTAACGGAAATTATCGAGCACCACAAGGAACACCTTCTGACCTTCGTTGAGCAGAGGGAATATCTGAGACTTGAAGATCTCTGGCGACATTATCGGACGCTGAATGTCCTTCTTCTCTATCCAGTCGAGATAGTTCTGTTTGATAAACTTCGCAAATCCTAAGTTGGCTTCTTCCTTCTGCATATGCAACATCTCTGTCATGCTGCTGTCTGTTGCGCTAAGTTCCAGTTCCCAGTGGACGAGACTCTTATAAACCTCCACCCACTCTTCCCATGTGCGACAGTCCATTATCTGCATTGCAATCTTCTGGAAACTCTGCTGATACTGTGTCTGGGTTACTTCTGTCTCGATCTCCTTGCGATGGATGTTCTTCTTCAGACTTAGCAATACCTGGTTGGGATTGACGGGTTTGATGAGATAGTCGGCAATCTTCTGTCCGATGGCTTGTTCCATGATCTGCTCTTCCTCGCTCTTAGTGACCATCACCACTGGCATAGAGGGGTGTATCTGTTTTATGCGTTGGAGAACCTCCAGACCGCTTATGCCTGGCATCTGCTCATCGAGCAACACCAGGTCGAAGCTCTGTTCCTGACAGATATCAATGGCATCATTGCCGTTGGTTACTGTCGTAATCTCATAGCCTTTCTTTTCGAGAAAGAGAATCTGAGCCTTCAGCTGCTCTATCTCATCGTCAACCCATAATAATGTACCGTTTGTCATATCTTACCAGAAATCATCTCCAAAATCAAAATCCTCAACTTTCTTCTTCTGAGTAGTATTGGCCTTTTTATCCTCATTCGGCTCAGTTTCCGTTTTTTCTGTGCCGATGTCTTCGGGGTCTTTGATATCTATCTCCTCAGGACGTATCAGCAGTTTCTCATCGCTGATCTTCATCGGCAGGAAGGTGTCTTCGTAGAACCGGTCATACTCCTCGTAGCTTATCTTTGTGCCCAGCAGCTCCAGGTTCTGACTACTGATAATCATACTGAAGCAGCCACGAAGTTTCTCTACCATCTGTTTCTCGCCATATAGCATGCGGGCATACTGCAGGGCCTCGTCATAACTTGTGAATCCGCTGAAGAGCATTCTGTGCCATCGTTCTGGTGAAGGGTCATTCTCTTCTGGCGATGGGGCACTGCTGATCTGTATCTCGAAGTTGCGTACGAGGAAGTTGGTGAAGTTATATCTTGCCATCTCGTAGAGCAACTGGTTTTCATTGACAGAGTCTGTGGGGTAGGTGAGGATAAAGAAGAAGTCCTGATTACGTTCGGCGCTGAGGGTGTCTGTCTGAGTAGAGTCAGAGGTAAGGGTGATATCTCTGCGCGACCACAGATTGCCGATATCAAACTTTCCTCCGTGCAGTTTCCTTCCTTCTTGCACTCCCTTTACAATCATTCCTGCCAGTTCGCTCACCTCACTCTGGGGATATTTCTCCACAACAGTCTTCATACGTTCTATACAAGCGTCGCCATCTCCGTCATTCAGTCGGCTCAGACCATCGATGAAGATGAATTTCGCGCGATGCTCGCCTGCAGGGAACCGTTCCTCAGATACCTTAACGTTATTACGTATTATCTCATGCCTGTCGTCTTTGAAAGCCTGATATGTGGAAGCATAGAGCGAGTCTTCAAGATGCTCTCCCCAACGGGCATTCTCTGCATAGTACGGGTCAGAGAGTAATATGGTATACTCGCTCTCAGGGAAATCGGCTTTCAGATGATAAAGGCATGACTCGGCCTTATCCGTCTTCCCTTGTCTTGAGTATAGCAGGAACAGGTGATACCACACCTGATCCATTTGCTCAAAGTCTGCATAATCGTTAATGAGTCTTACGAATTGTTTCTCGCTGAGGCTCATATTCTCGAGTTTGTCTTTGAAGATGATTCCTGAATGCAGAAGCCCGTCTTTGATTATCTCATGACATGCAGCCTTCTGTTCTTCGGTCTGGGGAATCTGAGCGAGGTAGTATTCGCGATTGTGCGGATCGTTGGCCAGAGTGTCTGTGGGTGCTGCAATAGAGTCGGAGCCTGCCTCGATATCTGAATTTTCAGCATCTTCCGTATCCTCCGTGTCGCCCTTGTTCCCTTCCTCGGGATTGAGATTCACCACCGTACGGTTCATACGCTGCCAGTTGTCGGTATTTTCTCTCTTACCCCATTGCTGTTGGAAGGTGTTCTTACCCTGACTTACAGCCACAGGATTATAGAAATACCATTGTCCATTACCCTGTTGATTTACAGATGGTACCTTTGACGCATTGTTACGGTTCATATTGCCTGCCATCTGTGAGTTCTGTTGCTGGATCTGTTCTGATTCTGCCTCCTCCATCTTGCGACGCTCTTCTTTCTCTTTTTTCTTCAGGTCGCTTATGATACGGTCTATCACTCGTAGTCGTTCTGATTCTGGCATTACAGACAGCTCCAGGAGTGAATCCTGAAGATGGATAGCATCGGTATATGGTACCAGTTCGTCGAGTATCTTTGAGCGTTGCGACAGCTCTTTGTAATCATCTCTTTCCTTATCCAGAAGACCGATAGCCTCACCATAGCATCGCTGGGCATCATTGTATCTCTCCAAATTCCAATAGAGATTACCAAGTGTCAGGAGCAGTACTCCTTTCTCAATACCTCCTCGTGTGGATTTCTCATTACCTTTCTCGTATGCTGAGATAGCGTTTGTGGTGTCTTTCTGCGCAAGATAGATATTACCCATCGCATAATATACCTGGTCGAGATAGTCTTTATTATTGTCGTTGGAGGCCATACGTCTCAGCCTGCTTATCATTCCTTTTGCATTTCCTCCGGCAAGGACCTCTGTCTGGGCAATCCTGGCATTAAACTCCGTCCTGTATGGTGGATGACAGCCAATAACTTTCCTGAATGCCTTCTCTGCTTCGGCATTATTGCCAAGTTGTTTATGCACCTGTCCCAACAGATACCATTCGCGTGCCTTTTGTTTGCTTCGGCGTTCATGGCGTATCACCTTCCGGAGATAGACTGCTGCCTTCTGCAGATCGCCTGTCTTCAGATAGTAGTTTGCGTATGTGTAGTCCCAGTCTTTCACAGTGCGGTAATCCACAGAGTCGCGATTCATATTACGGATCACGTCTTCCACATCATAAAGCCAGTCAAGTTCTGCATAGCATTTTGCGAGCCAGGCACGTGCCAGACCGTTTTGCAGGGGTTGGGTCTGATACAGACGACTCATGTAACTGAATGTAGCTGCCGCCTCGTCGAAGTCGCCTTTCTGGAATTGTGACTTGCCCAACAACAGCCATGCTTTCCAGATAAAGGGGTTATATTCCTTTCGTCCAAGCCATTCTCTGTCCTTGGCTGTCTTTGTCTTATTGCTCTTCCATTCGGGTTTCACCTTTATGCTGTGCATCTTTATGGTTTTCTCAGCCTTTTCGATAGCACGGTCGTAATGGCTCTTTCCCAGGTCTCTGCTGTTTTTGTTGCCCACAAGGTAGAGTGGCAGCATCTCTGTGAAATTGTCCTGATTGCCTTGTTCCTTCTCCAGATTCCCCTCGATGAAAGCCTGCTTGCCGTTGAAGTATGTGTTATATCGTGCATTAAAGGCATGCCACCATCTTGAGCTGGGAGTGTTTTTCTGAGTCGAACAGGAAAGCAATAAAAAAGTGGCAAGTGGGAAGAGAAGAGTGGAAAGAGAAATGCTTATTTCATCTTTCTTCTTGCATTGTTTCATCAGTTCATGGATCTTGCAATTGCCTTCATCTGCCTCTGTACATGTAGAACAGTCATGACCAGTCTCGATTCTGTCATCGCTCTTGTCAAACTTATTGGCTACTGCGGCAATAATGCCCAGAAGCACTATCATTCCTATGCAGACAATAGCAAACTCCATTTACTTCACTGTTCTATCACCTCTATCTTGAAACCAACTTCTTCAAGGCTTTCCCAGAAGTGAGGATATGACTTTGTCACCACCTGGGGATTATTGATGATTATCTCTCCTGATTTCAGAGCGTAGGGTGCGAATGCGAGTGCCATACGGTGATCCTCGTAGGTGTCAATGCCTTTTTCCATCTGAGGCTCACAAGTCTCACCATCCCAGATCAACTCACTGTCGTTGCGACTCTCTATCACATAACCGAGCTTTCTCATCTCTTTCTTCAGAGCTTCGATACGGTCAGTCTCTTTTATCTTAAGTGTTGAGAGACCTTTGAAGTGAAACCTTACTCCCTTCGCAGCACATGTCACAACGAATGTCTGTGCCAGGTCGGGTGAGTTGATGAAATCGTACTCTAACCTTGGCAGACAACGTCCGTTGGCTGTGATGGTAACTGTTTGTGGCTTTCTCGATGTCTTCGACTCAAACACTGTCTTTACGCCCAGCATGCTGAAGATATATCTTGCTACGGAATCACCTTGCTTAGATCCGTCCTTAAGACCTGTTAGCATCAGCTTGGCATCGGGATTGTCCATGAGTGCCATCATCTCATACCAGTAGGAAGCCCCGCTCCAATCGTTCTCTATAAGATACTCTCTGGTCTTATATGGCACGGGCTTTATGGTGATAGTATCTGCTGAAGTCCAGTCTGCATCTGCACCAAACTCATTCATCATATAGAGTGTCAGGTCGATATATGGACGTGATATGATATCTCCTGTAAGTCGCAGTTCAAAGCCTTTGTCGAGCATAGGACCAATCATAAGCACCGCTGAGATATACTGAGAACTGACGCTTCCTGACATTTCCAGTACAGCCCCTGTCAGTTTTGTACCTGTAATGCTGAGTGGAGGGAAACCATCTTCTTCCAGATAGCTTATCTCTGCACCCAACGATCTTAGGGCATCAACGAGTATCTTTATCGGGCGTTTCTTCATCCTCTCTGTACCTGTCAGGGTATGGGTGCCTCGCATAAGGGAGAGATATGCCGTCATAAAACGCATGGCTGTGCCTGCTGCTTTGATATCTATCACATCTGGCATATAACGTATGGCATTGATGATTACTTCTGTATCATCGCAGTCACTCAGATTCTGTGGCATGATATGTCCGCCACTTAGTGCATAGATAATCAGCGCACGGTTTGATATGCTCTTAGAGGCGGGAAGTGCTACTGTGGCATCGAGCTTCTTGGGAGCAGAGAGCTTATATTGTGTCATGCTAGTTTTTTACTTTTATTATATATTATATCAACGTGCAAAATTACACATTATTATTTGCATGAGCAAAAATCAAATGCTAAAAATCGTTGAATATCGAAAAAAGTAGGTTGAAAATTTGTTCATCTCAAAATTTCTGTGTACTTTTGCACCCGCATTCGACAAATGGGTCGGTGCTAAGCGAAAAGTGTTCGGGATTTAGCGCAGTTGGTAGCGCACACGTCTGGGGGGCGCGAGGTCGCTGGTTCGAGTCCAGTAATCCCGACATTAAAAAGAAAGCTAATGAGCGGTTGCCCATTAGCTTTTTTTCTTTTATCCTAAAGCCATATCAGTTTTCAGGATCTCCCTTGTAGTGGAATGGCTTAACATCCGGATTCCTACCCAGATCGTGATTGTCGAGGGCTTTGTTTCGGAGTATTGCCTTATTGAAGTCACCATGCATCTTTCCTATGTAGAGAAGCAGGTCTGCGTAAGTTACTGTTGGGAATACAAGTCCGTAAGCACCAATTGCTACACGCACTCCCTCTGGATGAACATTGTTATGGATATATGCCGTGCGGAAGAATGTATGGTTGTGGATCTCCATACGGTTGTACTTCTTAAGTCCTTCCATCAGGTCCTTGTTGATCTCTGTAGTGTCGGCAACAGTAAACACATGTGCGAAATTAGCCATGTAGTCGTCTATCTTATCTCCCTTGATACTGTCGTTAGCTTCGATACATTCCAGTATTCCGTCTGTTGTCTCTGCTATCATAGTCTTCTTTGAAGGCTTGGTCAGCATTGCTAATAGTAACAGTAGAATGATGATAACTCCCAGGATAATAATCTTGCCGAGGCAGCTGTGATAGAATGCATGAGAAATGGTCTCTTTCTGCTTGAAATTGTCTGAACGATACATAATAGGTTAAATTTTATTGTTATGGATTAAATTCATGAATTCTTGTCTTGTCTTTGCCTGATTAAAGGCACCAGAGAAGTCACTTGTCGTGGTGATGGAGTTCTGTTTCTCTACGCCTCGCATCTGCATGCACATATGACGGGCTTCAACCACCACCATTACTCCGAGTGGCTTAAGGGTCTGTTGGATACACTCTTTTATCTGTAGAGTCATACGCTCCTGTACCTGGAGGCGATGACTGTATATATCGACCACACGGGCTATCTTCGAGAGTCCTGTGATATAGCCGTTGGGTATGTATGCCACATGCACCTTCCCATAGAAGGGTAGCATGTGATGTTCGCAGAGGGAGAAGAAGTCGATGTCCTTGACTATCACCATCTGTGAGTAGTCTTCCTTGAAGAGGGCATCGGTGAGCACCTTATGTGCATCCATCTCATAGCCGCGTGTAAGCACCTGCATGGCTTTCGCCACTCGCATTGGTGTCTTCTCCAGTCCCTCACGCTCAGGGTCTTCACCTATCAGCGTGAGTACTTCGCGATACTTCGCGGCAAGTTCTTCCAGTCCTTCTCTGTATTCTGTTTCCGGATTCATATTTCTTATGGATAAGGCCTATTGTGTTACCGATTGTTCTGCCGGCTGATAGGGCACTGTTATCTTTCCCTTTACGATGATAGCCGACTGGTAACCAAGTTTCTTTACGGCGCGGAGCACTTCGGTAGCCTCTTCTATGGTGCGGTAGTTACCCATTCTGCATATCCATCTTGGAGGATAGAAATGTACGTAGATGGGTGTTCCCGGGAAGAGTGTCTTTATATCCCTGCCTGTACGCTCTGCCTTTACCCTGGAGTCACGAGAGTTGCCTCCAGCATATACCTGTACTCGGAATCCATTTACCTTATACCCCTTCATCACCTTCTTTCTTCCATCGTCGGATGGGGTGGTGGCAGTGGTATCAGGCTGCTCAGGAGTGGTTATCTCTGGGCGCTGCTGATTACTGCTGTCAGGCTTATGGGTGGCAGAATCCTTCGGCTCTTTATGCTGAGGCTGAGCCTGTTGTTGAGCCTTTTGCAGACTCTGAGGCGTTGTCTGTGGTGTCGTGGTGGTAACCTTCGGACCATTTACCAGATCGTCGATGGCCTTGTCTTGTGTTATTGTTACCTTTCCTTCGCCCACCTTGCTTTGTTGGAGCCTCTGAGTAAAGGATGTCTGTGCATTGGCCGCAGCGCAGCCAATACACAGCATCACTATGATATTGAGAAGTTTCACTCTTACTTGAATGCGTCGATGATTCCCTTGAAATCAGCAGCCTTCAGTGAAGCACCACCGATAAGTCCACCGTCGATGTCAGGCTTAGCAAACAGCTCAGGAGCGTTGCTTGCCTTACATGAACCGCCATAGAGGATAGTAGTGTCATCAGCTACAGCCTGACCATACTTCTCTGCGATGATAGAACGGATATAAGCGTGGATCTCCTCTGCCTGCTCAGCAGTAGCAGTCTTACCAGTACCGATAGCCCAGATTGGCTCGTAGGCGATGACGATCTTGCGGAAGTCCTCCTCAGAGAGGTTGAATACGCTGCCCTCGAGCTCGGCCTTTACTACCTCGTTCTGCTTGCCAGCCTCGCGCTCCTCAAGGCTCTCACCGATACAGAAGATAACCTTCAGGTCGTTCTTCTGAGCCAGCAGCACCTTCTCCTTCAGGATCTCTGGAGTCTCCTTGTAGTACTCACGACGCTCTGAGTGACCCAGGATAACATACTGTGCACCAGTGCTCTTTACCATCTCGGCAGATACCTCACCAGTGAAAGCACCCTTCTCCTTGTCAGCGCAGTTCTCAGCACCCAGACCGATGATGTTCTGATCCAGGAACTGTGCAATGCTTGCCAGGTGGATGAATGGTGTGCAGATAACAACACCGCAGTTGGGCTTCTCAGCCGTAAGTGTCTCGTTGAGCTCCTTCGCAAGAGCAATACCGTCCTGAAGATTCATGTTCATCTTCCAGTTACCGGCTACAATTTTCTTTCTCATAATCTTTTCTTTTTTATTTAATGGGTTTGTAAATCTTATCCATTTTGTCCATGCCCACAGACGATCGGCTATCGTCAGTAGCACCAGGGGTAATACGAACCAGGCGAGGATCATGGCAATCTTTCTTGCCACACTGTCTTCTGTCATCTGGCCTATGTTCAGCTTCTCCAATGGCTGAGTAAAATCTTCATCGTCAATCACAGGTAGGGAGTTGTGACTCCACTTGCCTACAACCGTTCCTTCGTGCAGCAGCACCAGACCGGGATTACTCCTGATAACAGTCTTCAGTGTTATCTCGTCTGTGGCACAGAAGGGATACTCTGCTCCTGTCATGTCCTGCCAACGGCTTATGGCACGCTGTGTACTGGCAGTAAGACAATAGAAAGGATAGCCCTGTTGCTTGCTGTACTCGCTTATCTGGTTTATCTTGCCGAACTCAGAATCGTTGGCATTCTCCAGATGGGGTGAGATAAGCAGGAAGGTATAGCCTTTATTGCTTAACACCTCCTCAGTGATATCCTCGCCCTCATCGCTGAGGATGGAGAAATCGTGGATGGGAGGTACGTATCCTTCCGCTGTCTGTACTGTCTTCGAGTCGATAAAGGTCCAAGTGGAGTCGGGGTAGTTCTCAGTAGTAAACTCCTGCCGTTGCCCGTTTTTCTCCATAATGAACGTTGTCTCGAACTGTGGCTGAGGTGCTCCTTCGGGGATTGTCATCCCTTCCTGAATGTTTGCTCCGATGTGATATGGACGGAAATCGAACACCGGTAGGTTCCACAGGCTCCAGCCTGCTGTGCCCAGGATAAACAGCGCAGAATAGTTGAATACTATCCACTGGTTGCTGATACTTATCATCCGGACCATGTCTGTTGGCCATTTCCAGATGACCACAGTAGCTGCCAGGAGGATCACGTTCTTCCAGAATGTCTGCCAGTTGGTGAGCACGATGGCATCACCGAAACATCCGCAATCGCTGATGGGATTGGTTATTGCCAGCCATAGTGTGATGAGTGTCATCACTGTCATCAGCACGAGTGTGAGCTTCGACACCAGACGTCTGTGGATGGCAAAGAGCAGACAGATACCTATCAGGAACTCCGTTACGCACAACAGCACAGAGGCTCCGAGTGTCATGATATCTGGTACGATGTCTCTCAGACCCCATGCAGCAAGATAGTCGTTTATCTTATACTGCGTTCCTAATGGGTCTACTGCCTTTACGAATCCTGAAAGGATAAACGTTACGGCTAAGAGAGTTCTGGCGATATTAACAATGACCTTTCTCACCTCTTACCTCTCATTTGTCACTTCTCAGTAAGCTTAATTACTCCAAAGACCGCGTAGTTAATGATATCCATATAATTGGAATCGATGCCCTCGCTGACGAGTGTCTCGCCTGCAAGGTTCTCTATCTCTTTGATGCGCTCGATCTTGGTGAGTATGAAGTCCGTATACGAACTGACTCTCATCGATCTCCACGCCTCGTCGTAATCGTGATTCTTGCGCTTCATCAGCTCCAGAGCCTCGTGGGCATACTGGTCGTAGAGGCGCATGGCTTCCTCGTTGGTGATGTCCACCACGTCGGCAAAGCCTTTGTTTATCTGGATCAGTCCCACGATGCCGTAGTTGATCAGTGCGATAAACTCCGGACGAATGCCCTCACCCACAAGACTCTCCTTCTTTATCTCTAGCGAACGGATACGTTTTGCCTTGATAAAAAGCTGGTCTGTAAGTGCCGTTGGACGCAGGATGCGCCACGATGCCTTATAATCGTGTAACTTCTTCTCGAACAGCGAGCGGCATTCGCTCATAGCCTGCTCAAACTGGGCATTTGTCTTCTCCATTTGGTCCATATCGGGTGCAAAGGTACAAAAAAAAAGTGAATAGTGAATAGTGAATAGTGAAAAATTTAATTATTTGTCTCTTTTTGTTTCTTTCTGATGTAGCGTATCTTGGCTCCGAGGGTCTCGCACTGCGTGCGGAGTGAGTCACGCTTCATACGGGTAAGTGTGAACATCGTCAACTCCTCAGCAGTGGCGCGGAGGGCTGCCTTGTCCTTTTCCACCTTCGTCTGCTGATAGTTGAAATCGTGGGTCACAAGCTGCAGCAGACTGTCTGTCTTCGCCAACTCCTCCTGAGCTCTTTTCAGTTCTATGTCCTGTTGCAGATGGAGGGCCTTCTTACGGGTGTCGATGGCATTGGGATATACCTTCCTCAACGAGTCGATGCAGGCTCTGGCCTCTGTGTATCGTCCTTGTTCAAAGAACTCGGTGGCCTTCTGAAGCATCATGTCGGCCTCATTCTGCTTGCTGGAATTGCCGCATGAGATGAGCATCAGGGCGCATGTTAAGATAAAAAACAACTGTCTCATTATCGAATTTATTGGTTTCGGCTGCAAAATTACAAAAAAAAATCGTATCTTTGCACCCACGAAAGAAGAATTTACGATGAAACTATATAGCGACGAAGAATTAGCTGACATTCTCGACCAGGAAATATTCCACCAGATAAGCCAGGCGGCCGACCGTCTCGGGCTCGAGTGTTATGTTGTCGGGGGATATGTCAGGGATATCTTCCTTGAGCGCCCTTCCAACGATATCGACGTGGTGGTCGTGGGCAGTGGCATCAGCCTTGCGCAGGAGCTAAAGCGGATGTTAGGCCGCAAGGCGCACCTGAGTGTTTTCAAGAATTTCGGGACAGCGCAAGTGAAAGTTAGTGGAAAGTTAGAAATAGAATTCGTTGGAGCACGTAAGGAGAGCTACAGCCACGACTCACGCAAGCCCATCGTGGAGGATGGCACTCTCGAAGACGATCAGAACCGCCGAGACTTCACTATCAATGCTATGGCGATATGCCTGAATAAAGAGCGCTTCGGCGAACTCGTCGACCCTTTCAATGGTCTTGCCGACCTCGAAGACGGTATCATCGCCACTCCTCTTGAACCGGATATCACCTTCAGCGACGATCCCCTGCGGATGATGCGGTGTGTGCGCTTCGCCACTCAGCTGAATTTCCAGATAGAGGATGAGACATGGAATGCTCTCGTTCGTATGGCCGACAGGATAAAGATCGTCAGCGGCGAACGTATCAAGGACGAGCTCAACAAGATTATCCTCGCCCCTCATCCCAGCATCGGCTTCGATTACCTCCAGCGCTGCGGTCTCCTGCAGATTATCTTCCCTGAACTGGCTGCATTGGATATCGTCGACCAGAAGAATGGCCGGGCGCATAAGAATAATTTCTATCATACCCTCGAGGTGCTTGAGAATGTTGCCAAGGCTGAGCCAAATCCTGCGTGGGAAGACCACGATATGGCCCTATGGCTCCGTTGGGGTGCCATCATGCACGATATCGGCAAGACAAAGTCGAAACGTTGGGATCCTGCCATCGGCTGGACCTTCCATAACCATAATAATATAGGTGCCAAGATGGTGCCTCAGATCTTCCGTCGGCTCTCCCTGCCCCTGGATATGAAGATGAAATATGTGCAGAAGCTTGTGGAGCTCCACATGCGCCCGATAGCCATTGCCGACGAGGAGGTGACGGATAGTGCCGTACGCCGTCTGCTTAACGATGCGGGCGACGATATCGACGATCTGATGACTCTCTGCGAGGCGGACATCACCTCTAAGAACGAGGTGCGTAAGAAGATGTTCCTAGAGAATTTCCGTATGGTCCGCGAAAAACTTACCGACCTGAAGGAGAAAGACTACAAACGTCTGCTACAGCCTGTCATCGATGGCAATGAGATAATGGAACTCTTCCATCTAAAACCATCTCGCGAGGTGGGTGTCCTCAAACAGTTCCTGAAGGATGCCGTACTCGACAACCGCGTCGAAAACGAACGCGAACCGCTCATGCAATTACTAATGGCTAAAGCAAAAGAAATGAAATTGATAAAATAAATGGAAAGAAATTGGAATAATTAGAATAATCCATGCGGAAAAATTATTCTTGTTATTCTAATTTGTTTTAAAAAAAGAAAAGCTTATGAAAAGGGTGATGATATTTTTAATGGTCTTTATTTCTTTGGAAATGTGGGCTAATCCTGTGGATGAACTGTTGGAGCGTATCGACAAGGGCGCTTCGGCAAAGTTTAAGACCGAACTCGTAAAGAGCCAGAAGGACTTCTTCGAACTCGACCAGCAAGGCAAGAAGGTCGTGGTTAGAGGAAACACCTGGGTGAACATCGCCTCGGGAGTCAACTGGTATCTGAAATATTACGCAGGCATCCATCTCTCCTGGAACCAGATGCAGGCAAAGTTACCCGCCGTGCTTCCTGCCGTATCACAGAAAGAACGCCACGAGACAGACCTCACACTGCGTTATGACTTCAACTACTGTACCTTCAGCTACTCCATGGCCTTCTGGGACTGGAAACGCTGGGAACAGGAGATCGACTGGATGGCGCTCCACGGGGTGAACCTCCCGTTGGCCATCGTCGGTGAGGAGTGCGTATGGCGAAACATGCTTCTCAAACTCGGATATACTGAGGAAGAGGTGGGTAAGTTTATTGCCGGTCCTGCCTTCCTCGCCTGGTGGGAGATGAACAACCTCGAAGGGTGGGGTGGGCCGCTGCCTCTCTCCTGGTACCAACGTCAGGAGAAACTGCAGAAACAGATCCTCGCCCGTATGAAACGCCTCGGCATGCACCCCGTATTGCCAGGCTATAGCGGCATGGTGCCTCATGATGCCAAAGAGCGCTTAGGACTGAATGTTGCCGATGCAGGACTCTGGAACGGTTTCCAGCGCCCTGCCAACCTTCTGCCCACCGACTCCCGCTTCGCAGAGATAGCAAAGCTCTATTTCGATGAGCTCACACGTCTCTTCGGCAAGGCCGACTATTACTCTATGGACCCCTTCCACGAGAGCAATGACGATGCGTCCATCGATTATGCCAAGGCTGGCGAGGCGATGATGCAGGCCATGAAACGTGTCAACCCCAAGGCCGTATGGGTCATCCAGGGATGGACCGAGAATCCGCGTCCTCAGATGGTGGATGGTATGAAGTCAGGCGACCTGCTTGTGCTCGACCTCTTCTCCGAGTGCCGCCCGATGTTCGGTATCCCCAGCATCTGGAAGCGTGACGAGGGCTATAAACAGCATCAGTGGCTCTTCTGCCTGCTCGAGAACTTCGGTGCCAACGTAGGTCTTCATGGCCGCATGGACCAGCTCCTCGAGAATTTTTATAGTGGAAAGTTTAGAACTGAGAGTGGAGAGTTTGCTACCGCTGCCCCTGGTGGGAAGCCCTCAAGTGCGGTAGCAAACTCTAAACTCTACACTCTAAACTCTACACTCAAAGGAATCGGCTTCACAATGGAAGGCTCTGAAAACAATCCCGTGATGTTCGAACTTATGAGCGAGCTCCCCTGGCGTCCTGAGAGATTCAAGAAAGAAGACTGGATCCGTCAGTATGTCAAGGCCCGCTATGGTGTCGACGACCCCAATATCGAACGTGCTTGGGTGATGCTTGCGCGCGGCATCTACAACTGTCCTGCAGGCAACAACCAGCAGGGCCCTCACGAGAGTATCTTCTGTGGCCGTCCGTCGCTCAACAACTTCCAGGCTTCATCATGGTCGAAGATGAAAAACTATTACGATCCCTCTCATACCCGTGAGGCTGCCCGTCTGATGAACAGCGTGGCAGAGAAGTATCGTGGCAATAATAATTTCGAGTACGACCTCGTGGATATCACCCGTCAGGCTCTTGCCGATCAGGCCCGTCTGCAGTATCAGCGCACCATCGCTTCCTACAAGGCCTTCGCACGTAATGAATACGAGAGCGACTACCGCCGGTTCCTGTCCATGCTCCTCATGCAGGATAAACTCTTAGGCACCCGTTCGGAGTTCCGTCTGGGACACTGGACTCAGGCTGCTGCCGATTGTGGCACCACAGCCGACGAGAAGCGCCTCTATGAGTGGAACGCCCGTGTTCAGATCACCACCTGGGGTAACCGTTACTGTGCCGATACAGGTGGTTTGCGCGACTATGCCCATAAGGAGTGGCAGGGTCTGCTCAAAGACTTCTACTATGTTCGTTGGAAGACCTATTTCGATGCTCTCTCAGCTCAGATGGCTGCCCAGATGAAACCTCAGCGCGAACTCCTCGGAGGTGGTCCTAACGCCACGAAGACGGCTGCTGAGCTCTTCCAGATGGCTCTGCCTCAGGAGGTGACCGTCGACTGGTATGCCATTGAAGAGCCCTGGACTCTCGATCAGACCCCATACACCTCTGCTCCCGAGGGATCCCCCGTTGACATCGCCCGTGAGGCCATGGCCCTCATCACCGCCCAATAAATTATTTTTTATTTTTTATTTTATATTTTTTATTTGTCTATGGCTTCAAGTCAACGATTACTCAGTCTCGATATCCTCCGCGGCATCACCGTGGCCGGCATGATCCTTGTAAACAACGGCTGGGGCGAGTCGTTCGAGATGCTCCGCCACTCCAAATGGAACGGCATGACGCCCTGCGATCTCGTCTTCCCCTTCTTCCTCTTCATCATGGGTATCTCGTGTTACCTCTCACTGGTGAAGTCGGAGTTCAAACCCACCGCCCCCGTTATCCGACGTATCGTTAAGCGTACGGTGCTGCTCTTCGTCATCGGACTGTTCATAAACTGGTTCGACCACGCCATCGAGGGCGACCTTCTTTGTTTCGGTCATCTCCGCATCTGGGCTGTCATGCAGCGCATCGCCCTCTGCTACGGCATAGTGTCGCTCTTCGCCCTCTTCTGCAATCATAAGTACACCATCCCCGTGATAGTCATCCTGCTGGCGATATACACTGCGATACTCGTCTTCGGCAACGGCTATGCTGAGGATGCCGACATCAATATCCTGGCCCAGGCCGACCTGAAGCTCTTCGGCTATGATCATATCTATCATAAGAGTCCTGTCGATCCCGAGGGCCTTCTGGGCACGATATCCTCTGTGGCTCATGTGTTGCTGGGATTCTATTGCGGCATGCTTATCCGTAAGAAGGAGACGGTAAACGATAAGGTCATCGCCATCTTCGTTGTCGGCACGGTGCTCGTCATCGGAGGTTATCTGCTCTCTTATGGCCTTCCGCTCAACAAGCGCATCTGGAGCCCCAGCTACGTCCTTATGACCTGTGGATTA
>Ga0326514_10000652_pt1 | contig 23356 bp, 31 predicted proteins | sample 3_2548_0518_D_FD_203653 | JGI IMG/M metagenome (GOLD analysis project Ga0326514, IMG submission 203653) | Bovine rumen microbial communities from UC Davis, California, United States - 3_2548_0518 | ecosystem: Host-associated > Mammals > Digestive system > Stomach > Rumen | place: USA... | reverse complement strand
ACCGCCGTCAGCTCGGTGTCGTTGGTCAGGTAGTCGGTCATCAGAAGCTCACCCCCGATGCGCTCGGGATGGCCGCGACGGCCCACGCGCCGTTGACCACCTGCAGGACCTTGCCGTTGTCGGATGCGGTGACGTCCGGCAGCTTGATGGTCAGGGTGTTACTTGCGTAACTGGAGGTGAGGCCGCCACCGGCTGCGATTTTGATTTTTGCCTCGCGGACGGTGACGCTCCACCCCGCCGTCTTGTCGAGCTTGTAGATGTAGACCTGGTCGCCCTGCTGGGCCTCGGTGTGGCTCGACACGCTCCGGTAGTACTGGAACTCCACATTGGTCGGTGTCGAGGAGTTGACGTAGGCCATAAAGGCCATGCGCGTCTGGTTCCCGGTCGCCGGGTTGCTCGCTGACGAGGCCCTGCAGTACACGACGCTGTTGGAGTTGTAGGCGGCCTCGAAGTCGGCCCACGTGCTGTGGCCGTAGGACAGGACGGTCATCTCCGGCGGTATGTCGAGGGTAACTTGGCCGCTCTCTCCGTTGACGCTCTCCACGTAGGTCATCGAGCCGGGGTCATAGAATCGCGCCGTGCCCGTGGCCGTGGGCAGGTCGACCGCCGGGACGTCCGGGTACGTGGCGCCCATTAGTGTGATATCGGGCATGGCAGGCCCCTAACTGATGGACAGGATCTTGGTCGTGGCGTCCTGCGAAATAGTGGGCATGGCGAGCGTCCCGGCCACTCCGAGGATGCTTTTCCCGGTGAGGATGTTCCCGGCTACGCAGTCGGTGACATTGGTCAGGGACACGGTTCCGCCAGTGGTGTAGCCCGCCGGGATGGTGACGGTCCCGGCCTTGGCGCCGATGGTGCCTCCGGTGGCCCCGTTGTTTGCCATTGACCCGGAAACGCTGCCGGACGCGCCGTAGGCGCTCTTGCCGGTGAGGATATCCGATGCGGACGCGGTGGCGGCGGCGGTGTCGTAGAACTTGGCCGTGCCGCCGCCGGTCTTGGGGATGTCGACCTCGGGGACGTTGGCGTAGGTCACGCCGTTGATGATGACGTTCTGTGCCATTGGCTTCTCCTTCTATGAAACGGTGAGGACCGAGCCGTCCCAAGAGACCAGCCCGTAGTTGCTTGGGATGGGGCCGACGACGATATCCCGGCCCATGGACCGTCCGGCGGTTGCGAGCGTCTGCTCGGACCCGGACGGGGTGACGGTGGTCGGGCCGGTGTACTCCGGCAGCATCCCCCCGATGTAGGGGACGCCGGCCTCCAGCGGGACCCTGCGGGGCGCGTCCACAGCCAGCGGGACCGACTCGCCCCCGGTGACGGTGAGGTGGACGCTAACCATCGAGGACCCCGTCCTGCAGGATCCGCTCGACTGGGATGCTCGCTATGTCAGTGGCGAGCGCCACGGCGCCCCCGACCGTGACCGCCCTCAGCTGGACCTTCACGTCCACGCCCTCGCGCATGGCCAGCGTCTCCGCCTGGGTCAGCTCGGTCTCGATGGTGGTGGCCTCGCCCTCGACCGTGACGGTCAGGTCGGCGTCGGTCTTGACCAGCGGGGCCGAGCCTGTCTGCTTGAAGGCAAGGTACAGCGTCATGCCGGTCAGGTCCGCGTCGACGGTGGCGGTGATTGTCGGTGTGGTGCCGCGCCTCATGCGTCCACCTCCCCGCCGAGCGGGCCGGTGCCGTCCACCTCGGGCAGCCCGGCGATGGACGTGAGCAGCGACAGCACGGCGGCGAGCGCGGCTGTGCCGAGCACGACGCGCCAGTCGATGGCCTCGATGGTCACCCCCGCGGGGATGAGCGCGATGGCGGCCTGCGCGAACGTCTTGAGCGCTCGGACGCCGGCGGCTTTGAACCAGGTCATGTGTGCGGACCTCCTGTCAATCGGCCAAAAACCCCCTCCGATTTCTGGCCCGTCCGGCTTTTTCGGGACTGTGGCAGCCGGCTCCCGCGTGAGAAAGGAGGCACGCTCCTCCGGCCACGTGAATCTTCCCGCGCGCGTTACACGTCACTCGCCGCTGACGGGCAGCGCCACGAGCTCCGCGTACTGCTGGTCCCCTATGTCGTTGCCGCCGAGGTCCGAGTAGGCCTGATGGACCTTTGCGATGTTCTCCCGCTGGTACAGCCCCATCGGGGCGCCGCGCAGCACGTGGACGGTGTGGGCCTCTGTGAGCTGGGTGCGGAGCAGGGCCAGCATACCCTCGCGCATGGCGGCGTCCTCGGCCCGGTTGTCGGCGGCGCTGGTCTTGATGCGCCCGACGACCGCAGCCACGACCGCGCCGATGACGGCCGATGCAGCCGGTGTGACTATCAGGTTCAGCACGTCCAATGGTTAGCGCCCCCTCACATAGATGCGCCGTGTGATGTTCGCGGTGGTCGAGGCGTTGCAGGCGATGTAGTACCCGATGGCCGACGTGGTGACGCTGGTCAGGTGCGCGTCCCACAGTCCGGGGCTGTACGAGACCTCCACCCCCGCCCAGTCGATTGTCGAGAAAAGGCCGGACGGCAGGCTTGTGCTCTGCAGCGCCGAGATGTACCTGCCGGCGTAGGATGACGTGACCGCCAGCGAGCCGGTGATGGTCCGGGTGGCCTCGATGATGCCGCCCGGTCGGCGCTCGACCGTCCAGCCGCCGGCGGTGGACACCCCGTAGGCGCTGCTCTCGATGGTGCCGTCGTATGCGACCCGGAACAGCGTGCCGCCGAGGGCATCCTGGACTTCGATGCCGTTGGTCGTGAGGGTCTGGTCGAACACCCCATGGGGCTTGGCCACGATGCCGTTGGTCTCCAGCTTGCCGTTGGACAGGAGCTGGAGCAGCCTGTAGGTCGAGCCTGCGTATCTGCCGTCGATGTACCAGACGCCCGAGCCGTTGGCACTCGGCTCGTCCACCAGCCTCATGTGCACCTTAGCGTGGCCCGTGCCTGGGTCGGTCTGCGGCTCGCTCACAAAGTCGATGGGGCCGTCGGTCTGGTTGATGTTGATGTGGCCGTCGAAGCCCTCGATGTACCCGCCGCCGGTGCCGTCCGGGTTGAACTGGATGTAGCCGCCCTGGGCCGACCCGGAGATGCGGCGCGCGATGGACACCAGCTCGTCGGTGTCGTAGCGGTAGACCATGCCCACGCTGTTGAGCAGCACGTTGGGGCCGGTCTCCGCGTCCCCGTCCTGCTCGGTCACGTGGACGCCCGAGGTGTCGGCGAAGAAGTGCTGGTTGGTGGCGCTGGCGATGGCCGAGGCCGTGTCCACCTCGGTCTGCAGCTGGTCCCCCCAGCCGGTCGCCGCGACCGCGATAGGTGCGCCGTTGTCCACCAGCAGCTGCACCTCGTCACCCGTGGACACGGCGCCGATGACAGGCACCTCGACGACCTCGCCGCCTACGTCCACCGCCACGGTGCCGCTGCTGCTGTCGCTCGTCGCTGTGGCCGTGACCCTGCGGACGCCCAGCCCGCTGGATTGCTGCGGGCCGAACAGGGCGCGGGCAAGCTCCAGCTCCGTGTGCAGGTCGCTCATGCTACACCTCCTCAAGTGTCAGGCGGGTGCGCATGGCCGCGTCGAGGGTCACTTCGCGCTCGCTCACGAAACACGTGACAGGGCCGACTGCGACCCCGTCCTCGCTGTCGCTGTACATCACGCTGCCCACGGTGCCGACCCTCACATCTGGCCTGTAGAGCATCTCGGCGCTGTAGGTCCTACGCACGTCGCTCAGCTCGCTCAGGCGCTGCCTGACCAGCTTGTCGAGCACGGCCTGGACGTTCTGGCCCTCCTCGATGGTCGGGGCGGACGCCTCGACGGTCTCCCAGCGGCCTATGCGCTGGAACGCCCACGGGTGGGTGACCGCGACCTTGGCCTCTGCGTACCACCGCTTGTCGTCCCGCTCGTAGCTGGCGATGACCCGGTTGACGATGGTCTGCGCGTTGGTGACGAACTCGGGCAGGAGCGTGCAGTCGACCTCTCCCGGCATGAGCCGCCAGCTCTCGGCGATGCTCGCGGGCAGCTGGTAGGGGACGAGGCACACGCGCCCCTGCTCGTCCACCTCCACGCGACCGCCGCAGGCGTCGGCCATTGCGTGGCACTCGCTGAGCACAGACTTGCCGTGCTCCCAGACTCTGTTGGCGCTGGTGCGTGCGCTGTGAATCTTGGTGGACGGCCATACCCAGGGCGTGCCGCCCGAGTTGCGGACGAGCTGCTGGAACCTGTACGCGACAGCCGCCCCGGTGGGGACGCCCACGTCGGTCTTGGTCAGGTCGGTGTCGAGCCGTCGCATTGCGCTGTGCAGCTCGATGCTGCCGCTCTGGCGCCCTTGGAGCAGCACCAGCTCGGCGGGCTCGGGGAATAGCGTGGCCATGACCTCGGTCCGCAGGCCGTCCCCGTCGTCCCAGTCGTGCCATATCCGGATCGCGGCGCTCAGGGGTATGTCCGCGCCCGCGTCGACGTCGAGCGAGCCGGTGACCCGCCAGTCACCGCGCCAACTCTCGGTGATGCTGCCGCCCGTGACGGAGTCGAGCCAGCCGATGTGCTCGGTCAGCACACGGTTGTCCACCAGCTCGAAGCGGAAGCTGTTGACCTGGCTAATCATCGGTGGACACCTCGACGCACTGGACCGAGACGGCACGCAGCTTGGCGGCGGCGTCCGACCCGATGGTCACCTGCTCGATGCCGACAGGGCAGCGGATCCCCTCTGGCAGTCTCAGCACCCAGCCGGTGAGCTGGTGCAGCGGCTCGAAGTGGCTCTGCCACCAGTCATCGGTGACGTAGCGGCCCGCCACGTCGAAGGTGCGCAGGCTCCCAAGCCCGCGCCGCTGGACGGTGCGCCCGTCGGCCAGCTGGACGGTCTCTGCCACAGGCTCGATGCTCTGGCTGTGCTCCACGTCGTACTCAATCGCGATTTCCCAGCAGTCGGGGTGGCAGAAGGAGGCCATGCCGCGCGACGGGATGGTGATGGTCTCGGTGACCGCCCGCCACGCCGACCCGGTCTGCACCGAGACGCGCACCTCCAGCTCCACGTCGAACGGGGGCGCGAATGCGTACAGCAGCCACTGGCCGCCGCTGTGGCTCATGACGTAGGCGTCCACCTGCCCGCTGCGGCCCATGCCGTCGACCCATGCGACCACGGCCTGCACGCTGTCCCAGTCTGCCCCGCTCGGGGTGACGGTGATTGCAAGGTCCTGCTCGCTCGCATGCAGGTCGACGGTCGGCTCCGAGATAGAGCCGGGCGTGTGGGCGCCGACGTAGAAGATGCCCTTGTTGGCGAACCGCTGCAGCCCGTTGACGATGGCCGCGCCATCCGAGGTCAGTGCCTGTATGTCGCACATGACCACCGGGTCGCCGTTGTAGGTCACGATGTGGCTCTGCGGCTCCGTCCACGTGACAAGGTTCGATGCGCTGCCGTCGGCGCGCTGGTACGGCCCACGGTCGATTTGCGTGGTGGCGGTGTCCGAGAAGGGCTTGGCATATAGGCCGGTCTGGATGCTCGATGCGCCACGGGGCCAGCCGGTGTCCAGCGTGACGGTGCAGCCCTCGGGGGACTCCTCGCAGCTGTCCACGGTCATGGTGGGGCTGTACCTCACCGGGATGGTGGCGTATACCCAGTCGCTCACGGTCAGGTCCGGCTCGTTGAAGACCCTCACGCGCACCTGGCGCTCGATGATGTCGTAGGTGGTGATGTCGTAGCTGAAGGCCTCGGGCGCCAGTCTGCGGTCGTTGCCGGTGCACACGGTGACGGTGGAGGCCCTGTCGTTGTCGATGTCTGCGCCCTGCCATGTCTCCGGGAACTCCGTCCACACGTCCGCGCCGGTCCCGTCGAGCAGGATGGCCGCTGCTGGGGCGTAGCGCATGCGGTCGCGCCACTGCACCTGGAAGGTCTTGTACTTGCTCGACCACATGATGGCGCCGTTGCGCCCGGTCGCAGGCACCTCCAGCGCCGTCGAGGTGTGGGCGATGGCCGTCCCGCTCGGGTCGACCGCCCACTGGATTTGGCTCGGCAGCGCGTACTTGTCGGTTAGAACTGCCATTAGCTAGGCCCCTCTCCCCTGCATTGCGCCCACTCGCATCAACTCGGTGAGCAGGTTCACGGCGGCGTCCCTCATCGCGGCGTTGTCGTTGAGGGTGGCGCCGTTCAATGTGATGTTGTAGGTCGGGCCGGTGCTGCCAGCACGCAGCTCTCGCAGCAGCTGGGCCATCTCGACCCGCGTGATGCCCGCTGAGACGGCCTGAGAGCCGTTCTGCGGCCATTTGAGCCGGGTCTCGGGTGCGGGCAGGGTCGCGGCGTCGATGGCGCACTGGGCCATCCCTGCGGCCCTCTTAGCGGCCATGGGCGCGTCCAGCTCGATGCCGCCCGCGTAGCCCTGGCTGAACCACTCGCCGACCTCGCGCATGATGCGGGACGGGGAGTTGGAGTCCTGCGCGGCCTTGGCCGCTGCCACGGCGTCCGAGACCAGCCCGGTGACCGCCTGCGTCACGGTGTACTGGCCGCTGCGGATGCCGTCGGCGTAGCCCTGGGCGAACTGCTGGCCGAGCGTCCACACGTCTGCGGTGTCCAGCCCGGTCTCGGCTGCGCTCGCCAGCGCCTGCGCCGCCGCCTCGGCTGCGGGCGCGCCCGCCGAGATGGCACCGGAGTAGGCGTCCACCGCCTGCTGGCCCCTGCCGCTCACAGTGCCGGTGAACTGGGCGAGCAGGCTGTCGCACTGGCCGGTGTTGTCGCGCCAGGCGATGGTGACCTGCGCCAGCTCGGCGTCGGTCAGCTTGCGCATATCCTCCACCGAGTAGCCCAGGTCGTCGATGTGCTGGGCGAACCCGTCCAGCTCGCCGGGATTCAGGTTGCCGTAGACCGCCGCCTGCGCGCTGGCCCAGTCGCCGGCGCTCTGCGCGGCCCCGTCCGTAGCGGCGGACAGGTTGCCCATGGCCGTCTCGACGTCGTTGATGCTGCCGTTGGTCGCGTCGAGCGTGCGGTTGGCCTCGTCGACGCGCGCCTGCATCATGCGCACGGCGGCGTTGGCCTGGTTGATGTCGCCGACCACCTTGCCCGACTCGATGTCGGCGGCGTACTGCTTGGCCTCGGCGAGGTCGGAGTATGCGTCGCCCACCGCCTGGACGTCCTGCGCCTGCTGGGCGTACAGGTCGGTCAGGGTGTCCTCCATGGCATTGAGGCGTATCTCCTCCTGCTTCTTCTGGATGTACCCGTCGATGGCCTCGGTGGTGTCCATCACAGCGCCCTCTTGGTCGGCGATGACGCCGTTGGCCGCGTCGATGACACTGTACTCGGTGCCGCAGCTCTCGTTGACAAGGTCGACCGCCGCCCGCAGCTGGCCCTGCTGCTGAGCGCTCAGGCCGGTCACGCCGTTGTACTGCTCGATGACCTGCTTGGCGCCCTCGAGGCGGGACACCTCGAGCTGGGTGGCGTCGTTGCGCTCGCTTATCTTCTGGGCCAGCTCGGCGTGGGCGTCCTGCACGTCCTCGAGGGACACGCGGTTGCGGTCGAGCTGGGTGCTGTACTCGTCCACCTGCGCCCCCATGGACGACACAGGGGCGATGGAGCGCTGCACCGCCGACCGCAGGCCGTCCGTGGCCTTCTTGGCGGCTGTGGAGCGCTTGTAGGCGTCCTTGAGCGCGAACACGAGGCCCACGCCTATGGCCGCGACCAGCGCACCCACGCCCATGGCGGCGGGCGACATGGCCTTGGAGAGCAGCCCGATGGCCTTGGATGCCTTGGTGGCCCCGCCCGCGCTCATGGCGCCCTCGGCGCTCAGGCGGGCCAGCGTGGACGCCAGCCCCGCCCCGAACTTGGTGGCCGCTTGCATCCCTCTGGCGAACTTGCCCACGGCCAGCACTGTCGGGCCGATGGCAGCCGCCAGCGCGATGGCCTTGGCGATGTTCTGCTTGGTCCCCTCGTCGAGGTTGCTGAAGGCCTCGTACAGGCGATGGGCGGCGTCCTTGACCTCGTCCAGCATCGGTGCGGCGGCCCCGAGGAACTCCTCGCCGAGCTGGATGCCGGTGTTTTTGAGTGCGTTGATGGCGTTGCGGGCCTTGGCACCGGGTGTGACAAGGTTCTCGAGAGCCGCCTGGACGTTGCCCGAGCTGTCGTACATGCCCTGCAGCTCGGCGTTGAACTCGCCCGACCCGGCGTTGACGATGGCCAGCGCGCCCTTGCCCGCTCGCATGTTGCCCCAGAGGTTTGCGAATGCGGTGCTGTCTCCGCCCACACTGTCGGACAGCACCTGCATGACGTCACCGAGCGACCAGCCGTCGGCCATGAGGTCGCTGAAGCTTTTGCCGGTCTTGTCCCTCAGGATGCCGCTGACGTCGCTGCTCTCATCTGCCAGCTCATTGAACATGCCGTTGAGATACGTGGTGGCGTTGGCCGTGTTGATGCCCTGTTTTGTGAGGGTCACGTATGCGGTGTTGAGGTTCTCGAGGTTGACCCCGTAGGCGGCGGCGGTGGGGATGACGGTACCCATCGAAGCGGCCAGCTCGCCCACGGTGGTCTTGCCCTTGTTCTGGGTCTGGACCAGCTCGTCGGATATCTTCTCGGCGTCCTCGGCGCTCATGCCGTAGGCGTTGATGATCGTGGTCAGGGTGTCCACCGCCGTCGCGGTGTCGGTGAAGCCCGCCTTGCTCAGGTCGACCGCCTTGGATGTGAAGTCGACCGCCTTGCTGGTGTCCACCGATGCCGACATGGCCTGGTAAGCGGCCTCGGCCAGCTCGCTGGCGCTGCGGCCCGAAGCCGTGGACAGGTCGAGCAGCCCCGTGGACATGTCCTCGAAGCCTATCTCGCTCGGGTCCATGATGGTCTTGACCTTGGCGAAGGACGTGTCCCACTGGTCGGCCACGGCGATGGACGCGCCCGCAAGGGCTGCGGCGGGACCGGACACGTACTTGGTGATGGCCGTCCCCACGGTCTCGAACTTGGCGGCGTACTCGCCCCACTTCTGCGACGCCTGGTCCAGCTCGATGGACTGCTCGGCCAGCTTCTGCGTGGCGGCGTCGAGCCTGAGCTTGCCGGTCTCGGCGTCCACCTCGCCGTACTTCTTGGTGAACTGCGACAGGGCGCGCTCTGCCTGCTTGGTGCCCTTGTCGTCGAATGTCGAGTAGATGGACAGCTTCACGCTGCCGGAGCCTCGTGCCATCAGGCACCTCCCATGTCGCTCTCGATGCGGGATGCGGCCTCGTCCACCGCCTGCTTGATGCGCGCGGCGGCCCCTGCGGACACCTCGTCGGCCACGGCCCAGAGCACGCGCCCGTTGCCGCTGCCGCCGCTGCGCCCGTACACGCTGTCGAGCGCGCGGACCAGCCCGGCGCCCTGGCCGGTGACGGCGAGGCGCGCCCACTCGGCGAGCGCCTGCGACTTGCCCGCGCGGCCGCCCAGCGAGTGGACGCGGAACAGGTAGGACCCGCCCTTCTCGACCACGTAGTCGCCGCTGTAGGTGCCGTGGCGGCGCGCCCTGCTGCCCGCGGCGGGCCTGCCGACCCTGCCGCCGGTGCGCCTGAACAGGTTTCCGGGGTGGTCGAGCTGCAGCCGGGCCTTGGCGCCGCTCGCTATCTGCTCGGCCAGCTCGGCCATGACCGGCACGGTGGCGTCGCGGAGGTGCGGCTGGACCCTCCTCAGCGCGGCGTTGACCGCGTCGAGCCCGTCCAGCTCCACCTCCCAGCTCTTGCCGCCGCCCCAGCCCATGCGCGCCTCCCGACGTTGATTCCTGCGGGTATGTTGCGCCGCCCGTTACCCCCTGCCGAGCACGCTGTCCACGTCGAAGCCGCCCCCGCCGTCCGCCGCGCCGGGCCGCTTGGGCGGCCAGCAGGCGTACCACAGGCTGTCGAAGACCTCGGGGCGGCTGTGGAGCAGCTCGAGCAGGCCCAGCGGGTCGGCCCCGGTGGCGCGGGCCAGCATGGCCACGGCGTCGCCGGTCAGGCTTCCCGGCCTTCGTCCGGGGCGTCCGAGGTAGGGTCCGGCTCGGTGTCCTCGTCGCGGCCCTCGGCCACGGGCGCGTCGGCGATGTCGAAGGCGTTCTGGAACTCCGCCAGCAGGCCCACGCTCAGCGCGCCGCGCTTGAACCGGCCCTCGCGCTGCGCGGCCAGCAGGGCCACGGCGGGCAGCATCTTCCGGCCCAGCCACGCCTCGGAGTGTCGGGCGGTGGCGCGCAGGGTGTCCACGAACTCGTCGGCGCGGGCGAACTCGGACGGGGTGGTGACCACGTCGAAGGGCTCGCCGCCCTCGGGGTCGGTCGGGGTGATGGTCAGGGGGAACTCCAGCGGTCCCAGCTTGATGTCCAGCATGTCTCCTCCTACTTGAAACTGTGGTTTGAGAAACGACAAAGGCCGGGCCGGGGTTGTCGTTTGCCCCCGGCCCGGCCCATGCGGCGGCGCGGCTAGTAGCTCTGCACGCCGTTCTGGATGATGAACTCGCAGGCGCTGCCGTCGACGGCCAGGGCGCCCTCGGTGCTGAGCGACAGGTCGAAGTTGCCGCCCTCCGGGTCGACCTCCATGGGCTCGATGGTCCACGGGATCGCGGGCACCTTGATGACCAGCGACCAGTCCTCAACCGAGTGGGCGAGGGTGACCTGCAGCGAGCCGGTCACGACGGTCGGGGCCAGCTCGGTGCCGGCGGCGCTGCCGGTCTTGACCTGGCGGTACAGGGCCGTGTCGGACGTGGTGCCGCTGATGTCCACGGTCACGTCCGCCGCGCCCTCGGTCTGGCGGGCCGGGTCGACCTCGCCCAGGCGCGTGGACGCCTCGAGGTTGTTGGCGATGGAGATGGCCAGCGACTGCAGGTCGACCGCCGCGGGGACGGCCACGGGCGTGCCGTCGGCCAGCGAGAACAGGACCTCAGCTCCGGCGGTCAGGTACCAACCTGCGCTCGGGTCGAAGGTGCCGCCCGGCATGGTCGTGGCGGCGAGCCACTGCATCTTGGTGCCGGCCAGGCTCATCTCGACGGCGGGCGGCTGCGTGCCCTCCATGGAGATGCTCAGCTCGTCCACCTTGCAGGCGTCCATGCGCTGCACGGCGGCGTTGCTGGCGCCGACCTGCTGCCAGACGGTGACGGCGGGGATGCTCTCGCCGCCCTTGATGTCATGGGTGTAGGGCGCGGCGCTGCCGGTCACGGTGTCCTCGCCCAGCGCGGCCTTGAGCAGCAGGCCCAGCACGTCGGCGAAGGCCAGCGTGGTCGCGTTGAAGGTGTTCTCGGACCCGCTGATGTAGCGGTTGACCGTGGTGTCACGTCCGCCGATGGTCAGGCGCACGCCCTCGGTGCTGGTGTTGGCGTCCATGCCGTCGCTGCCCTCGCTGGCCGCGAAGAGCACGGCGGGGGACGCCGCGGGAGTGGCCTCGTCGGACTGGATAGCCAGGCCGAACAGGCCGTAGTTCTTGTTCATTCAATCGCCTCCAGGATCGCGGCCACGGCGGGGGACGCCGCGACTCGCTTGAGTGCTTCAAACTCCAGTAGGTAGCCGGCATGCCTGCGCCCGTCCGGGTCCGACCAGCTCTCGGCCTCGCGCACCTGCGGCGCGCCCAGCTCGTCCACTGTGCCGCCGAGCGTGACGTCGTTCAGCGGTATCTGGAGGAGCAGGGCCTGGTAGTCGTTCGCGGTCGCCACTGCCTGCTCGGCGGTGCCGCCGCTCGCGACCACGGTTACCCAGATGTGGAAGGTCACGCCGATGACCGAGCCGGTGAGCGCCCCTGCGATGCCGAACTCGCGCGCGGTGCCGTGGACGGCCACGTGGAACGGCTCGGGCTGCTCGCCCGGCAGGTCCAGGGTGACCCTCGGCTCGCGCACGTCCTCGCCGCACAGCTCCTCGACGTTGGCCATGACGGCCCTGACGTCCGCGAGCATGCGGAGGATCGCGGGGCCCGCCACCTGCTGCATGCGGCCCAGCGCGCTCATCGGACGAGCCTCCGCCTGCTGCGGCGCTCCTCGATGAAGGCGTCGACGTAGGGGATGCCCGTCCACGCTCCCTCCTCGCCGGTCGCGAGGGTGTAGGACACGTAGACGCCGTCCATGGACTGCCCGCGGGCGTTCTCGGCCACGGCGCGGCGGCGCAGGTAGAACGCCGCCAGGCGGGTCGCAGCGGCCCTCACGCGGGCGTCCGTGCGCGCGCCGTAGACCAGCCGGTAGGTGCCCGGCTCGTGGACGCGCGCCTGGCGGTCGCCGATGAGCACGCCGTCGGAGATGCTGCGGGCGTCCTGCTCGGGCAGCTCCTCGAGGTCGTAGCCGCCGCGCAGGTCGACGTCCACCGCACGCTCGCAGAAGCTGCGGCGGCACGCCTGCTCGATGGCCTCCTCGGCCGCCTGGATGGCCGCCGGGAAGTCCTGCGGGGGCAGCTCCTCGAACTGGTCGCCGTTGCGCCAGCCGTAGGCCAGCACGTCCCCGCGTGTGCAGTAGCGGTTGCCGACGCGCTCGACGGGCGTGGTGCCCAGCTGCTCGCCGTCGGCGCCCGTCCACGTGATCTCGACGGTCCCGACGGCGGGCAGCAGCTGGGCGACCTCGGAGCCCTGCAGCCATGCGAGGCGGGCGTCGGTGTCCACGTTGGTGGCGATGGACACGTCTCCCGCGGCTGCAGTCGCGGTGGCCCCGGTGTACCAGTCGGGCACCTCGGCGGCGAGGGGGCCGTCGGGGACAGCCCACCTCGCCACGGTGCCGGTCATGTCGGTGTAGACGCTCACTTACTCCGCCTTCTTGGCCCTCTTGGCCTTGGCCGGGGCCTTCTTGGCCGCCGGCTTCTCGGCCGGCTTCTCGTCCAGCAGGCCGCGGCGCTCCGCCTCGGCCATGGTCATCTTCTCGCCCTCGTACGCCACGAGGTACCCGTCGCGCTCGACGCGCTCGGGGCAGGTCCAGATGCCCTCGGCTGCCATGGCTAGGCCTCGACGGTCAGGCCGAGGTCGGCGCAGTAGGCGATGGCCTTCGGCGCCCAGACCTTCAGGGCGTAGGTGCCCTCGGCGAGCAGCGTGTACTGGTTCTGGATGAACTGCTTGTCGATGAGGCCGACCGTGACCTCGTCGGCGTCGGCGGTGAGCCACTCGCAGGCGCCGGAGAAGTAGACCAGAGCGCTCTCCTTGCCGGTGCTGCTCGCGGTGTAGGTCATGTTGACGTCCTCGACGACCTTCATGCCGAGCAGGCTCTCGCCGTCGAACTCGGGGAAGAGGTAGTGGCCGTCGCTGGCCTTGGCGGTCATGAGCGTCTCGATGGCGTAGGGCGACAGGGCCACGCAGTCGGGCGTGAAGCCGGACGCGACGCGGGCCTTGCGCTTCATGGCGAGCAGGTTGTCGCGGAGGTTGGCGTTGCTGGCCGAGACGTAGGTGTGGGCGAGGATGCCGGTCTGGTTGACCACGCCGACGATGCCGTTGGAGTTGGAGCCGCGCACGGCGTAGGCGTCCTTGGTGACGCCCAGGCCGAGCATGAGGGCGCCGCGGATGGCGCCGTCCAGCTCGTCGTAGCGGTTGGCGGTGACGCGGGCGATGGGCATTTGGTGGGCGACGACCTCGAGGTGCGCCACGGCGGGCGTCCACGCGGCGTCGGACTCGGCCTTGCTGCCGGTGGTCCAGCCGGCCGCGTTGTTGGTCAGCGCGGGCTGCTGGAAGTAGTGGACGTCGCCGTTGGCGATGCCCTTGGGCAGCGTGTCGATGAAGCCCATGGGGGCGGCGGCGAACTCGTGCAGGCCGTTGTCGTACTCCTGCGGGGTGCCCAGGCCGGAGACGGCGTCGACGACCTTCTGCCAGCCGGGCTCGACGCCCTTGAACTGGTCGCGGGCGCCGAGGATGCCGGCGTCCTTGGCCTCGGAGGCATGCTTGGCGGCCTTGGCCTTCAGGTCGGCGTTCTCCTTGTCCACCAGTTTGACCTCGTCCATGAGGTTGCGGCGGGCCTCCTCGAGCGAGCCGGAGGCCTTGAAGGCGCCCTCGGCGTCGCCGTCGGCGGTGAGCTGGGCCACGCGGGCCTCCAGCTCGTCGATGCGGTTGTGGAGCTCGATGACTCGGGACATGTTTGATCTCCTTAGATCGCGTTGATGGTGCGGGCGATGCCGTCGAGGACCACGACGCGCTCCTGCGCTTGCGGCTCGGCCTGCTCCTGCGGGCCTGCCCCGTCGTCCGGGTCGGTGTCGCTGCTGTCGACGATTGTCTCGGGGTCGTTACCCGCCCCCGTGTCGTCCACCTGCTTGGTGAGGGCCGCGACGGCCTGCTCGGGCGCGTGGTCCAGCAGGTGCTTGTCGGCCCAGTCGACGTGCGCCGCCACGGCCACGGCCTCGGTGACCTCGTCCACGAGGTTGAGGGCCAGCGCCTGCTCGGCGTCGTACCAGGTCTCCTCGGCCATGTCGGCTGCGAAGTCGTGGCCGTTGCCCGCGCGCTTGGCGTAGATGGCCGCGATGGCGGCGTCCACCTGCTCCAGCTCGTCTGCGGTCTTGCGCATGTCGGCGGCGTTGCCGACCACCAGGCCCGAGGCGTTGTGGATCATCAGCCACGCCACGCTCGACATGACCACCTTGTCGGCAGCGGCGATGAGGTAGCTGGCCGCGCTCGCCGCCAGCCCGTCCACGTAGGCCGTGACGGTGCCGGGGTGGTTGCGCAGGGCGGTCATGATGGCGAAGGCGTCGAAGACCGAGCCGCCGCCGCTGTTGACGTGCAGCTCCACGTCGGCGGCGCGGTTGGACGAGAGCACGTCGAGCAGCTCGGCGGCGCTCACGCTGTCCTCGTCCCACACGTCGCCGATGTCGCCGTAGATGTCGACGCGCAGCACGTCGGCGTCGGCCTTGTCCACGATGCTGAACCACTGTCTAGGCATGCTGTGCCTCCTTAATGGCCTCGTCGGCCACCTCGTCCGCGTCCATGAACCAGCCGGCCATGGCTGCGCACTGGGCCACGGGGGCCAGTACCATGGCGGCGAAGGCGCGGGTGCTGTCGGTGTCCCCGTCGCGGGCGGCGCGCTTGGCGATGCGGTCGCGCGCGTCGCGGATGACCGGCTCGAGCCGCGCCTCGACCTCCTTGGGGTCGATGCCCGAGACGCCGTCGGACTGACCCGACGTGCCCTCGGTCGCGGCGGCGGGCAGGTACGGGGTGCCCTGCTCGTCGAGCATGTAGTAGGCGGTCGGCTGCAGCAGGGCGTCCTGCCCCGGCTTCCACGGGATGTCCTCCTGGGTGGCGCAGTACTGGCGGGTGAAGATGCCCGCGTACACGCCGATGCGGTAGCCCTCCATGCGGGTGGCGAAGTCGCCGCGCAGCAGGCCGTTGAGGTCGAACTTCAGTCGGTAGCCCTCGTCGCGGCCGCCCAGGCTCGCGGCGCCGTCGAGCACCGGCTGGACCGCCTGCTCGAAGGCCGTGACCTCGGGCAGCACGGTGGCCTTGGCGAAGTCCAGGTCGCTGCCCGCGGCGCTCGTGGCGGTCGTGCGGGCGCTGTCGCCGTAGACGTGGTGCAGGTCGACGTGGCACGCGCGGCAGACGCGCTCGAGCACCCAGCGCTCCTGCTCGACCAGGCTCATGCCGTCGAGCTGCGCGGACACCTGGTGGTACTTCAGGCCGCGGTCGAACACGCGGATGCCACCCGCGCCCTCGGGGCCGCTGGTCTCGTCGAGCGAGTAGCGGATCGCGTCGATGTCATCCTTGCCGAGCCGCTCGTCGGTCTCGGCCCAGCCCTGGAAGTGGTTGCCGTTGGAGACGAGGGACCGGTAGAACCGGCTCAGGTCCACGTCGAGGCCGAGGTCCTCCGCGGCCAGCGCGGCCAGCGAGCGGCCGGTCATGCCGTCCTCGGTGGCGTCGGTGCGCAGGACGATGACGCCGTCCTCGCGGCACTCCCACGCCGGGTTCCACTCGTCGGCGCCCGCGCTGTACAGGCAGCGGCCGGTGTCCACGTCGTAGCGCCTGTTCACGTGCGCGAGCACCGGGCGCAGCTCGACCGGCTTGTAGCCCGGGTCGCGGACCACGCGGATGTAGGCGGTGCCGAACACGTCGCGGCGCAGCCACGCCCACGCGACGAAGTCTCCCCATGTCATGAGGGCGTTCGGGCGGTGGAGCAGCTTGGCGAACGGGTGCCCGTCGGCGAGGACGCGCCCGTTGTCGGTGCGCCGCAGGATGTGGACGGGCAGCGAGCGGACGGCGCGGATCTTGACGGTCTCGCACGCCGTGAAGTCGCTCGACATGAGCGCGCCGCGCGGCCCGATGTTGGACAGCGGCACGCCGGGGACGTCGTTGCCGACCGGCAGCAGGCCGCGGGCGCCGGGTGGCACGAGCGGCCCGTCCGGCAGGCCCTCCACGGCGTTGCGCGGTGCCATGGCGTCCCGGATAACTTGCACAGGGGTTCTCACGTGATGCGCCTCCGTATGGCTCTGAGGTTTCACTGCGGGGATTGTCCTTGTCGCGTTACCCGGCGCGGGCCTACAGGCGCCAGACGCCGCCGGTCTCGGCGAACGTGAGCGAGCGCGGCATGGTGTCGGTCATCCACTTGGCCATGGCGGCGGCGATGGCGGCGTCGATGCGCTTGGTGCCCTGCCCGTGGCGGCTGCTCGTCCACCTGGTTCCGTAGGGCTCGCGGTCGGCCCTCAGGCAGTTCTTCAGGTGCTCGGCGGTCTTGGGGCAGCCCGCGAGCGCCGACCGGTGCGACCGGATGCTCTGGGTTACCGTTGCGCAGGCCTGGCACATGGTCGGGTTGTCCTGGCGTATCGCGTAGATCTCCAGCCCGAAGTCGTCGCGCAGCTGCTGGGCCATGAGCAGCAGCCTGCTCTGGTCGATGCCCACGGGGCAGCGGTGGCGCTGGGCGATGCCCGCGATGAGCTGCTCGATCTGGTTGAGGTCGTAGTACCCGTCCTCGCCCGGCTCGTCGAAGACCCACTCGTGCCACCGGTCGACGCCCTCCTCGTCCACCTGGTGGGCCACGATGGCGAAGGCGTCGCCGCCCGTGGCTCCGTCGACGGCCAGCGAGAAGGGCTTCTCGAAGTCCAGCGGGGCCTCGCGTTCGGCGCAGGCGTCCACGTCGGCGGGGTCGAGGGCGGGGTCGTCCACCACCCGGCGGGGGAACCGGTTGAGGATGTAGCGCTCGAAGTCGTTGGTGGACAGCCTGCGGCGCGCCGCGCGGATCTGCTCAACGTCCACCCAGCTGGGCAGGGCGAGCCGCCCCCACAGCGCGGGGTCGTCCACGTCGTCGGCGTCGTCGGCCCCGAGCCACCAGCAGTAGGCGTGCGGGTCGTCGAGCACGCCGGTCAGCTCCTCGGTGCCGGTCAGCCAGTCCCACAGGAACCCGCGGCGCTCCTCGGCGGCGGTCGTGATGGCCAGCAGCAGGCTGTTGGGGACGTGCGTCATGCCCGACACCGCAGCGTTCCAGATCGCGTTGTCGCGCCAGACGTGCAGCTCGTCGGCCACCAGCAGGTTGAAGTGCCACGACTGCAGCGCGCCCTCGCTGTACGGGAAGACCTTGACCACCGCGCCGGTCTCGCGGTTCTGCATCTCGTGCTTGAGCGGCTGCCACAGGGCCTTCAGGTCCGGGTCGAGGTTGACCATGGCCTTCATGGTCGAGAGTATCTTGGCGGCCTGCTCCTTGGAGTAGGCGATGATGCCGTACTGCCCGTTCTGCACCGGGTGGACGTTGGCCTCGCTCAGGACCATCGCGCAGATGAGCTCGGTCTTGCCGTAATCTCGGGGCTCTCCCACCAGCGCGGTGCTGTACTGCCGCACGAACCCGCCGGCGGTGGCCGAGCCGACCCCGAACACGGGGTTCCAGATGTTCTCGCGCTGCCAGTCCTCCAGGTAGAAGGGCCTGCCGTAGTAGCTGTCGTTGCCCACGTGGTGCAGATGCGACGCGGCGAACCACTCCAGCAGGCCCGCCTCGTCGGCGCCCTCGGGGGTCAGCGGCGGGACGTCGGTCCTAAGCATCGCCGCCGCCCTCCCGCAGGCGCTTGAACTCCTCGTAGCCGGCCATGGTCTTGGAGACCACGTCGGCCTGCGTGGAGCGGGTCATGGCCTGCACCAGCCCGGCGCGGTCGCGGGCTGCCGGGGTGGCCTGCAGCTCCACGGCGAGCTGGCGCAGCATGTTGGTGGCCTGCTGGGCCGTGCGGATGTCGGGGTTGGCCTTGATGCTCTCGGGGATGATGCGCCCGTCGGGGCCGTGGTTGCCGTAGAGCGTCACGACGCGCCCGTCGGGCGTGACCACCTGCGACTCGGTCTGCCGCAGGATGGCGTACCACAGGCAGTAGGCCTCCAGCAGCGGGGCGTCCTGAGGGCGGTAGTTGCCCGACTCGCCCACCAGCCCGTCCCAGCACGCGCTCATGGTCGGGTTGGCGGCGATGTGCCCGGGCTTCTGGATGCGCTCGACGACATGGGCGTCCACCTGCTGGGCGACGGCCGGCTGCGCGCCGCCGCGGCGGATCGCGTTGGCGTCGGGCCTGCGTCCACGGGTCACGGCTACCACCCCTCGCGGTCGAGGGCGGCGGTGATGGCCGCCGACACGCGCCCGGCGCCGGCGCGCACCTGCACCGGCCCGGTGGCCGAGATGCGGGCGAGGTCGTTGGACGCCCTGCGGGCCGCGCCCACCGCGTCCGCCAGCTCCAGCGGCGGCGGGGTCACCTCGACGGGCCCGCCCGGGTCGAGGGGCGCGGGGCGGTGCCTCATGCGGCACGCCCTGGTGCGGCACGCCCCGCTGCAGTACCGGCTGTCGCTGCGCGTCGGCCTGTACGCCCGCCCGCACAGCTCGCAGAACCTGACCCCGTCCATGCGCCCCTCCTTGCCATCGTTTTTGACGGTGGAGACGTTACGCGAGCCGTTACCGCACGGCGTCTGCCTGCGGTTTCGCCGTTGGCTTGGATTTTTTCAAACTTTTTCGGTTAAATGTATTGACGCTTAGGTGTTGGCGGAGGTAAGGTGGTCTTGCGTTAAAGGTCAACACATTTAAAGGAGTGAGGGACATGGCGACGAAGAAATACATCGTTTACTGGATCGAGAAGCACGACAGCGCCGAGTGGCTGCGCGCCGGGCAGGTCTTGGCCGCAAACGCGAAGGAGGCGTGCCAGGTGGTCAAGCGGGCTGTGAAGGCCGACACCGGGCGCAACGCCTTCACCCCGTCCACCCGTTTCCCCCTCGACGATGACTTCGCCCACGCCAGGTTCCACCTGACCCCCGACCAGATAAGGGACAGGGCGATGTGCCGCCGCGACGGTTTCAAACTCTGGAACCGATAGGGCCGAAAGCCCTGCCTTGTTCAATCCCGTCCGAACCCGTTTGAAAGGAACGACCATGAGCCACGGCCCGAAGATCCAGAACACCAACTTGAACATCCGCGTGTCCGACCTGTCCCTCGCGTCCATCCGCAAGCACGCCGCCGAGCGCGGTCAGGGCGTCTCCGAGTTCGTCCGCGCAGCCGCCGACGCCGCCTGCACCACCCGCACCCCCGAGCAGCTGGTCGAGCACGCCCGCACCTGCGGGTTCGACCACCGGCAGGCCCTCGTCCATGCTTGCACCGCCTCGGACAGCTACGTCCTGCGCGCCGTGGCCGCGAAGCTGCTGGCCTACGGCGAGGCCGAGGTCCCGGTCGGCCCCGCCGAGGAGCTGCACAGCATGGCGGCGGCGTACCTCGCCGACCTCGGGTTCCGCCGCGAGCACGGCGGGCTTGTGAGCCACCTGCCCGAGGAGGGCGTCGACTGGTGGACGTTCTTCCTGGACTAGCCGACCGGCGCCACGGCATGAGGAAGGCCCCCGGGCAGCGGATGCCGCGGGGGCCTTCTCGGTTGTCCACAATGCTCGGGGCGCTACTCGCCGCCGGTCATTGCCCCACCACCTTGGAAGCATCCCATGCGAACTCGCCGCAGTAGTCCTCAGGTTCCTTCTCCACCTCCTGCGGGTAGCGGTGGCAGATGAACGCCTCACCCTTGGCCAGCCAGCTCACACGGTAGGCTTTGTCCGTCGCGTAGTAGCAGCGCTCGCAGTTGCCCATCAGCCGCGGCTTGTTGAACTCGCCGTTCATGCGTCCACCCCTAGCAGCTCGCGGATTTCGTCTGCGTACCGCTTCGAGATTTCGAGGTACTTCCAGTGCTCGTCGTCTTCGCCACCGATTTGATCGTATGCGCTCGCGAACTCGTCCAGCACGTCCTCCAATGTGCGCGGCTTGTGGTGCGTGCATTGGTCAGGCGCGTAGTGATACGTCGTGCTGCGCTCGCCTAGCTTCATTGCCGCCCACGTATGGATGACACCCGGCGCAACCGCGCAGACGGTGAACGGCTCGCCGCCGTGATACTGCATCTTGTCGCCCACGTTGACCGGCACGCCGTCTGCGTCCAGTGGAAGCTCCATGTAACGCTCGGCGATTTCGGCTTCAATTGCGTCGGCGAGGTCGTGAACCGCGTCGTCGATTCTCGCGCAGCACTCGTGCCCGTACTCGCGCAGCTTGTCGATGCTCTCCATCTACTCCACCACCTTCTTCCTGACCCAGCTCACTGCTGACCCCTCCTTCTCATCGTCTTGGCCCGGTTCCTGCACCGGACCGAGCAGTACCTGTTGTTGCTCGACGTGCGCTCGAACGGAGCGCCGCAGTATCCGCAGTCGATGTAGACCGGCTCCCTCGGAGGCCTCGGCACGTAGGTTGCCTTGTGCCTGTCCCTCCAGTATTGGAGGCGCTGCTCCCTGTGCTCGGCCTCCCACTTTTTCATGTACTCAGCGCTGTTTGGCATGGCTCCTCCTGTGCTCCTCGAAGCTGCAGCTCTTGAATATGTCCTCCAAGGTCATCTGGGCGTCCTCGGCGGCGAAGCGCTCCTCCAACTGGGCCGCGCTGTAGTCGCGCCGGAAGGTGTTGCGGGACCGTCCGTCCATGTCGAGCAGCCTTCGCCACAGATCCGGATGCGTGCGCCTCAGCGCCCGCAGGTCGTCGAGGCTCTGCAAAGGGCAGCACCAGCACGACAGGCGCCTGTGGCAGTCGTACAGCCCGCCCCAGTCGAAGCCGTGCGCCCTGCAGTAGGCCAGCGCCTCGGCCTCGGTCACGCCCCACTCGATAAGCGGGTAGCGCTTGTCCTTGACCCTGTGCGCCTCGTCTGCGGCTATGCCGATGCACTGCACTGCTCCGCGCCCGCTCAAGTGCCTGTCGATGGCCGATGTCTTCAGCTTCGTGCACCATCTGGCGTTGGGCCTGGCCCAGCCGTACCCCTTCTCTCCTTTGTGCTCGCCCCTCGTTCTGACGTGGTCGAACATGAAGAAGTCGAACGACCGCCCGGTGACGAGCACCGTGTACGCATCGAACCCGTACCGCTCCGAGGTGTAGGCCTCGAGCCGGAGCAGGTGCTCGTGCATCTCCGGGTACTCCCAGCCGGTGTCGAAGATGACGGCCTCGTCGACGCGCTCGCCGCGCTCCAGCATCATCAGGAGCATGGCGGTGGAGTCCTTGCCACCTGACAGACTCACGACCTGCCCCATAGCCACGCCTCCTTCTCGACCTCGTACAGGTTCTCGCCCGCGTCGACCCTCGCCATGCGCTCGCCGATCCACCGCATCACCGGGACGGCCATGGAGTTGCCGCAGGCCTTGTAGCGCGGTCCGTCCGGACACTCCTCGGCGGGCTTGCCCTTGTATGGGACCCTCGTCCAATCGTCCGGGAACCCCTGCAGGCGCTCGCACTCCAGAGGCGTGAGCCTGCGGACCACGTACCCGTCTGATGGGTCGAAGAGTGTCTGGTCCTGCGTAGCTGCGATAGTGAAGGCCGCATCCTCCTGCATGAGCGCGCCCTTGCCAGCAGTGCCGGTCGACCCGTCCTGCTTGATGTAGGTGTCGGTGCCGCACCTGGCCGCGACGATCCCCGTAGAGCTGGTCAGCGCCGACTTGAGCAGGCGCTCGATCGGCGACACCTCGGCGCCCTTGACCGTCGGGACGGCCTTGACCTCGCGGACCTCGAATGGCAGGGCGTCGGCGGGGGCGGGTGCTCCGGGCCTTGCCATCTAGGCCACCTCCCCTCGGTTCAAGCGCTCAACGATGGCGCGCTCGCGCTCGCTCAACGGCCAGATGATGCGGCCGCGCTCGTCGATGTAGGCGGAGTCCACCCCGGCGCGCTTGGCCTCCGCCTCGGCGCGCTTGGCCTCCGCCTCGGCGCGCTTGGCCTCCGCCTCGGCGCGCTTGGCCTCCGCCTCGGCGCGCTTGGCCTCCGCCTCGGCGCGCTTTTCGACCACTTCCTTGGCCTTGGCGTCGCTCAACAGAAAGCCACCCCCGAACACGGCCTTGCCCTTCTCACGCTGTGAGTCCAGGGCGGTGATCCGCTCGCACTCGTCGGAGCGGACGGAGAACTCGACGCCGTAGTCGGCCCAGGCGGCCAGCATGGCGGCGGTCACGACGTGCGACGGGTACGTGTAGCGCAGCTGCGCCGGCGGCCTGCGCTCGTCCCTCGCCCGCTCGTCGGCGTCCATGACCGCGCGGTTGAGGTCCGGCACGACGCGCAGCCTGGTGCCCGGCTGCATGTTGGTGATGAAGCTTGTGTTGACCTGGGCGCCGTTCTCGTAGGTGATGTCGGCGTTGGCGCACAGGTAGCAGACCTCCAGCTCGCGCCCGGAGAACAGCGTGAGCGTCGGGGCGAACAGCAGGAACCGGATCTGACGCTCGCAGTAGAAGCGGATGATGGGCGTGAGCAGCGAGAAGGGCGGGTTGTCCACGACGCAGCACCCGACCGGGTAGTCGAAGCGCTCGTAGTCGCCGCCCGGGTAGAACGGCCTGACCATGTCGGCGCGGTCGACGCCGTACTCCGCAGCCGTCCACCCCGCCACCGCCTCGTAGACCTCGTCGGGCGTGTAGCAGTCGTCGGTGGTCTTCTTGGGGACGAACTTCTCCACGAACTCGGCGTAGCCCTCGTCCCCGCCCTCGCCGCTGTCGTCGAAGCGCTCGCGGCCCTCGAAGGCCTCGCGCAGGTCGTCGCCGCTCGCCACGGGCAGGCCCAGCTCCGACCAGTCGACCGCGCCCAGCTCCTCCACGTCCACCGCCAGCAGGCTCCAGTCGATGCCCGTCTCGGCGTTCGTGGTGTTGCTCACGTGGCTGTAGGCCCTGCGCTCCTCGTCGGTCAGGTGGTCCAGCATGATGACCGGGCACTCCTCGCGGCCCAGGCGCTGCATCGCCAGCACGCGCCCGTGGCCCGTGACGATCTCCAGCTCGCCCGTGTCGGGGTTGTGCCACGCGCCCACCGGGTCGCACATGCCGAAGCGCTCGATGCTCGCCGCTATGTGGTCCACCTGGGCGTCGGTGTGAATCTTGCTGTTGTTCGCGTACGGCACCAGGTCGGCGGTCGGCACCTGCTCGACCTCCAGCCACGGCTGCCGGGCCGCGCCCGGGGCGCCCACGTGGTTGGCGTTGCCCATGATCGTCCTCCTTTTCCACCGCCACCCGTTACACCGGGCGCGGTATCCGTTACAGTATCGGCCAATTTCGTTTATAGATACTCGGGGG
>Ga0326514_10000651_pt1 | contig 23357 bp, 15 predicted proteins | sample 3_2548_0518_D_FD_203653 | JGI IMG/M metagenome (GOLD analysis project Ga0326514, IMG submission 203653) | Bovine rumen microbial communities from UC Davis, California, United States - 3_2548_0518 | ecosystem: Host-associated > Mammals > Digestive system > Stomach > Rumen | place: USA... | reverse complement strand
TGTCCGCCACGATAGGCGCGGTGTCTCTCCAATTCCTGTTTACTGTCAAGTGCCGACAAAGCTCTCACATCATAATAGAAGGGTATGCCTTCATCCATCACCCAGGCAGCCTTACCGGTCACGACTTTCACCACAGGCGAAAACAGGATGTTATAGCCCGCAGCGGTGGCACGTCCCCATGCTTCCATTGCCTGTTCCATCGTGGTAGCATTCTGCCACAGCTCGTCAACTCGCGGCTTCAGCATTTCCTGTGCTTTCTGCCAGGGAGTTGTGCCGTCTTCTGAGGCTGCATCGCACACATCCCTCAGTATTTTCACATCAGCATCGGTGGTCGAAGACAACATTTCTGATACGCGGTTACTCTGAAGACTTTCTGCATAGGTAAGCATTCCACCAGGGTATATCTCTTTGGGATTCCACCAGAAATTGTGCAGCATGTGCATGTAGAAGTCATCGCCCATCGTACAGCTGTCGGTCTGCCACTTTTCGAACTTGCTCCAGAACTGCACTTGTTTTGCCGTCTCTACAGGTTCACTGACAATAGACCCTGGATTGTCCAGGTTGTCAGTACACGAGGAGAGCATTGCCGCAGTGGTTAGGATGGCGGCCAGCATCCATTGATTGAACGTTTTCATCTGTCAATGTATTTCACTTTCTAACCATTTTTCGCTGTTTTTGGATGATGATGCCACGGGTGGTGGCCGTGGCGGGAGTGCCTTGCAGAGTGTAGGCCGAGCTGTCAATCGTGGTCATGGGCGCGATGCTGGACTGCTGTACGGGCGTTGACTCACCCTTCAGCCGCTGGTACTCCTCGCGGGCCTTTTTCATCTGTTCCAGGAAACGCTCGCTGGTGTGCAGACGGGCATAGGCGGCAGAGGCAGCCAAACGGGCCGCATCAGTGTCGCTCTGCCAGTGGGCGCCCACCACAAGGCGGTTCTCGCCGTAGCGATAGCCACGTGTCAGAATCTCAGTGGCTCGGTCGGGATTGATCTCCATCATCAGCAGAGCCGAACTCCAGCCCAGCAGGGTGTGGCCGGAGGGGTAGGAGCCGTTCTTGCGCAGTGCAGGCTCATCCTCGGGATAGAGCGTCGGCTCGTTGAACACCATGAAGGGACGACGGCGCATATACTCGTGCTTGGGTCTGGTGCAGATGCTGTCGCATGTGGCCGTACCTTCGAGTAGCACCTTATAGATTTCGGGTGTGTCCTCCTTGCTAATCTTCATGCCGAAAGCCTCTTCAAACTCGGTGAGGATGGTCTCCAGTCCATACACGGCGTCGCGGGTGGCCTCAGCGGCACGCTCCGGGTCGTTGCGCATCTCCTTGCCCCAGTAGTAGCGGGCCACGTCGTTCATAAACGCCACTGACGTGCTGTCGGGTGGGCCTGGCAGGAATACCATCATGTCGGGCATATCGTCCTGAGTGAAATACGCATTTACCACTTCCTCTTCCTGAGCCTGTACGCTCATTGCAGCCATCATGGCGACTGCAGCCAGTACAAAAAACTTTTTCATTGCTTTTGATATGTCTATTTTAATTCAAATATTCGAACAGATTAATTGTTCCGGCCTCTTCTTCGACATGAAGAGCGGGGACGGATTCCACCATCCTGGTCTTGCCACTGCCTTTATCGACATAAAAGTGTACCAGCGCACCGGTATAACTGCGGAACACCACCTGAAAGGCCGAGTCAGTCTCTTCACCCATCTCCAGACCCACGATGTCGGGATTCCCGTCCGCCGCACTCCAGTCGTATGCGCTGTGGCAGTAGTTGTTCACTCCCTCTAATGCCATCTCTGCAGTTATTTTGCTCTGCGATGCACTATTATTGGTGCCTTTGCAACCAGAAAGACAGTACGCTGTCGCTATTGCCATGACGAGCGTATCGGCAAGTCTCCATAGCCTTTTTTTCTTCATAATGCTTTCTTTCTCATGTTGTCATGAAACTATATATTAAACGTCACTAATTGGATGGTCTCTTACTTCTTGTGGTGATAGTCCTCAATGAGTCCTTTCTTCACCAATATAGGCAGGATGTTGGAAGCCGACTGGCGGTCGCCCTTCTTCGTACGGCCGAAGTATTGTTCAAAGGTGACAGGGTCGCCTCTGAGCAGTTTCTCCATGAACTGGTCGTTCAGGCGCGTCATGATGTACTTGCCTTTTGCGTTCGGCTCCTTGTCTACCAGATACAATATGTGATGCTCCATCAGATCGTCGTTGGTCAGCAGCAGGTCAGTAGCCAAAAAGATGCTACCCCAGGTGGTGTGACCCGTGGCCAAAAGTGCCACGTCGAGGCCGATGTTCACCAGGTCGAGCACGTCGCCCATCGTCACCTTATAGCTTACCACCAGCAGCTTATTGCTCTGATAAGGTATGGCACGCAGGAAGTTGTTGACGGGCAGGATGCCACCGTCCTCGTCGCGCAGCGGACGCTGGTTGATGAACAGCTGCTTGTCGATCTGCATCATGAATACATCATGCTTAATCACTTTGTTTACTTCCTTGTCAGAGGTCTTGAGGGTGAAGTCCTGACCGTCGTACTTGATGCGGATGGAGTCGGGCTCCTTGTCAGGGATTAAATCCTCGTAGGGTTTCCACTGGCCAGCCTTGTATTCGGCATAGCTCTTACAAAATTTTGTCTGCGACTGTGCTGTCTGTGAGAGGCCGCATAGCAGGATGGCGGCCAGCATCACGATTCTAATTTTGTTGTTCACATTTAGTTATATTATTGATTAGCAATAGTTTTAAACTATTTGATGATTACTTTTTTTCCATTGGCAATCACGATGCCCTTTGCAGTATCGTTGGCAGGGGTGCCGTCGATGCGGTAAATGCGGGCCGAACCCTCTTGCTGGGCAGCCCTGGTGGTATTGGTCACATTTGTAGAGCCGCCAGCCTTCTCCTTAAACTCAGCACGAGCCTTGGCCAACTGCTCGACGAAGCGCTCGTGGCTGCGAATCAGTTGATAGAGTATTGAGCCGGCCATACGACCTGCATCGACGTCGCTCTGCCAGTGGTAGCCGGCGATGACGCGACTCTGTCCGAACTCATAACCACGGGCGAGCAGCTTCTCCATAGCCTCGTTAGACTGGCAGATATCGGAAAGCAGTAAAGCTGAAGTCCAAAAGAATACGGTATGTCCCGAGGGGTATGACCCTTCATAGCGGTGCTTCTCTTCCTTCTCAGGAATCAGCGTTCCCTCGTCATAATAGGCGTAGGGCCGCTGACGGTTGAACTTGGCCTTGGCGCCGGAGTAGATGCTGTCGCACGAGGCCAGCACGTCCTGCAGGATGCTGTAGATCTCCGGCGTTCCTTCTTTGGTGATCTCCAAGCCAAAGAGAGGACTGTACGCATCGATGGCGGTCTGCATGCTATAGACGGCATCATTCTGAGCCTGAGCCGCACGTGCCTCGTCCTGACGCATCAGCATACCCCAGAGGTGCTGCGACTGGTCGGCTACGAAGCGGGCTGACTCAAACGCAGGGAATGGAGGCAGGATCTTTGTCATGTCGGGCAGTTCTGCCTTGGTGAAATAGGCATGTCCGTTCTTCTCGTCACCGGCTGCAAAAGCGGTGGATGCGACACAGAATATGAATGCTGTTGTCAGCAGCGTCGAGCCGAGCAGACTGCTCAGGTGCATGCGGCGGCTGATAAGCTGCGCCAGATTGTGGGCAGAGGCGTCGAGCTGACGTTCCTCACGATGGCGGCTCTGTGCCAGATGAAAGGCAGCAAAGGCCAGCAGTGCGGCCACGGCGGCCAGCACCATAAATTCGAAAATGTGGATGATATTCATAACTGTGATTTACGATTTGTTCCTATTCAATAATCCGGCCTTCGCTGAGGGCCTGTTGTGTCATGCGGTCTACCTCGTGCTGTTCGCGCTCAATGATTTCCTCGCGGCGGCGCAGCAACTCACGGCGCCGGCGCGACTGCCACAGCATGACAGCCACCACGATGCCCATCAGCAGCACGATGACGGACATCACTAAGAGCAGGGTTTCACTTGTTTTCATATACATTATTTATTATATTATAATAGACTGAGGCAGAGTATCGTCAGGTCATCGTTAGGCTCGGCACCGTCGCGGAAGCGGGCGACCTCCGTTTCCAAGGCTTCTATAATGCCTTGGGCGTTACTTGACGACCGGGATGTCAGGATTTCTATGATGCGGTCTTCGCCGAACTGCTCTTGCTGGCGGTTCTCGGCCTCGTTGAGTCCGTCGGTATAGAGCAACAGCAGGCGGTCTTTGAAATATTCGATGGCCTCGCCCTCGTACTCCAGTCCCGGCCAAAGTCCGATGGGGGCGTTGGCTTCCATGTCAAGGAACGAGAACTGTCCGTCGGTATTGCCAAGAACAGGCGGATTATGTCCGGCATTGCAGTATTCCAGCAGATAAAGTTTCATGTTGAGCCTGCAGATGAACATAGTGACGAACATGCCCTGCTCGTTTTCCTCGGCCAGTTCGGCGTTCATGCGGGTGGCAATCTCGGCAGGGGTCATATCCTGCGAGGCCAGCGTGCGGAACAGACGGGTGGCCTGTGTCATGAACAGTGAGGCGGGCACTCCCTTGCCGCTGACATCGCCGATGCAGAAATAGAGCACATCGCCTTTCTGTAAATAACTGTACAGGTCGCCACCCACCTCACGGGCCGGTGTCATCGAGGCATACATGTCGAGACCTTCGCGCTGCGGGAACGTGCCGGGCACCATCGACATCTGAATGTCACGGGCGATGCTCAGTTCGCCCTCCATGCGCTCCTTGGCGGCATTGACCTTGGCCAGACGGTTGGCAGCCCGGTTACGGACAATAGTGAAGATGGTGAAGGCGACAAGCAAAGCCAGAACCCCGATGACGAAATTGATTTTCCGAAGTTCTGACGCCCTGATCTCCTGTTCCAGAATCTCCGTGTCCTTCATGTGGATGGCCTGCAGACCTTCGGCATCGTTTCTTCTGGCATGCATGATGGCAGAGTCGAGCACTTCGCATATCTGCCGTGCCGCGATGTTAGCAGAGTCATTGTTGCCGGTGATAGCGTTGGCACGGTATTTCTTCAGCATGTAGCGCTGTATGTTCTCCAAGGAATACATGGCATTATCGCTATAAAGGTATTCGGTGATGACGCGATAGCAGGCCACGGCATCGTTCCATCGGTGAGCCACGGTGAAGTAGTCACCGGAATTGGTGATGCCTTCCATGCTCTTCGAGAAACGGGTCTGCCGGTAGTCGGCAAAGACGCTGTCGGCTTCGTCATAGCGTCCCAGTCCAGCCAATGCTGTGGCACGGAACACCTTGTATCTGGCCCACTGCTTGTCGATGTATTTCTCGTCGTCGCCGAATCGTTCCCTGTAATCGGCCACATATTGTCCGAAACGGTCTGTCCACAGCAGCGCCTTTTCATATTCTCCCTCGCTGTTCCATCCGTAGGCAATATTAATCAGACCAGCCATTGCATCGTGGTAGGCCTCTTTTGTGGCTTTCGACCGGATGTTTTCGTTGTGCATCAGCCATGCTTGTTCAAACATTTCGACTGCCGACGGGTCATTCTTGTCGAAGTGCGCCTTGCAGCAGCCTGTGAAGATGACGAGATTGGTATAGTCGCTGGTGGTGTCACACTCCAATTGCTCCAGTCTTTTCACGGCAGGCAAGGATGTCTGCAAGGCCATTGCAAATTCGCCGTAGCGGCAATACTTGCTTGAAAGATAGCTGGCCGACTTGGCATAATAGGCAAGGTCGGTAGCATTGGTAGAGTTGGCAGTAACATTCAACGACTCCTGCCAGTAGAATTCTGCCAGTGACATATTTCCCTTGCGGTAGTGGGCCATGCCTTGCCAGAAATAGCTTTCGCCCGCCTTGATTTTGTGCGCCTTGGCAAGACTGTCGGCCAGCATCAGAAGCCGCAGGTCGTCTCTTTGTCCTGAGGCTTCTTCCAACATGCGGGTCGCCTCGACAGAAGAGGATTCCTTGTTGCTGCTACAGCCAGTGAACAGCATCACCGTCAGCAGCACTGCAATCGGCACCATCCACGGCGACACAGGAAAACTGATACTTACTTTTGCGGTCATAATCGGCTGCAAAAGTACTACATTACACGCATATATACAAGGGTGAAGACAAGTTGGACCCTCGTTTCAGACAAGTTGGACCCTCCGTAAGACGGATTGAACCCTCAAAATAACGGATTTATTCATTGCCGTTCCCGATTACCCATTCTTCGGGAACCCTTTTCTCGGCATCGAACTTCACGCCCACCTTGACGACAGGCCGTCCGTCGGTCTGGTAGGGGATGGCATAGCTCTTGTCGTCAATCTGCTGCAATGCCTCCTGAGCCGTGCCGTCTACCTTCAACTCGAATACATAGATTGTATCCGGCATCCATACCGCCATATCCACCCGTCCTCCTGCACACTTCACTTGCGTGCGCACATAGACGTTGAGCATAGAGAAAATAAGGTATAAGGTGTATTCGTAGAATCCCTCGGCGGTGGCAGCCTCGGCCAACTTCTTCTTGAAGCCTTCAACATACGGAATAGCCGCCATGTATGCCTGCATCTCGCGCATGGCCAAATCCACGTCTGCTTTTTTTAGTGCCCGCCAGAACTTCAAGGCAAAACCTACCTGCACGTTCTCCCCCTCAAGTCCGACGTATGCGGGCAGCAACCCATCTGTATAACCGATCCGAACTTCCTGATTGGGAATGGAAAGGGTAAACATCAGTGATTCTGGGTCATAGTCTTTAATGGTCAGGTATCCACTTTGGTATAGCAAGGGCAAAGCAGTAGTCATTGCCTCCGTAGGTCTGTCGAAAGCCGAAGCCGGCACTTCAATCACATCCATAGCCGTGATGTCAGTGCGGAAATGTTGCATCTGTCGGATGAGGAAGGAGGGCGTGCCGCTCTCGAACCAATAGTTGTCCAGCCTGCAGTCGGTGAAGGCATTGACCAGACTGTAAGGGTTATAGATATCCTCCGACATCTCTGAGAAATGATAGCCATCATAGCGCGTCTTGATGCGCTCGAACATCTCTTCTGCCGAACAGCCATACTCTACGGCCATTTTCTCAATACCGTCGGCAAGCACCGTCTTGACCTCATGCTCGGTAATACCACAGATGGCAGAGTAATGCGGGAGCATGGTGACGTTCTTAAGGTTGTTGATAGTGGAAAAGATGCTGAGTTGTGAGAACTTCGTGATACCCGTGATGAAGCAGAACTTAATCATCGCCTCGCTGTCCTTCAGCGGCTGGTAGAACTCCTGCATGACCTTGCGCATGGGGGCAAGCATCTCGTCTTCGTGAAGTACGTCGAGCAGCGGCGCGTCATACTCGTCGATGAGGACTACCACCTGTCTGCCTTCTTTCTTGTAGGCCCTTTCGATAAGTCCTGCGAGCGTGCCTCCGGGTGTTTTCTCCTCGGGATCACTGCCATACTCCTCCTTATAGCGCTTTAACAGCAGCAGCAACCTGTCGCGAAGGGCGGCAGGAGAGTCCTGGTTCTTTGCCATGCTCAGCGAAAGGTGTATCACCGGGTACTGCTTCCACTCCTTCTCTATATTCATGATCTTTAGTCCCTCGAACAACTCCTTCTCTCCCTTGAAATAGGATTCAAAGGTAGAGGTAAGCAGCGACTTGCCGAAACGTCGCGGACGGCTCAGGAAGATAAATTTGGCATAGTGTGCCATCTCCCACATCAAGTCGGTCTTGTCAACGTAAACATAACCTTCACGGATAATCTCCGAGAACGTCTGAATGCCTATCGGATATCTTCTTGCCATAGCCTTATCTGCGTTTGTATGGCGCAAAGATACAACAATTTACTCAAACTGCCAAATAATCACTTCCTTTTTTGTCAAACAATGTCCCATTACTGGTTGCGGTACTTGGTGGGATTATGTGATAGTATAGCTTTTCCTCATTTAGGGCGACAATGGCGACACAATGCCGATAAATAAAGGCTGTGCACCCTGTTTTTGAGGGTGACACTGGTGGCACAAGGGTGACACATTGGCAGACGGGTCTTATTTGTCGAGGGTAGGTCTGACACCATCATAGAAGTAACTTTAAGCACCAAGAAAAGGCAGTTAACCGTTACATTCTCGAGAGAATTTGCCGACGAAACGTAACCTCGTCATTGGATAAGGAGCATCTCAGCTTCCAATTCTCTCGAGAATTCAAACGATAGTGGCATGGTATTTGCAGGCAAGATAGTAGTAATCATCAGGTGAGAAGCAATGAAAGACAACAGGAAGGTTTTAATGAAGTATCTCTACCGCCAGGAGTGGAAGGAGAAGTATGTAACGCTCAGTGAGGTACACCGCTGGGTGAGTGAAGGGAAATACCTGCACCGGGTGGAGGCCGTCAGGGAACTCCGTGAGATTGCCGTCGAGGGCGGCATGGTAGGAGGTACCATTGCTGCCGAGGCTCTGCCCAGGATAAGACCCGCTATGGGAGCGAATGGTTCTTACACCGGTCTGGTGCTGCTGTCTTTCCGTCTGCGCGAAGGCCAGGATGTATTGGAACGGCTCCGCGCGATGGTCAACCTGTGGGAACAGACGCTGATGTCGTTTATGGGTTCCAGCGGACGTTCGCTGAAGGTCATCATACCTTATCAGCTTACGGGTGGCGGACTGCCTGCCGATGCCGAGAAACGCATACTGTTTCAGCAGTATGCCTATAAGCGCGCGGCCGAGTATGCCTTTAATTCCACAGGCATCAAGCCAGAAGAGGTGGTGCATGACGGTACTGAGAGTTTCCGCGTGTCATTCGACTCAAAGGCCTATTACAATCCTGATGCCAAACCCATAGAGATGGCTCAGCCTACGGAGCCGCTGACTGACACCTCTGCGAAGATTATCAGCCGTCCTGAAGAACCCGGCCTCGATGTCAATGTACTGCCCGGCTATACTCAACGCGAGATGGACGTAACGAAATACAACTTCCTGTGTCGTGAACTGGCATACGGCACGGAGATGGATACAGAGCAATATCTGATGAAACTCGCCATCGGCTGCTGCAAGGCTGGCATAGACAAGGAACTGGGCATCAAACTCACCATCGATCAGCAGGAATTCTTCCGTAAGGACGCCCTCGTCAGGAGCACCTTCGGCAATGCCTACGAGAAGCATCGCCTGGGTATGGCGAATCCGATAGAGCGTTCGCTGATGCATCAGCAGTTGTTGGAGGAGTTCCTCAAGCGCCGCTACATGTTCCGTCGCAACCAGGTGACGGGCGAGGTGGAGTTCCAGGAGAAGTATCACTACGTGCTCTGGTGGAAGCCGCTGACAGAAGAGGCGAAGAATGATATCAACAACGAGGCCATCCGTGAGGGTATCAGGGTGTGGCCCAAGGATCTGGACCGCATCCTCGTGTCTGAGCGTATCAAGGCCTATGACCCTGTGCGGGAGTGGCTCGACAATCTGCCGCGATGGGACGGCAGAGACCGCCTGGGTGAATTGGCTGACCGCGTGAGGACAGACTCACCTGGCTGGCGCGAGAACTTCAAGATATGGATGCGCTCGATGGTGAGTCAGTGGCGCAGCGGAAAGGACGCTCTCTATGGAGCACAGATGGTACTGATGCTCGTCGGCGCACAGGGTACGCACAAGTCGGCCTTCATGCGCATCCTGCTGCCAAGGGAGCTGATGCCGTTCTACATCGACCGCATCGATTTCGAGAATAAGAAGGAGGCGCTCAGGGCCTTGAGCCGTTTCCTGCTCATCAACATCGATGAGTACGACCAGATATCGAAGTCGCAGACGGCCTTCTTGAAACACCTCATCCAGCGTACCGATGTAAAGGAACGCAAGATGTACTCCACCGTCTTCGAGCAACAGCAGCGCTATGCCGCCTTCTGTGCCACCACCAACTCGCTGGCACCCCTTAAGGACGAGAGCGGCTCAAGGCGCTATCTCGTGGTGGAGGTGACAGACAAGATCGATACGGATGTGACGGCTGAGAAAGCCATTGACTACCGTCAGCTCTATGCGCAGATTGTACATGAGATTGAAAACGGCGAGGAATATGCCTTTACGGGCGAACGGGAAAATCGGATCATAGAACAGAATGCCGACTACTATGAGATGCCAAATGCCGTAGCACTCTTCGAGGATATGTTCCGCCAACCCCAGAAAGGTGACGAGACGCTGATGCTGACGCCAACGGAAATACTTGGTTACATCAAGGATGCCAAGAAGGTGAATGTTGTCAACCAAACAAATGCCACGCTTATAGGCAGTCATCTGCATCGCAAAGGCTATGAGAGAGGAAAGGGTCGTCAGCGCCGCTGCTATCTGGTGGCTCTGAAGATGTGACACCCTTGTGTCACCTGTGTCACCATCCAAAACAGAATGCATAACCTTTGTGTATAATGGTTGTGTCACCCGTGTCACCGTAAAACTTATAAAACTATGACAATATGAAATACAAATTGAAGAAAGAAACCAAGCCAACGCTCACGACGTTCGGCAAGTATAAGGCCGTGGCGAGCCACCATGAGACCATCGAATCTGATCAGATTATTAAAGAGGTGGCTGAGCGCGACGGTATCAGCGAGGGAGCTGTCATCACTGTGCTGATGGGACTCTCGCACGTCATCAGCCGTCATCTGCGCGAGGGCGACAAAGTCCGTCTGCGTGACTGGGGTCTCATGAAACTGGAGATTGAAAGCGATAAAGTGGACACCCCTGAGGCTTTCCGTCCAGGTAAGCACATCAAGGGCGTCCGGCTTCATTTCCTGCCAGAGAGTTCAGAGGGCAGTCCTCAACTCTATAAAGACATTAAGTTTGAAAAGGATTTTCCGCATAAAACTTCACGCCAACCTTGACGACAGCTCGTCCGTCGGTCTTTCCGACGCCCTCACCGTGTCCTATTCTTCTTCTGCGCCCATACGGATGCCATCGATAAAATAATCCTCGCCCTCGGGTTCTGCCTGAGGAGCGGGGGTTCCTTCTGCATAATGCATATAAGCATCTTCTATCTCGTCCTGCTTCTTCTCCTTCAACTGGTAGATATTTTCGAGGTACTCCTTGCGGAGCTTGTCGATGGCTTGTGAGGCCTCGTTGAAATTCTGAGGATTGCTGGCGAAGAGTTCTCCAAAGTCTGCTATTTCGTCGGCACAGACCTCTTCAATGCGCACTTTACACTCGTCGTGAAGCACCTTGGAGGTCTCCATGAGGATGTCGCGACGCTCTTTGTTAACCACCGGCATCTTATACATGAGATATTGTGAATCGGGATTCTCTTTATCCATCTGTTCGAACGATGGCTCGAATTCAGGATGTACGGTGAGAATGCCCATATTGATCTCTTCCAGGCTGTTGGTCATCTTTGGCAGGATCTGGAAATGGTATTCGTCGGGAACCACCACATCGGCCACCTGCTCTATCTCCTGCTCCTCACCGTTGATGCGGACAATAACCGAGAGCAAAGCCATCGGTTCGGCTTTGACGCACAGGTTATGATAGCGGTAGGTGAGCAGATACTGATAGCCAACCAACTGCTTCTCCATATTCTCTATGACGGATGATATCAATGTATTCATGAACTCTATTTTTTATTTTTTATTTTTATATTTTTTATTTGTCAAACTCCCATGCCATCGCTGATATTCGGTGAGTTGAACGACGACTTGGCCTTGAGATTGTTGAACTCTCCCTTCGGAGCCTTTACTGTGCCCTTTACTTCGGTATCAGCATCGATGGTGGTCTGACAGGTAATCTCTGCCTTGTCGGCACTGATGGTGGCCTTGCTGTCGGAGAGTTTCACCTCAGCCTTAGCCTCACCCTGCTGGGCATCGAAGAGCTTGTCGGCCTGGAGTTTGATCTCCTCGCTCTGAGCCGTGATAGTCTTGCTCTTCATCTCCTTCGACTTGGCACCGATAGCCATCTTCTCTGAAACGAGAGTCATCGTACCGCCTTCGGCAAGCTTGCTGTCAGCGCGGTTTTCCTTCTCCACATCCATCGCCTTAACGGTGATATCCTTGGCATTGACGGCGATGCTGCCTGTAGCCTTGCCTTCGGTATCGGTAGCCGAGAGGTCGATCTTCTCTGTACGGAGGGCGAAGGTGCTGCCAGCGGTGAGGGCCGTCTCCTTGGTCTCGCTGCCATTCAGCTCGCTGTCGGTAGCCTTCAGGGCGAAGGTCTTCGAGTTGATGATCACATCGCCCTCGGCCTTATACTTCGCCTTCGTCAGCTTGCCTTTCTCATCGACATCTACATCCGACGAGTTGACGGTAGACACCTCTACGGTCTTCGAGCGCAGCTTTATCTTACTGTCTGCCGTGAGACCTTTCTCCTTAAACTTCTTTTCGGCCACCTCGTAATCAACCGTCTCGAGTGTAATGTTCTTCGACTTGACAATGACGTCGCCCTGAGCCTGATACTGCGCCTTCACCACCTGGTCTTTATCATCCGACTCGTAATCGGATATACCGGCTGTCGAGATTTCCACGGTATGCATGTTAATGTCTAAGCGGTTGTCGGCAGGATGTGCGCCCTTGTCGTCGAGTGGTCCTTTGATGCTCATAGCGTTTGTAAGCACACTCACGCCAGCCTCTTTGTTCATACGCACGTTGCCGTCGTCATCTGTCGCAGCGATGTTTATCTTCTCGCTCAATAGTGAGAGCGAGGTATTGGTAGATACCTTCTTGAACTTCTCGTCGTCGATCTTCCCCAGCTCTTCTTTCTGTTTCTTGAAGTAAGCCATCAGCCTGGCGGCCTCTGCCTGACGCGACAGGGCATTGGAATAACGGTAGATGGTGGTGGTGAGCGTCATCGAGAGGTCGGAGATACTATCGTTAAGGTCGTCCAAATCGATATAGTCGGTACGGATGGAGCGCTCGTCATTGCCCAGTTTCTGCTTCTTGGCCAACAGCTTATCGATATCCTCGCGGATGCTCTTATAATCACCCTTGAGTTTCTCTACCTCGGCATCGCATATCTCCTTCGAGGCTTCGAGTTCCTTCAGCGTGCTGTCCAGGCGCTTCATGCGATATGTCTTCGAGGTGGTGGCAAGGAGCTCCATCGTATGGTCTGACTTCAGCCTTATACCACTCTCCCCGATGGGTTCGAGCGATGGCAGCGCACCGTCTTTCTCCACCACATCGCTCTGAAGAGTGATATTGCCTGCATGTGCTGTAACCTGCGACACATCGCCTACCACGTGCTCGTTGCCGTCCACTCCGGCGTTCTCAGCCGTCTGTGCGATGATTGGGGCCCGCATGTCTATCTTACCCGTATCACCCACTCCCTGCAGCTCTACGTCGTTGCTGCGTATGGTCACCTTCGAGCCGCCATTGCCATTGAGGATGCCGCCCAGGTTCACATCACCGATGATAATCTCTGGGGCTGACAGTATGATTCTCCGGTCGTCGTGGATCACTCGACCCTGTTGCTGGTTATAATGATCGACCTTCAGGTTGTATATCTCTTGTTTCAACTTGCGGATGGCGCTCAGAACGCCTTTCTTGAAGTCGTCGGTCTGCAGACCTTCAATCTTCTCTTCCCATTGTTTGAATACTGATTCTGCCATTAATTATTTTTTATTTTTTATTTTATATTTCTTATTTCTCCATCACACTCCTCCAAGCACCTTTCTCAGCATCTCAATATTATTCAGTGCCGAGTGCTTCCAGGTGACGATATTCTCTCCCTCGAAGGCATAGGTGACGTTCTTGGCGTCAGAGAAGATGATCTTTCCGCTCTTGTCGTTCCACACTTTGCGATCCCAGCCTTTATAGGGCAGATCTTTATTGTAGACCGGACTCCAGGCTTTCTTGATACCGGTAAGGTTCTCAAGGTGTTCGAGTATCAGCTTACCCCAGTACCGTTTAAAGAAGGTACGCTTCGGACCCAGTACGGCCACATCGCCCCAGTGATCTCCGTCGATGAGTTTCTTGAGCTCGGCTTCATCTTTGTAGCTCAATTCAATATACTTACCCTTGACATTCGCTGCACCGTTCTCACCCTTAATATCGTTAAACGCATGATTAAAGATGTTAAGCAAGAACTTACCTACCAGTTTCCGCCTGATATATTTGGCATCGGTGAAGATGTCCTTCTTGTCATACTCTGCCTTCGCGGCGAGGAATTCGGCCTTCATCTCACCGCCCGTAGGCTTTCCGAAACGCTCCTCCCACTTCTTGATGGGCTCGTCGAATACATCAGCCATAGCGAGTTCAAACTGATCGTCGATCCACTTCGTATCCTCATGCTCCCCTTGTATCTTAAGAGCCGATGAGTTGATTTCCTTGACCACATCTTGGAATTTACCCTCTTTACAGATGCAAGTCTTGAATTCACGTGTCTTCTTCTGAAGCTTATAGACGGATTCGCCAAAGGCTTCTGCCGAAGGAATGAGGTAATCCTTTATTTCATCAGGCGTCATTATAAGCGACTTGGTTACAAAGAAATAATTTCTATAATCCTTGAGGTTTTCATTTTTGATCACATCGTAATTCAGGGTACCATTCTTTTTGTTTTCAGCATCGTACTTCTTGAATTCCCCGTCGCCCAAGACGAAGGCAGCTTTCTTGAAGCCTGGATCCTCTGCCGAACCCCAGAATTCCTTTATCTTTTTGTCATACTCTGCCTGCTTCTTGATGGCATCACGCTTCAACTCTACATATTCGTCGCAGAACTCGCCCACCTTCTTGAATGCCAGATCCACATAAGCGGCAGTCTTGGCATAGAAATTCTGTTTGTCGGCATTCTCTTCGAATCCTTTCCACTTCTTCCATTCGTCAGAGTAGCGGTCCATGCTCACCTCGGTCTTACCCTTGCCGGCCTCCAGCTTCAGGTAGTTTGCAGACTTCAGTTCGAGTGTACCCTCGATAGGACGGAGGAACACGTCGGCCAGCGAGCGCAACAGTCGCATGTCTACAGGTGCAAGACCCTTTACAAAGGTGTCTGCCGCATAGTTCTCGGCTCCTGTTACGGCCCCCATGCCCAGCTCTTTTCCAAAGTCGGCGACACCAGATCCGAACTTGCCCCAGAAACCTTTCTCGTGAACTTTCTTGCTACCGGGCTGTGCTTTCCCAGGCTGGCTCACATTGGTGCCTGAGCGCAGTTTCAGGTTGTTTCCAGCTGTGATGGTCACGTTCTTGCCTGATATTTCGACATCGCCATTGGGCGCAGAGATTGAGATGCCCGTAAAGGCATTTACCGACACGTTACCAAATGGAGAGGCGATACTTACGCTGCGGCTGGTAGACGACATGTTGATGGAGAACATGCCGAACTCGTCCTTCAGCGATATGCCGCCCGCGAGTTTTCTGGCATCGCCCTTCGAGAACACTTTATCATCGGGTACGAACGATGAGCAATAGCCCTGCAAGGCCATCAGGAAGGGCAAGAGTTTCTTCAATGCACCCGAGTCGTCTTCGGCAACATCGAAGCTTATCTTCTGTCCGCTGGGCGACTTAATGGTCATCACGCCACCCGGATCGGTGTGCTCCTTTGAATAGAGACTTCCCGACACGTATGGGCGCTCCACATTGTTGCTGTCGAAGTTTACCATCACCTCATCGCCCTTGAGCGGACGGAAATAGACACCGCCCTCGAAGGTAGCCATCGGTGTGGCAACACGTATCCAGGGTGAGGCCACCTCTTCAAGTTCTTCCTCCCACTTCTTCTTCAGCGATTTCACCTCCTTTGCCGCTGCCGACTCTTGTTTTGCGGCCTTGTCGACTATCTTGTCGGCCTCCTCGAGATTCTTCTTTGTCGTCGGAATCTCCATTCCCTTCTTGGTCTTCACGGCACCCTTCACGAAATCTGTGGGCGATAACTTGCCGTCATATTTGTTGAGTACTTCGGCAAACTGCTTGCGTGCAGCCACCTCTTCCTTCTTCAGCTCGTCCTTCGCAAGGGTCTCAATGGCATCCTTGTTCTCCTGCAAAACCTCCTCGATACGTCTGATCTTGGCTGCTCTGTCAGGTATCTTGGCCAGTTCCTCATCCAGGTCTTTCAGCAACCTGCACTCCTTGTTCAACTGACTGACGAGCGACTCCAGCTTCTTTTTGATCTCTTTGGCAATATTTAAGTCCTTCTTCGCTTTCTTGTGGTTGAACGCAGCCTCGTCGAGTTGCAGCCTGCGGGTTTTGTCATGTATTGACTGCCAGGGGAATGCGATGCGCACACGTCCTTGACACTTCGGGTCTTTATTGTCTACGATATAAGCTGTCTGAGGTCCCGACTCCCTGACTACAGGCATATTGATCACGGGCGGCACGATGGTCTTGTCATCGGTCACGGGGATGGCGAAGATGCGCTGCGACTGCTGGTTGTCGATGGTCTTGTCAGCTGCTTCATCCTCATATTTATGATAACTTAGACTCGTTCCCTTATTGCTGGCGGTCTGCGAGATCTGTATCACCACGTATTTGCCCGACATCTTGTCGATTGTCACAATGTCGCCTAAGCTCACATGCATCATGTTCTCTCCCATGTCGATACATACGATCTTCTGCTGCTGTGCTTCCTGCAGACTTCTTATCTGAGAGTAATAAGCCAGACTCACCCACCCCCCTTCATCTACTGGGGCAAACTGGATGTAGCGGTTACCATTGCAATGCTCGGTATCTTTGATGTTTTTTTCTATCCACGTCTTGTTACCCTTATCAGTAATCGATTTGGTCTTTATGCCGCCCATAATCGATTCTTTGGCATAAGTGGATAATAAACTTTTGACAATATTCTTTACGCCATCTTTGCCCGGTTCTGTATTACCTACCACATTGGAGAACACATTGAGGGCCAGTTTGCTCAGGACGACCTTCACGTTCTCACCGCCAATAACGCGTCCAAAGCTTGAGAACCTGTCCTTGATCATCGGGAAGATATAATCATCATGGGCCAGCGCTGAGTTGTAGTTATAGTCATTGCCGAACGTGCCTTCAGGATAACCCGTACTGGCAGAGGCAATGGGGTAATCGTTGAATTCGGGGTCTTTTTTGCCCTTCACGCTGTCGCGCGCAAACATCTTTATTGAGAGTGGAGCCTTCGTCGTATTCTGATATGTGACCGACGCATAGTGCTCGATGTTGTCGGGCTTTTTGTTCTTGTTCTCAGGCATACCCAATACGAGACGTCCCTCGTCGAAGAACAACAGCTCGCCGCAGCGGTTGGCTGTACGCGCCATGAAGTCGTAGAACGACTCGTTGTACTGCACCAGATAAGGCTGTATAAACTCCTTTTTTGTGTTATCGCCGGCAGATAAATAAATCAGATGCTGCATGTTCTCGGTGTATACGGGAACAAGCGCATTCTTATAACCGAACAGTTTGCTTTCGTTCGTCAGAATATCGGCTCCCAGCTTCTTGGCAACATATGCCTTGCTGTACTTGTTGAGCGTCATCAGTTTGTCCATGCTGAAGATCTTCAGTTTGACGAACAGATAGGTCTTCGAGGCGGTTCTGACCACCTGCGGACATATCTCGTGAACGTAGAAATGTAGTCCGACTACGGTATCCTCATTATCGTCTTTCCCGCGCATGCTCAGGGTCACGGCACGTTGCAGAAGGAGGTCTGACAGTTCGCTCTGCGAGAGGAATTTGCCGTTATTGTCCGACGAGTTCTGTAGCGCGAACTGCAGTTCAGCGTCGATCTCGTTAGGCTGATAGACCTTGCGCTCGTACTGGATGCCATGCAGCGTGATAATATAATTCGCATCATTGCATTTCAATTCCGTTGTTTCCAACTGGCCAACCTCCAAGTCAGAAGGATTTTTGCCTGGGTCTACAATGTTACCGAAGAACGAGAGCTTGTAACTAAAGACATTTTTGGTCTTTGATGCATCTTTTTGATCCATATCATATTTTTTTAGTAGTTTTGCACTATTTGCTTGCAAAGATACTGCTTTGCACGCGCATATACAAGGGTTCAGACAACTTTGACCCTCGTTTCAGACAAATTGGACCCTCCGTATGACGGATTATCCCCTAAACGTTCTGGTTGCGGTACTCTGTGGGAGTGATGGAGTAGCGCTCCTTGAAGAGGCGGCTGAAGGTGCGGCGGGTGCCGAAGCCAGCGGCAGAGGCGATATCATCGATGGTCATCTCGAGACTGACGGCGAGCAGTTCCTTGGCATACTCCAGACGACAATGGTTGATGAAGTCGGCAATGGTGGGAAACTCACTGCCCTGTGAGAAGGCGGCACCGATGCGCTCCTTCGACAGATGGAAATAGTCGATAGCGGCCTGACGGTCGAACTGAGTGCTTAGGTAGAGCCGTTCGCGGATGATGACAGAGCGGATGTGCTGCGACAGCTCGTCAATAGATAATGCGTCAAAATCGACGGTTTCATCGGGATTCAATGGGACAGCTTCTTGATTCTTTTCCCCTTCCATCCTCCTTTTGTATTCTACGGCATCGGTCATCTGCTCCACAAGCACGCGGTTCTTGTGGCGGATGATGCGCTGTTGGCGGAAGTAATAGACGGCGAAGCCTGCAGCCAGCAGGGCTATGACAAGCGCAGCGATGGCGAGGAGGGCATTACGGCTGGCCTCAGCCTCACGCTGCTGAATCTCCATCTGTTGCTCGTAGGCATGATATCGGGCGGCATAGTCGTGGGCCTCGCTAGCCTGCAACTGATCGTTAATCGCCTGACTCAGCAGGTCGTGACGCTGCCAGTAGTGCTGGCTGGCCTTGTGGTCGCCATGGGCAGCGGCAGCCTCGGCACGTCCCCGCAGCTGGCGCACATAATTGGTGTTCAGCGTGTCACTGTCAGCCTGACGGTCTATCTCATCGTAGGTGGCAAGCATCTTGTCGTAGTCGCCCAGCAGCCGCCACGTCTCGCTGATGGCACTACGCCCGTTGAGGGTCTGCCCAAAGCCTGACTGCTCGAACAGCGAACAATAGTGACGCGCCTTCTCGCGATTGCCTGACGAAGCATTCGCCTGGGCCAGGAATACGTAGCCCTGTGAACGGTAGAAGTCGCAGTAGCCTGCCACCTCATCGCTGTCGGGCTGACGAGGCGAGCCGTCGGCATAGTCTTGAGGGTGCTGCTCGTAGTCGTCGAGCTTGGCTACGAACTTCTCGGCCAGAGAGATGATGTTGTGATAACGCTGCTCTGGTGTTACGGAATCACCGGGCATAGTAACAGACGGCAACAGACTGAGTGCCATTAGCTTGCGCTTCATGGCGATGATGCAGGCATCAAGCTCGGCAAAGCGACGCTGCGGTTCCAGTTGGACTATGGCCTTGTCGAGCATCGCAAAGCCTTCGGTGCGCTGCCCCAGATGGGTGAGCACGATGCCTATCTCCGACTCCGTGCGCAGGGCTTCGGTCTCGTCGCCCTGCTCACGACAGAGTGTGGCGAGTTGAGTAGACCACTTCAGCTGCTCCTCATAGTCCAGACTTATCCTTGCGGCATCAGTCAGCAGCCGCAGCACCTGCATACGCTTGTCGGCATCCGTCCTGACGGAGTCATGTTCCAACAGTGCCAGTGCCATCATTCGGGCGGTGTCGGGATTCATCGTGTCTGTAGGATAGGTATAGCCCTTGGCCTGTTCCAGAAGAGCACTGAACCCAGTGGCGGGATAGTCGTTCGATCCGCTTCCTCCACTACAGCCGACTATGGTCAGCAAGGCTAAACATAATATAAGGGATAGCAATTTTCCTGGGCTACTGCCAAACTCCTCCTTATTATCCACATAAGTATAACCTTCACGGATAATCTCCGAGAATGTCTGAATGCCTATCGGATATCTTCTTGCCATTGCCTTATCTGCGTTAGTATGGCGCAAAGATACGACAATTTCCTCAAACTGCAAAATATTCACGTCCTTTTTTGTCAGCTTAAAAATGAGACCCATGATTTGCATCACATGGTGACAGGCACGGTGTGACACTGGGAAGAAGGGTAAGGAACAAAAAAATGCTTTTTTCTTTGGCCGACTGAGAAAAACACATTACCTTTGCAGAAAAATCATCCTACGATGCAAACACTCAACCGCTTTTCCATCCTCCTGACGGTGTTGCTGCTCGCACTCACCACAGCCTGCAACCACTGTGCCGCTGCCGACTATCGGCTGGATTACACCGTAAGCCCCGACACGGCAGGCCACTACCTGAACGTCAGCCTCACCTACCAGACGGACAGCACCCTGCGCCACCCCACCGAGCAACAAAAGAAATTCCTCAGCGCCATGAACTTGGAAGATTAGCTGGCTGTTTATCTCATGCTCCACTCTTCAGGCACTCGGGTGTCGGGGTTGAACTTAACACCAACTTTTACCACCCTGCGGCCGTCTGCCTGATATGGGATAGCGTAGCCCCGATCGTCAATCTGCTCCAGGGCCTGCTCGGCAGTGCCGTTTACCTTGAGTTCAAATACATAGATAGTATCTGGCATCCAGACCACCATATCCGTTCTGCCTCCGGCACATTTTACCTGAGTACGGACATAGACGTTGAGCATCGAGAATATCAGATACAACGTATATTCAAAGAACCCCTCGGCTGTGGCTGCCTCTGCCAGTTTCTGCTTGAAACCCTCAACGTATGGTATACCGGCCATATAACTCTGCATCACGCGCATGGCCAGATCCACATCGCCTTGCTTCAAAGCTCGCCAGAACCTGGCGGCAAATCCTATCTGCACATCAGCATCGCTCAAACCAGTATAGATAGGCAACAAACCTTTAACATATCCGATCCTCACTTCCTGATTAGGAATGGAAAGCGTGTAAGCCTCTATGTCGCGGTCATAATCCTTGATCGTCAGATAACCGCTTTGGTAGAGCAAAGGCAGTGCATCCTTCATATTCTCTGTCGGCTGGTCGAAGGCCGAAGAGGGCACTTCTAACCTGTCGAACGACATGATATCGGTCTTGAAATGCTGGAGCTGGTGTATGAGGAAAGTTGGTGTACCCGAGGCAAACCAGTAGTTGTCAAGTTGCTGGTCGCCTAAGGCGTTTAGCAGGCTATACGGATTATATATGTCATCTGATACTGATGCAAAGTGGTATCCGTCGTAGCGCAGTTTTATCTTCTCGAACATCTCTTCGGGCGAGCAGCCATAGACCTCCGACATGGCTTTTATATCCTCTCTGAGCAGGTCTTTCACCTCTTGCTCTGTGATACCGCAGATGGCAGAGAATCGTGGCAGCAGCGTAACATTCTTCAGATTATTGATAGTAGAAAAGATACTCTGTTGAGAAAACTTCGTGATACCAGTGATGAAGCAGAACTTTATCTTAGCCTCCTGTTTCTTAAGTCGCTGATAGAACTCCTGCATCACCTCGCGCACCTCCTTCAGCCTTATATCCTCATGAAGCACGTCAAGCATTGGAGCATCATACTCGTCTATGATGATAGCCACCGGACGACCCGTCTGCTCGTATGCGCGGTCTATCAGTCCACCCAGACGCATGCCTGGGGTTTCCTCTTCAGGGTTACGACCATAAACCTTTTCGTAGGGACTAAGTATGAGTTCCAGTTCCTTCCTAATCTGCGCTGGCGTTATGTGCTTGGCGCTGCTAAGATCCAGACGGAATACAGGATACTGCTCCCACTCATGCTCCAGCTGCATGATCTTCAACCCTTCGAAGAGTTCGCGTTCGCCCTTGAAATACGACTCAAGCGTTGACGTAAGCAGTGACTTACCGAACCTGCGCGGACGGCTCATAAACACAAAGGTTGCATAATGAGCCAAATGCCATATCAGGTCGGTTTTATCTATATAAACATACCCTTCGCGTATTATTCGCGAGAACGTCTGAATGCCTATAGGATATCGTCTTACTGCCATCACTCACTTATTTTTGGGGCAAAGATAGGCATTATTTTTGGGAAATGCAAGAAATGCGGTTTTTTTGGGGGGGTATTTGTTATTTAAGCTCTACTGTCAGCGTCTTGAGGTCTTTGTCGAGAGAGCTCGTGCCGTAGAGTATCTCATACTTTCCAGGCTTTACCCTCATGGTGTTGGTGGAAGCATCCCAGAACTCAAAGCTCTCACGTGACAGACTTATCTCTGCCTTTGATGTCTGACCCGCCTTGACATCCACACGTGCAAAACCACGCAAGGACTTCAGAGGCCCATCATCATCAGTAAGGTCACGAATATAGAGCTGTACTATCTCTGTACCATTACGTTTTCCGGCATTGGTAACATCTACTGTGAGCACACCTGTACCATCTGCATTAGCCTTCCACTGTCCATTCCCCACCTTCCATTCTGTATAAGAGAGTCCGTATCCGAATGGGAAGAGGGCATCAGTAAAATAACGGTATGTACGTCCCTTCATAGAGTAATCCTCGTAGTCGGGAAGCTGTGATGTACTCTTATAGAATGTCACTGGGAGCTTGCCAGAGGGGTTGTAGTCGCCGAAGAGAACATCGGCGATGGCAGTACCGCCCTCCTGACCCGCATACCATGCCTGAAGGATGGCATCGCAGGTCTCCGTCTCGGGCAACAGAGCGATAGCCGAGCCAGAGCAGTTGACGAAGATCACCTGCTTGCCGGCATCCTTCAGAGCCTTCAGGAACTCACGCTGAACCTTCGGCAGTTCGATGTTTGTGCGGTCGCCGCCCTTGAAACCCTCAATGTTTACAGGCATCTCCTCGCCTTCGAGAGCAGGAGAGATTCCTCCGCAGAAGATCACCTTGTTGATGCCCTTGAGTTTCGCGATTGTCTCCTGATAGTCGATAGGCAGCTCACGAGCCACGTCGATCTTCATCGATGCACCCCAGGTCTTTACCGTCTGGAAACGTACCTCTATCCGGAACTGCTGTCCTTTCTCTGCATTCAAGACGGTACGTGTTGGTGTTGCGCGCCAGATATGATGTGTAAACTTCTTCTCACCGTCGATATAAAGTTCGAAATGACCTGTGCTCTCTACATTCACCACATACTCACCAGCCTCTTTGGCTGTGAAGGTTGTCTCGTACTTGGCAGAGAAATCCTCGATGGGGAGGTTTGCCGCGAAGACATGCATGCCAGAGGTGGTGACATTCACAGGTTTGGTGTAATACTCAGTGGTGAAGGGTTTACCCTCCATCTTTGTGTTTGTCCAGAAAGTGCCCTTGATGCCCTTCTTGCCACCAGGAGCAACACAGTCGGAGGCGATATGACACTCCATCACCTTATCGTTTGTGAGATCACAACCGGGAATATATACGATATTCTTCTGTTTTGCACGGATGCCGCTGAGGATAGTAACAGTATTATTGGGGGTGCCGTTATAGTTTCCCCACATCATCGGCTCGTTGTTGGCATTAGGCCCGATAACGGCAATCTTCTCTGCATTACGTTTCAGAGGCAGGATATCGTTATTGTTCTGCAAGAGCACCAGTGACTGACGGGCCATCTCAAGGGCTATCTGTGCAGATGCCTTAGTAGACATTGCGGAATAAGGGATCTTTGACCA
>Ga0326514_10000649_pt1 | contig 23424 bp, 24 predicted proteins | sample 3_2548_0518_D_FD_203653 | JGI IMG/M metagenome (GOLD analysis project Ga0326514, IMG submission 203653) | Bovine rumen microbial communities from UC Davis, California, United States - 3_2548_0518 | ecosystem: Host-associated > Mammals > Digestive system > Stomach > Rumen | place: USA... | reverse complement strand
TGCATCATGATAAAGCGCCGCCGATTCTCAAGATCGCGCGGCGACGATATCGTGATGCCGAGAAAATCCTCCCACATCTCAATGGTGGCTTCGTCGCAGCTCACGAGGAAATAATTTTCAAGCACTTGCAGAATGTCGGCCTGAAGCCGGTCAAGCAGGATGCCCCACGTATTCCAAAGGGCGTCCATTTCAAGCACTTGTCTGTACCACGCCGGAAACCAGCTTGCCAGTTCCTCGTGGTAGCTCGTCGGCGCGTTGTCGTATACTCTCATGCCGCCTTCACCGCCTTATGCCGATGTGATGGTCAGCGAGTTCAGCACGACCACCTCGTCATCGTCGGGCTGGATGTTGCCCGTGCCGCCGTTGAGCGTCAGGTTGCTGTAATCGATAACGCCTTCGGAATCCAAAAAAATAGCGCCGATGGCGTTGTATCGAATGATCGGTTCCGTCACGTCATCGTCGTTCTCAATGACCGCGTTTTTGAGGTAGTTCTCTATGGCTTCTTCAAGGTCATCCTGCACCATCTCGATGGTGTAGCCGGATGCCAGCGTCAGCGTTGCGGCGACGGTCAGGTTGAGCGTACTCGGAGCGACGGCAGTGAAGTGCGCGCCGATCTCCGCGACGCCCTCGCCGAGACCGTCGCCCTCGCCGTCGTTGTCATCGTCGGGGTCGATGTATTTCTGCACCCTTGCGATAATTGTCGCGCTCGCGGGAGTGCCGTCTTCGGCGTAGATGATGCCCTTGACCGTGTTCGGCCCGTTCCACAAAGGAACGATCTTCGCGTGACCCACTCCTTCAACGGATTCACACCACGTCTTGTAGTGCTGCTTGTTTCCGTTTTCAGCAGGGCCGGAGATGCTTTCCTGTATGCGCTCGCGGTAATCATCGTCGCTTTGCGCGTTTGCGCCGGCGATAATGGGGTCGCCGACAGTCGCCGAAACCAATCCTTCTACGGTAGACACCGGCACAGCCTCCGCGCCGACCTGAACGCCGTTTCCTTCCTCGCCAGGCTCGACGGCCTCGAAGTACGGATTGCCGTCATCGTCGTAAAAGATATCGAAGAACAGGTCGCCGATAATGAACTCTTCGCCTTCATTGGGCGGTGTGCCCTCGATGACGGCGGCGTAGGTTGCGCAGACGGCGGCCTGTCGCTCTACGGCGTATTCAACGCCCTTGTCATCCAGATATTCTTCTGCGGCGGTGTCGATTCGCGTCAGAGAAATCAGGTTGTCAAGATCGGCGTAAAACTGCGCAAGCGCCAGTATCGGCCCGGTCAGTGCGTCGCGGTAGATGCTGCCCTGACGTGTGTCGATGCCGGCGGGCGCGTATGACAACGCTTCGGCCAACAAAGATTCATAGGTCTTATCCTCAAACACTGTCCGTCTCTCCTTCCATTTGAATCTTTCCGAGTGTCGTATCGGCAATGAACGTGAAATGCGCATCGTCGCCGTCGAACTCCATTGTCAGGTTTTCAATGCCGGAGAATCGCCCGTCCGCGCACAGCGCATCGGTCAGCAGGAACTCCATTTCGACCTCGATGTATTCCCGTGTGGCGTTTGGGTTGCCGAGCAGTGTTGCGATCTCGCTTCCGTATTGGTCATCGTAGGCATAGCAGGTCAAGCGCGGCGTATATAGCGCCTTCATAGCTGCCTGATTGATGGCGTCCTCGCCGTCAACATATCCGATGATCCGGCCTTTGTCGATGTCGAGCTTGTAGGTGCGATTCGGTATCTGCGTTTCATCCTGAATCGCAACAATCGGGAAATCAGGGACAACCGCCATATCTTATCTCACCCCACTTTATCGAGCACGAAGAACTGAGAGCCTTCATCGTAAGCGAGAAGATAGACCTCATCTCCTACTTTGAGGGCGTTACTGATCTTGCATTTTGCGGAACACTTTATCTTGTGGCTGTGCTTGGCTTCTGCGCTCTCGGTCGCGCCGGAATAGTCATGTCCATGCGCAAGACTTACCTCGTCTGTGTTGCCTGAGACATTGTGCTTGTGAGCGAGGTCAACATCAGCCGTCTCTCCTGAATAACCGTGTGAGTGCGCAAGGTTGGCATTTTCGGTGTTTCCCGAGTAATTATGAGCGTGCGCAAGGTTGGCGTTATTCGTGTTTCCGTTGATGGTTTGCTGTTCGCTGATTACAACCGAGTAGCTGTGATTGTGATCGCCCAACTTGGTGTCCGTGGCACCTGAATAGCCGTGATTGTGATTTCCGAGTTTGGATTCCGTTTCCCCTGAATAGCCGTGCGTATGCTTTCCGAGCTTGGAATCCGTATCAACGGATATCCCGTGCTTATGGTTGCCGAGCTCAGAATCCGTTTCACCAGAATAGTTGTGACTGTGCTTTGCCGACGCTTCTGACGTATCCATGTCAAACTCAATGGCAATCGAATAGTCAGACATGTGGGACGGAATGTGCAGATTGTCGCCGGAGAGTATAAGCTTTGGGTCATTTGCAACGACTATCTCGATAGGGTCAACCTTCTTTACTTTGCCGATGACGATTGTGGATGTTCGTATGCCAACGGCTTGCCGCAACAACTCGCGCAGACTGGTTTCCTTCGCCATGTTCTCCCTCCTTAATCGTCATCGTCGCTTTCATCGTCGTAGACTTCGTTGGCGGCGTTCAGCTTCAGCCTCATGGTGTGCATGCCGTTTGTGAACGTATGTTCGTCCTCGTCCACGTAATAGGTCTTTTTGATTCCGAGATAGGGAAGGTTGACGTAAACGGCGACGCCGCTGTGGATGGTGGCGTCGCCGATCATTTCAACTTCCAGCGTTTCTTCGGTCTTTTTCTTGATGGCGAGCAGGTTCTTGGCCTTGCTCTGAAGCGAAGCAGACGATTTCTCGCTGTCGCCTTGTTCGGTGTACTGCATGACGCCGATCTTGGCTTCAATCTTGGTGTCTTTCGCAGATGCAAGCACCTTGTTCTCGTCCGAATACAATTTCACGCGGGTATAGGTGTTTTCAAGGCTGATCTCACGAGTGAAGTCAATGGTGTTCGCGCCTTCCTCGATCACGATCTGCACCATGTTATCCGCTCGCGCGATCAGCTTCAAGATGCCTTTTTCGCAGTACACATAGTAGCGCTTTCCTTTTGCCTTGAAGGTCTTGGAAAGTGCTTTCCATATGGCGTCCGCTGCTGTGACGTTCTGCATGGTGAGGTCGTTAATGGTATAACCGGTGCTGACCTCCGTATGATCGAGGCCGAACCGTTTGCAGATAGCCTGGAATATCTGCGTAGCCGTCTTCTTCTTGAACACGAAAGTGTCCATGTTTTTGGCGAGGTAGATGCCAGCGTCATACGCCTTGTAGGTGGCTGACCGCGACACGGATTGAGACGAGCCGAACAGTATGCCGCGAAACAACTCCTTGCCGTTATAGAGGAACAAGCACTGCTGACCGGCTTCGATATTGATGTCCGGCCTTGCGTGACCTTTCCTGTCGCTGTCGAGCATCGTGACTTCAAGGGTTCTCGGCATTGACGATTTCGCGCCGCTCCACGTGATGGATTCCACAAGCTGGCTCATGTCGTAGACGTTGTTTCCCTTCGCAACAACGAAGACAATGCCATTGCCTTTTGGCAGCTTGACGCGCTTATAGGTTTCGGATAACCTGATGGATGAAACGCTGCTGCCGCTTTCGTTATCATTGCCGGTGCCAGGGGTGTCGCCTTGCCATATTGTGCCGGTTCCGGTAATGATACGTGAAATGTCTACTGTATGCGCCACGCCGTCACCCCCTTACAGCTGCAGTACGGTGCCGGCGGCGAGCAGCAAAGGGTGAGGAACGGCTTCCGCGTTTTTTTCGTAGAGGGTTGTCCACATAGCGCCGTCACCATAGATGCGCCGAGCGATCTTGTAAAGCGAATCGCCTCTCTGCACAACGTATGTCTTCGGCGTGATCGAATTATTGACGCGCGTTATGCCCGTGGACAGCGTTACGATCATGTCGTTCATTTCCATAATTGATCAACTCCCGTCTCGCATTATGGCGCGATTATGAAAAGAACCTTTTCGAGATTTCCGGCATGTTGGTGGCCTTCTTGATGTAGCTCGCGTTCACAAAGCCGGTTTTCTTTGCCATCGTCTTCACCTTGTACCATTTGCCGGTTTTGCTGATCATCTTGACATAGGTGCCGTTTGACAGCTTCGCCAGCACCTTCGAGCTGGTGGACGTGCTCTTGTACATCTTCAGGCGGCCGCCTTTGGTCTTGACGATGCCATAATCGAATCCAACGGCAGTGCTTCCACCGCCTGTGCCGCCGCCTGTACCGCCGCCTCCACCGCCGCCCGTCGGCCTGGTGGGTGTCTTGTCGAGCTTTCGGATTGTCGCCTCGCGGTATTCCTTCAGCTTGATCGTGTAGTAGATGGTGTCCGGGTCGCCGCCTTGTTCGTAATAATCGAAGCTCTCAATGGTGCAGAACAGGCTCACCTTTGGGCTGGTAATGGTGAATTTGACAGGCTTCTTTGTTGCAATCCACTTTTCGATAAGCTCGACGTACTTCTGAGGCGTCTTCAACAGCTTCGGCTTTTTCAAGATCGTCGCCTGTACTCCCTGGTGCAATGTTGCGGGGAAATGGCTGGTGAACTCGAATTCCTTCAAGGAAGGGTCTTGGATGATGGTTATCTCTCCAAGACCCGAAACATTGACCGATTCGTTGCTGTTGTCCCTTTTGATGGAAATCTTCGTTGGCAAAACCGGGAACATGAACGTGCTCTTGCCGGAGTTGTTGGACAGCCAGAATTCCGTCTTGTTGGTGACCTTCTTAGTATTCATAGACGCCAACGCCTCCCGTGTAGATTTCGTTTGCGAGAATTTCCATCAGTCGCGGCTTGAGCTGGTCAGCGATCATTTCTGCGGCGCTTTCTCTGCTCATGCCGTTCACGTTAATAGAGCCGTTGCCGGCAAGGTCGATAACGACGCGGCGCTCGCTGGTGCCGCCTTCGTTATTGTTGTTTGATGCGTTGCTGTTTGCGGCGTCCCTTCCGAGCGCTTCATAGGGCGACGCGCTGGGAGATGTGGGTGTCGCGTTTGCAGTGGGCGCATACGCATCCGCAACGTTGCTTGCCATGTTCGCGGCGGCGGCTGTCGCCTTTGCAGTCATGCTCTCGATACCATCTATGAGGCCCTGACCTGTCATCTCACCGACCCACATCGTAAAACGGGAAGGCGATTTGACTTCCATGCCGCTTTGGATGGTCTTTTTCAGTTCGGCGGCCATGCGCCTTGCTTCGGCCATCAACGTCGAGAACATGGACTTCATGCCGTTCAGCAAGCCGCGCATGATGTTCACGCCGGTGCTGTATAGGTTGATGCTGGCGAACGCCGAGCGAATGGCGTTGCCGGTTGCGCGTGCGGAGCCCACTGCCGCGCCCCTGCCGCTGTTCATGCCTTGCGTGAGCGTCTGCAGCATGTGGCGGCCTTGCGCGCTGAGATTGACCGCTTGCGCGGCGGCGCGGATTTGCTCGCCGGTGGTTGTCATTGAGGCAACGGCAGTCGGCGCGCCGGCGTCCATGCCTGCGGTGAGCGTGTTGGCAATCGTCGTGCCTTCTGCTTCGAGCGTTATTCCTGCGGCGGTAGATTTCAGCGTTGTGCCGAATTGACCAGCCGCTTCCTTGCCTGACGAGGAAAACGCCTTGCCTACGGTAGAACCAACGGTTGAAGAAACCGTGGATGCAAACGTAGACGCAGCGCCGGACGGGTCTGCGCTCTGCAGGCCGGTCACAAAGCTCGTACCGGCTTCGCTGCCAGACGTGCCAAGATCAAGGCCGCTGAACGCGGATTCGAGGGAACCGAGGTCAGATTCAAGCGCAGTGATACCGCTCGACGCCTCCGTGATCGTGGAGGATATACCTTCGAGCCCGGATGCTGCGCCGCTCATATCAGGCATTTCAAAGCCAGCAAGCGATTCGGCGAGCGAATCCGAAGCGGATTGGGTTGTGGCAAGCGCCGCGTCCGCAGCACTCGTGTCGAGCTCAATCGCCGGAATCTCAGGCGCGGCAAGGTTGTTCAGGTTGTCGATAGTGGTTTGAATTGCGGAATCGGCAGCGCTGGTGTCTGCCGTTACCTGTAGGTTTGTGCCATCTCCGCCCGGCGCGTCGGTGTTCTGCCAATCGACCTCGCCTTCGACAACCAACTCCGGGATTTCCGGGATGTTGACTTGGATGTCTACGCCTGGAATCCAGTTCACAGCGCCAGTGGCCCACTGCAGGAAAGCGGCAAACTGCTGGATGACGGCGTTGAGAGCGCCGATGATGCCGTTCACGATACCGGCAAACAGGTTGGAGATGAACGACCTCACGTTTGCGAACGTGCTCGCGAATGTTTCGGCGATGGACGAAGCCACGGTTGAGACGACGCTCCAAATGCCGCTGAAGAAGTTTCCAATGGCCTGCGCCACGCTGCCGAATACACCGACCAGACCGGTGAAAGCAGACTTGATGCTTGCGAACGCGCCTGCAAAGTCGCCGGTAATCACGGAGAGGACAGCCGATATGACGTCGAGCACGACGCCAAACATACCCACGAACGCCTGCGCAATCGGGGCGATGGCACTTATGATACCGTTTACAGCGCCAATCACGACGGTGACGATGGCACCGAACACGCCAAGAACGACCTGTCCTATGGTGACAATCACGGTGCCGACAGCCTGCAGGGCCGGGCCGAGCTTCTGGCCGATCTCCTGGAATTTGGGGCCGAGCTCTGCAAACTTGTCCTTGACGCCTTGAATCGCGTCGCCGAGCCCGGAGAACGTCTCTTTGAACGGGGTTGCGATGGATTCGATGATCGGGGAGATCGTTTCGAGCGCCGACTGTATGTCGCCGAACCACTCACTGAATTTATCGCCAAGGCCGGAGAAGGCGTCACTGAAGAAGCTGAGCGGATCGCCGTTGTTGAATGCGTTTTTGATAGCATCCCACTTTTCGCCGGCCCATGCGGCGACATCACCGAACCATTCTCCCAATTTGGCACCGAGCCCGGAGAACTGCTCAGAGAACCAGTCACCGATGGTGCCGTTGTTCCACGCGGTCTTGATTTCATCCCACTTGGTCGAGGCCCACTCGGCTGCCGGGCCAAACCACTCGCCCAGCTTCGCGCCGATGCCGGAGAACTGATCGTTGAACCATTGACCGACGTTCGAGTTGTTCCACGCGGTCTTTATCTCATCCCATTTCGTGGAAGCCCATTCCGCAGCAGGCCCGAACCATTCTCCGAGCTTCGCGCCAAGGCCGGTAAACTGATCGGCGAACCAGTCACCGATGGTGCCGTTGTTCCAGGCGGTTTTGATCTCTTCCCATTTATCCGAAGCCCATGTGCCGATGGGGCCGAACCATTCACCAAGCTTTGCGCCGATGCCGGAGAACTGTTTGTTAAACCACTGGCCGACCTCGCTGCCATTCCAGGCATCCTTGATCTGACCCCACTTTTCAGAGGCCCAGTTGCCTACCGGCCCGAACCACTCGCCGAGCTTCTGACCGATGCCCTTGAATGTCTTGTTGAACCACTGGCCGACCTTGCTGCCGTTCCAGGCGTTTTTCAGGTCGTTCCATTTCTGGGTGGCCCAGTTCTTGACATCGCCGAACCAGCCCTTCATTTTCTGTCCGAGGCCGTTGACCTGCTGTTTCATCCAGTCGCCGACCTTGCCATTGGCCCACGCTTCCTTGAAGCTGTCCCACTTCTCGGAAGCCCACGACTTGACGTCGCCGAACCACTTCGACATCTTCTTGCCGATGTTCTCAAAGGCCTTTTTGATGGCCGTGCCGACCTTCTTCGCGGCAGCGCTCACCTTGTCCCAATTCTTATAGAGCAGAACACCCAAGGCTACAAGTGCGCCGATGATGGCGGCTACCCATCCAACGGGATTGGTCGCCATGAGTGCAGCCATGGAAGCGCCGAGGGTTTTTACGGCGTTCACTATACCGATTATCGTCTGCGCTACATTGATCGCCTTGATCACGATGAATGCAGCCGCAAGACCGGCGATTATAGCTTCTATGCCGCCGATACTGGCAAACTTGGCTATGAATTGTGCTACCGCTCGAGCGACATCAAGGGCAGCGTTTTTGACTTTATTGAACGCATCTGCAAGCTTTGAAACAACATTCTTGATGCGGGCAATCTGGCCTTCATCGAGGTTGAAGGCTGTGCCAATCCTATCTATGGCTCCTGCAAAGTCGCCACTGAACGCCTTACTTAGAGCGGCCCTCATGTTGCGTGTGAACCGCATGACATTCGTCATAACAGTAGCTTTATCAAGGCCAAACGCTTTATATATGGAATCAGGAACTTTCCTGAGAACATCAGGAATCGCGCCAATCAGCGCTTTTGCGGCAGCGCCAAGCATCTTCGCGAATGCAACCGCCAGCTTTGGAGCTATTTTGATGATCGCTTCCGCGAGATGGACGGCAATCTCAACGGCAGCCTCTGCGATGAGATCAGCGTTGTTTCCAATACTGTCCACAAACGCGATGACAACACCAGTTCCTGCTTCTATTACTTTCGGAACATAGCTCATGATGACACCGATTGCATCGCCGAGAACATTTCCGAGCTCGGTGGCGAGACCTTCGAAGCCGCCAGTCTTAAACGCCTCGTTGAGGCGTTGCATGTAGCTCGTGCCGGTCTGAACCAGGTTGCGCAGGGTGCCATTGATGCTCTTATAGAGAGACAGGTATAATGCCTCTGTCGCGGATTTGAACATGTCCACGTCGCCTTTCAGGTTGTCGAGCATGGTCATGTACATTTCCGCAGCAGCGCCGCCGCTGTTCTCGATGATGGAGAAGATACGTGCGTATTCGTCGCCAGCGCCAGCCAACAGCGCCTGTGCGGCGGCGAGGTCGGTTTTATTGAAAATGGTGGACATGATCTGGTCAATCTCTTGCTGACTCATGCCCGTCATTGCGGTTTTCAAATCGTTGAAGATATCGCCGGTATCGCGCATGTTGCCGTTTGAGTCGTACACGCTGACACCGAGTTTATCCAAAGCCTGCGCAGCCTTTTTGGTTGGGTTCTGTAGCCTGAGCAGGATATTGCGAAGATGCGTACCGGCTTCCGCGCCCTTGATGCCGACATTGGCAAGAATGCCGAGCTGCGTGTTCAGCTCGGTCGTGCCGTTGGCGAGGTTTGCGGCGGTTGCGCCTACAGTCAGTATTGCTTCGCCCAACTGAGCAACAGAGGTATTGGTCGTGCTGGCCGTCTTTGCCAGTTGGTCGGCGAATTTGTTGAGGTTGGTCTGATTGACCTCCATCTGCAACGCCGCCATTGCGTCCGTAACCAGATCGGAAGCAGCGGCCAAATCCATAGCGCCCGCACCGGCAAGGTACAGGACGGTCGGTAGGGCTTCGGCGGCCTGGTCTGCACTGTAACCGGCAAGGGCCAGATAATTCAGGGCGTCGGCGGCCTGCGTCGCGGAATAGGCGGTTTCTGCGCCCATCTTCTGGGCCGCCGCCGACAGCGTATCGTAGGCTTTTTGTCCTTCGGCGGTGGATTTGTTGATACCCATCGTCGCCATGACCTGCGACATCGAGGATTCAAAGTTCATGCCTGCGGTGATGGCGTTTTTGCCAAGCGCAAGCAGTGCGGTCGCGGCGGCGGTTACTGCGGTGATGATGCCCTTCATGGCGACAGAGCCGATCTTGCCGAGCTTCTGCATGATGCCGCTGGTCTTGCTGCCCGCATTTCCTGCGTTCTGCATCGCCTTGCTCAAATTATCTTGAGCAGTAAAGATGGCGGTCAAGGTTGCCACAGCGCATCACTCCTTCTAAAAAAATCGTGGGCTGCTTCACGTCGGAAGCAGCCCGGTTGTCAATGTTTTTTCACTTTGAGTTTGGACAGCGAGTGTACCATGATGTCGGTCATATTCTGCGGCTGGGAGTTGGCGAGAATCTCGCTGGCAACGTACATCAGTTGACATGTCTCGCTCATGGAGAGGAATTCCTCCATGCGCAATCCGCGTCTTTGCCACAGAATATGCGCCCACATGGAATAGAACTCGCCGTCTTCACCCATCAGTTTTTTGCTTCGTCAATGATCTCGTCGCCGGTAGCGGAGATGCCGGATACCTCCTGAATCTTTTCGGAGATATAGGTGTAATCCTCGAAGCGCCGGAACAGCTTGTGAACCAGCTCAACGGATTCGTTGCAGCCGTAGAATTCCAGCAGTTCCTTGTCATGCAGGTCGGGGAACACCAGGCTCTGAACGATCATCTGGTCGGTCATTGCGTTGCCGTCATACTGATCGTCGTACTGGATGGAGCCGTCCTTGAAGATCGGCTTGCCCTTCGCGTCTTTCGCGATCTTGCGGGTGTGACAAGCCTTGCGGATGCGCGTCAGGTCTGCAGTGGTGATGACGCGAATCTTCATGTCGATGGGTTTACCGGATTCGTCGGAAAATGTCTTGATGCCGGGAATGGTGACGATGGTGTCTTCGTTCAGTTCTGCGCGCATAAACGCCTTGATGCTGGGTACATTCGCCATTGTGCCTAACTCCTTTCAAATGTCGAAATAATGTTTAATTGATGAAAAAGGAGGCGCGCCGCGGAGCACGCCTCCCGGCGCGCCGTGAGATGGATTAGACCATGCTCTTCGCGCCGAACTCGATCTCGTCCTGAAGCAGCTCGCCTTCGGCGTCCAGGTTCAGCACGGACAGGTCGCCGGTCAGGACAACGCCCTTCAGGGTGACCTTGATCTTGCCGTTCTTGTCGTAGTAGTCGGAGTTCTTGTCGTCCTGGATGCCCTGAAGCGTGAACTCCGGCGTCACGCCATTCTTGATGTACTTCTTGATGGCGTCATGCAGCCACGGCGTGGTGCGGAACTCGGTGATGGTGCCGGTGATGTCGTAGCCAATCCAGCGGCGGGACAGCCCCCGTTCCTTCAGTGCGCGGCTCTCAACGACTTCGGGAGTGAAGACGGCCTCGCACTTCACGGCGTCGAGCACTTTGGTGCCGTCCAGATAGACGGAACCTTCGCGCAAGGACATCCTGCGCTTGTTGTAGGTGGTGGTAGTGGTGGCCATATGGGTTTATCCTCCTCTCAGATGGTCAGTGAAAAGCCTTCGGCATATCGCCGAAGGCTCAACGCGATTTACAGGGTGGTCACGGTGAAGTACAGCTTCTCGGCGCTGTCCGTCGGGCGCAGCGCGACGTTGAAGTACGTCTGATCGCCCTCACTGCGACTGCGGTCAACGAGGAAGTCGTTGTCCGGGTCGTAGTCGTGAATCGCGCCTTCCTCCTGGAGAGTGGTGTGGATGCCCCTGCCAATGCCCTCCATGATGTCCCAACCGTCCGAATCATTGTCGAACTTGTTGGGCGGGAAATTGGCACGAATCAGGCGCTTGTAGGCGTCGAGGGTGCGCTGGACGCGCATCTTGCGGTAGTCCTCAGACTTCTCGTCCGTGAAGGTGACGAGGCTGTTGATGTCGTACTCGATCACGACATTGTAGCTGTCGTCATAGGAGAAGAAGATTTCGCCGTTGTTGATGGCGGCGACGGCCTGATCGTGGGTCTTGGGATTCAGGACGCTCGCGGCATCGGGGTACTGGCGGTAGGTGTTGCTCTCGGTGTAGCTCGCGCCAGCCGTCGCACCGGCGATGAATGCCACAGCCTGTTCCGCGCTGATCTCAGTGCCATCGTTCAGGATGACGCCGTTGGTCACGTTCAGGATGCGCTCATAGTCGGCGGCAACGCCGGAGAGCACGCCGAACACGTCCTTGCCGGCATCTTCGCAGAGATACTTCACCTTGCTCCTGATCGCGGTGACGAGCGCGGAATAGGTGGTGGCGCTGTACGGGAACGCGAACACGTTGAAGTCCAGCGTCTCGGCGGCATCCAGCATTGCCGTGAAATCAGAGTTGACGAGCGAGGCGTCTGCGCCACTGGCAAGGGAAGTGCCGGCGTCGGCAACCAAAGCCGTCGCTGCAGTAGAACCGGTGGCCGGAGTGAAGTCGATGTAATCACTGACGCCGGACAGGTCGCCAATCGTCTGCGCGCCGCTGTGGCTCTCGACCAGAACGTTGTCCAGGTAGACGTTCACGTTGAAATAGCCGGTGCCGAGCGTGGCATTGGCGACGATGGCGACCTTGAGCTTGTTGCCGAAGGTGCCGCCATACTTCGCGGTGCAGACCAGCTTGCCGTCGATGGTCGCCGTCGCCTTCGTGCCCGCCGTGGGGATGAACACGTAAACCGTGCCGCAGGCCTTCAGCGTCTCACGAATGAGCAGCATCATGGGGTCATCGTCGTATACGGAGAAGCCCAGCTTCTTGACGTTCGCGTCGGGCGCGGAGGCGTCAATCCGCAGGAACTCCTTTGCCGGACCGTACTTCGCTCCGAGCAGCGGCAGTACGACAGCGCCTTCCAGATTGACGGCGGCGCTGCTCTGCTTGCCGGACTTGACGTTGATGTAGGTGCCGGGACGCACCTTCTTGCCGGAAAGGGTGAAAGTTCCACCAGCCATATTAGTATTCCTCCTTCAACCATTTGTCGATATGTTTGCGCATGGCCTCAACTGTGAACAGCTGTTCAGGGTCAACGCCATCCGTTGCGCCGTCGTAGGTACTTTGGGAGATTCCGAACAAAGACCTTGCAGACGAACGCAGTTGGGCGGCGGTAAAGGTCGGCTCTGCGAGCGCTGCCGCTTTCTCGGTCTTTTCCGTCTTGGCTGCCGCTTCAAGCGGCTGTGCCTTCTTCATGCCATAATCCTCCTTTCGCTCAATCGCTCTTGACCTCCATCTCTGGAAGCGTGCCCGACGGTGTGTATTCGTAGTTTGCGCGACTGATCTTCACCGTCGAAGATACGTCGTGTTCCAGATATTCCTTCGATGGAATGATGTCGCCGCGGTTGTTCACGCTGAATTTCAGCTTCGCGGCCTTTGTCTTTTCATCCACGTCAAAGTAGCGCGGGCTGTGCCAGCGCAGCTCTAATTGCCACGCGCCGCGATCAACCCGTTTGATGGACGGGTCGAGCACTCTAAAGCGTTTGCCGACCGCGCTGCCGTCCTCGTTATAGAGCGGCAGACAATTCCGCGCGTTCTTGATGGCAACAAGCGCGGTCTGCGCGAGGTTCTGCGCCTCGCCGTCGGTCTTGTGAAACAGCTTCACATGCCATGTGAAAGCCATCTCGTAGGTGTCCAGCGAATCGCCAGCCGTTTCGATCTCCGGCGTCGGGAAGAATACCGATGGAACCATGAAGTTCGAGGGCATTTCCCAGTAGTACGGGGTTACGCTGTCCAGCGCGTCGATGATGAATCTTGCCGCACTAGCAACCTCCTGCTCCAGTTCGTGCATCGGTATCGCCTCCTGTCGTTGATTGGGTTAGAAGCCGCTGAAATAGGTGTCAAGCCATTGCTGCAGCTTGGCTTCGAGGAACTTCGGAATCATCTGTTCGATGATTCGCAGACCAGCCTCCCAGAAGTGGTAGCCTTCAACCCACTGCTGGCGCAGTATCATCCCGCCCTTTGCGCCGGGCGAATAGACAAATCTGTCGCCAGACCACGAGCCGGGCACGAAGCGCACGGCGACGCCGGACGGATTGGCCCAGTGACCGTCGTTGACCCATTGGGCGTAGTCGAGGGTGGAACCGACAGTCAGTGTCAAGCCGCCGTTGGAAACCTCCCAGACGTTGTTTCCGCCGCCCTTGCTGAAACTCGCCAGCATCAGGCGGGTGTCCACTGCGCCTGCGGATATGATCTCGTCCTGAACCACGCGCAGGAATTCCATGCCGAGCCCTTCAAAAAAGAGTGCGATCTCCTTTTCAAAAGCCCCGCTTCCGGCTTCCTTCATTCGTGCGAAGAAGGCCTCGTATTCGGACATGTCAATGGTAATCTCTGCCATTACAGCCCCACTTCCGTTCCTTCGCGTTTCACCCACACGTAGATGTGGTGGTTTCGGATATTCCTCGGTATTTCAGCTATATATTCGAGATTGGTTCTGTGGTCAAGAACCTTGTCGTTGACGCGGATGTCGGTGCCAATTGGCAGCGTCAGCTTGATTCGCTCCTGATAGGCGTGCTCCGGCAGGTTTTGAACCAGCGTGTTCAGCGTGCCGCCGGAACTGCCCTGCGCGAAGTGGCAGGGGACATTCACCTCGTCCGGCTCGGTGGGGTAGTCGAACGACAGGCTTTTGCGCAGGCCGTAGCCCGGTGATGCCTCACTGCCGACGATATGGTACAGGCTGCACCTGTGGTCAAAGAAATCCTTCAACGCCATGAGCGCCGCCTCCCTTACAGTTTCCGCAGCCGCATGAACAGCTTGCCGTCTTCCTTCTCAATGACAAACTCGTCCAACAGCGCTCCAATCCCGAGTTCGGAGAGGGAGACCTCGGAATCGTTGGCGGTATAGCTGTAATCGTCGAAGGTCTCGCTCTGGTAGGCGCGTGCTACCTTAAAGGCGGTGTGCGCGTATCGTTCGGCCAGCAGAATGACCGCCGTCTTGACATTGGCGGGAATCTCCGTCAACTCCTCGTCGTCGAACTTATTGTGCGTGTACGAAATCACGACCTGTTCGGCGCGGGTGATGTCAACAGCCAGCTTTGTGTCATTGCGCTGCTGCACATCCTCGTAGTCGCTGTAGGCTTTGACATCTGCCGGTGTGACCCACGGACGATTGACAGCCATACCGTTCCCTCCGTTCTTGCCTTACGCCGGGATGCGCACCACGAACAGGTAGATGTCCGCAGCGCCAGCGGTGGCAGCGGTGCCGGTCTGGGTGTACTTCGCCTTGATCTTCTTGGCGGTGGCGTACTGGACGAACTTGTTGACGACGTAGGCGGCAGCGGTGCCTTCGGTGACATCGTCCGAGCCCAGCAGGTCATTCACATCGTCGTTCGAGCCGACGGTCAGAACATTGGTGGTGCCAGCGTCGAAGGCCGTCTTCACGACAGCAACAGCGCGCGTGACGATGATGCCAGCGGGCAGCTCGCACAGCTCGACGCCCTTGTCGATATCCTCGGTGTCAAAGGCGACAGAACCGGCGTAGATCATCTGCTCGACGCCGCAAGCGCCGAGATTCCACGGATTGGGCTTCATATTGTTTTCCTCCTTCTATGGATGGTCGTTAGGTTTCGGCTTCCTCTTCGCGGATGATCGCGATGATGTCAGCCTTTCTGGTGGCCTTGCCGAGGTCGATTCCGACGGTTTCGGCGTAGGCCTTGAGCTCGTTCACGGTCATGGATTCAAGCTCGTCAGAATCGTCGGCAGGTGCTGCGGGGGCGGCGTTCTCGCCGTCATTGGCCGTGTTGGACGTACCCGTTTCATCGCTCGGCGCGGAAGTGGCCGCAGGGGCCGCAGGGGCCGCAGGAGCGCTCTCGGACACGATCTTGCCACCCACACGGGCAAAGAAGCCGCTGTCGATGCAGTACTTGGCAACCGCCTCGTCCTCAACCTCAACATAAGGGTTCCTCTGGGTTGCACTTACAAATCCGTTGCTGTGGCTCAGACCGTGTGTCAGTTTCAGGGTGATCACCTTATCGCCTCCTTTAATGGAATAAGGAGCCGCTTCGCATGGAAGCGACTCCTTGCCCTGTCATCAGGCCAGGCCGTAGGCCAGCGCGGTGGCGTCGAACTCCTCGACGATGGGGTCGAAGTCGAAGTGGACGACGTAGAAGCGCTTGTCCTGCATGACGGCGGTCACGCCTTCGGTGGTCTTGCGGATGATGACGTTGTAGGTGTCCACGCAGATCAGGTTCTGCGGGTTGACCAGCAGAATCGCGTCGGCGGGGAAGTTGGGAACGGTAACGATGCCGTGACCGGCAGGATTGTTGATCATGCCGTCGGTGACAGCTCCGCCGGAGGTGCGGGCCTGCTCCACCAGGAACTTCTCCCACTTGGTCTTGCGGGAGGGAGCCATCAACCAACGCAGGCTGTTGTCCTGATACTTGTCAGGCATGGCGAGCAGCATGTCGTAGAACACACTGTCGGCCATCGCGCCGCTGTTGACGGAGGCCCGGTTCAGGGTGTGGCCGGAAGCCTTGATCTGCTTAATCCAGCCGTCGTTGACCTTCAGGAAGTCGTAGTCGGGGTCGCTGGCGTCGGTCGCGGTGTCCGCGTTGAGCATCAGGTCTTCGCGATCGATGCCGAGCTGGGTCGTCATCAGGTTGGTGACGATGTTCTCGTAGTTCTGACCCTGAATGTTTTCGCGCAGGGTTTCCTCGGTGATCTCCCAGGGCAGGCGAACAGGCGTGGTGCTGTAGGTCAGCTTCCCATGGTTCGGGGTGACGCGATAGCCGTCGTCCGTGTTCTCGGTCTTGGCTCTCAGAATGCGACGGTCGATGCCGATCTTGTCGATCTCACCGGCCTTGGCCCGGCGCTGCACGTGACGAATCAGGTTGCCCAGAGCGGTCTTCTCGAAGGTCTGCTGAATGAACTGCTGTGCCTGCTCGGGATTCAGCAGGCCGCCCGCAGCAAGGGTATTGGTGGTAGTCGTACCAGCCTTATTGATCAGTTCGATGTTGCTCACTGTATATTCCCTCCATTCTATTTGTTGCGCACATCCTTACAGGATGCCGTGCAGGTAGTGCTGGGGTTCGGCCTTTTCGACATTGCTGGTGGAGCCGTCATCCAGGCCGGTCGCGAGACCGCGCTGCTTGAACGCCTTGGAGATGCCCTCCTCGATCATCTTCTGCACGGAATCGGCGGTCACGGCTTCGGCAGCAGGAGCCTGCTCGGCTTCCTTCTCGACCGGCTTCATGGCCTTCTCGATGGCGTCGTCGATCATCTTCTGGATGGCTTCCTGGTTCATGGGGTCAGCCTTTTCAACCTGCTGCTCGGCGGCAGGCTGCTCGGCGGGCTTCATGGCCTTCTGCACCGCCTCGTCAATCATCTTCTGAATCTCGTCCTTGTTCATTTCAGATTCCTCCTGTTCTTCTTTCTTGTCGTCGGTGTCGGCGTCGTCCTGTTCCTCCTGATCGTCGTCAGGGTCGTCGTCGAATTCCTTTGCGAACTCGATAAGCTGCTGGGCGATGCCGTTCAGCTTTTCCTTGTTGGCCTTGGACATTTTGCGTCCGGCCTTCTCAACAGCTCCCTCGCCGCCAGCGGAAGCGTCAGCCGGGTGTCCGTCGTGAAGTTCCTTGGTGATGGTGGTATTGTTATCCTCGAGAATCTCAACGATGATCTCGTTGAAATCCTCCAGGGCTTCGCGCACCTTCTTCTCGTCGGTTTCGTAGGCGGGTTCATCCGTCCAGTAATCCCAACGGCGCAACACACCTTCCAGCGTGCTGAACGCAATCCAGAACTTCTCGGAACGGACGCGCTTCTCATACTTTTCGCGCATCTCGCCCTTCACCACGGCGCTCTCAACGCCCAGCGCCTTCGCCAGCTTTTCCAGCAGGTTCAGCTTTTCGGGCACGCCGTCGGCAGGGGCAGTCGCAGCGGGCGCGGCCTCCGGCGTGCTGGCCTTCTCAAGGTCAACGTCCTCCGTGGCATACTTGCCAACGCCGCCCATCGAAAGGCCGGTAATCTCGCCCTTTTCGATGGCGGCCCAGACATCATCGTTGGCGACTTCAACAGTCATCAGCCAGGTGCCCTTCTTGATCGTCTCGCCCTCAATGGTCTGTTCGGCCTTCGTGACGGAGCTCTCGACGACAGTCAGACCGTCCGCTTCCTCGAAGGAGTGCTGGATGTCGATCTTGTCGCCGTTCTTCATAAACCAGTGGGCGGCCTTTTCGATCTCGGCCTCGGTCATGAAGTTGTCGTGCGCGTCGGCGACATTGGGTTCGTAGACCACGCCGGTGACGTAGTGGCTCTCATTGTCCACCTTGATGATGCGACCGTTGGTCTGGAATCCCTGACCGCCGTCTTCCTCCTGCTTGGTCAGCAGGAACGACTTCTTGTTCGCAGCCTTGTCCACCAGCGACACGAACTTGATCTTGGCGTCCGTGATCTCAATGGACTTCTTCACATTGCTCATTTGTGTCTCACCTCCTTTTCTGCATAGTGAGTGACGGTGATCGTTTTCACCATGCCTGCCTCCTTTCACGCAGTCGTCGCCGCGTCAAAGGACGCAGCAGAGGATTATAAAAAACACCCGCGTCGTAACGCAGGTGGTTTTTATCGGTATAGGGTTATGCTCGGAATGAAGTAGATCAGGAATGTAACCAGTCTGTGCATGAACAGTCCGACGATTGGCAGCAGCGCGATGGCTGCAACGACAAGCAGGCCGAGCAGTATGTCCGGCAGCCCGTCGAAGGGTCTCTTGCGTTTCATGCGGAGCACTCCTTCCTTTTCACTCCGACTTGGAAATGGATTGTTTGAGATACGGAAATGTTTCAATCATTCCATTTTCGCGTTTTAAATCAATAATCCGCGTTGCTGGTGACATATTACGCGGATTAATGTATTTCTGGTGACAACGGGTCGTGTCACCTGTTCTACAACAGGCCGCGTGATTTGTAACCGGCTGTCACTTCTTGGCCTTGATGATGTCCTTCGCCAGCCTGCGCATCTTCGCGGTGATGCAGCGGTGTTCGCTCCATCCCGTGAAGTTGCCGTCGGCGTCGTACATGGCCCGGTCGTAATGAGCGCCGCCATTGCCGTAGGGATATGCCTTCGGCTGCCCGTGGTCGCTGTTGTCGAGCCGCATAATAACCTTGCCTTCGTCGTCATAGTAGTATCGAACGACAGCGCCGTCAGGCTCCTTGTGCTCCACGACGGCATTCGGCTTGTCGGTGATGTCCGGCGTCTGCGTCGCGGTGCGGGTGGGCTTCAGGACGCCGCCGTTTGCGTTTGGCAACAGGCTGTTGATCGGGCTGCCGCTGGTCTGGTTGCCGCTGCGGGCCTTGTTCCGCTCGTCCAGCTCCTCGGCCCACTTGCGGTCGTCGTTGGCGATGGCCTCCGCCTGGAGGCGCTTGCGCTCGTCAAGCGGAAGGCCGAGAATGTCCTCGGCGACGACTGGGCTGGTGATGCAATGGCAGTTGATGCGCTCGCTCGCGGGCAGCTTGGAATCACGCGGGTACATGGGCTTGTAGCTGCCGCCGTCCGCGCCGCCCAGATCGAAGGGCTGGTCTTTCGGAACCACCTGTCCGTCCATCGCCACGTGGTTGGGGCGGGGCTTGTTTCTGCGAGCGCCGGTGTGCTTCCATTCCTTGCCTTCCACGGCAGGGGATTGCATGTAGGATTCCTGCTGGGCGACGGAGTGGGCCGTTAGCATCTCGGTGAGCGCCGTCTGCCGGGCACGCGCATAGTTGGTGCGAATGCCGTCGTCCATCAACTGCCGGGTGACATCGGCGACGCTCTTGCCTTCCTTCATGGCGTCCTCAAGGACGCGCTGAATCCCGTCGTGGGATGTGAGCTTCATGATCTTGCCGAGCTGCGGCGACCACTGTGAAATCCAGTCAACGGTGCGCTCGCGCAGCACCGTGACCACAAGGCCGCTGTCGGCGGTCTTGATGTACTTGGACGCGAGGCGGGGAATGACAGCGACGAGGCCGTTCTGAATGATGTCCTGAATGTCGTCGGCGAGGGCCGATGCCTCGCGGTAGACCTCCCAAGTGTTCTTGAAGAACTCGTCAACGCTGTCCGCCTGCTCGATCTGCTCCGAGACGATCTCGGTGTCCATGTTCATCGCGTCCGCGAGCTTCTCTTCAAGCTCCTCGGTGTCGTCTATGGTTTCTTTGGGTTCGACGTAACCGGCGTCCTCCAATTCATCCGCCATGTCGTCGTCCACCTTGGCGATGTAGGCGTCGATGGCCTTGATCAGCGCCTCGCAGGTCTCGCATCTCATTTGCCGTCCCCTCGCTTTACCGGCTGCATCATAAACTGACGCATGGAGGCCTTGACGACGGGCTTCTCATCATCATTGGAAAGAGACGGCCTTTCCCGCTTTGCGACCTGCGTCGGCCTTGTGGCGGCAGGTGCGGTCGGCGTGGTCGGGGCGGGGTTGTTTTCCGCAATCTCAACCAGCGCCTTGCGCACCTGCCGCATGACGGCGATCAGCTCCGCATTGCCGGTCTTCTCGGCGTCCTCCACGCGCTCGTCCACCTGTTCCATGACCTCCGGGGTCAGCTTGCTTTCCGTCGCGTTCGGCGTTGTGGCGGGCGTTTCGGGCGTCACCGGCGTCTGTGCGGCGCTGTTGGCGTTGATAACTCTCTGCACGGCCAGGGGAACATCGGCCCAATCGCCGGTATAGTCCTCTGCCGTGTCGCCGACCATCGTACCGGCCAGCCGGTGCGCCTCGTTGGGGGTGAGGCCGCCAGCCCGCTCCACGATGGTCAGAATCTTGCTCTGATCGTCAGGATTGGTGATGTCCGGGGCGCGGAAGCTGATCTCGCAATACTTGAACTGGTACTCCGCCAGCAGCTTTCGGTTGATTATCCAGGCCATTTCCTGCCGGTACGGAATGAACACCTGCTTCTCTGTGACTTCCATTGCCGTTTGGGCGGTGGCGCGGTTGAAGTCTGTAGTGTAGCCAACATAGAGATCAGGCAGTAGGAAGGCGCTCTGCACCTTCTTGCGGGAGTTGTCGATGTAGCCCTGGAACAGCTCGTCCTTCTGCAGCATCGGCGACAAGTCCTTAACTGTGATCTTCGGGGCGTTCTCTTGCTCGAAGCCGGTCTTTGTATCGTTGACGCTCTCGCTCTCAAGCACCATGAAGGCATGCTGCCCGGCGACGCCCTTGATACCGTCCATGTACTCCTGCATCTTCTTGAAGGATGCGTCGGATAGGGTGCCGCCCTCGATCATAATCATCATGGGTGTGTGGCGTCCGTTCTCAAAGTAGTTGGCGTTCAGGAACTCCGCCTTTGCAGCGCCGTCCATGCCGGTGACCTGTCCAATCCAGCGCACTTCGCCGTAAGGCTTGTCGCCAATCGGCAGGGCGATGATCTCGTTGGCCTGATAGTTGATGTCAAGATCGTTGTCCTTGACGTACTCGCCGGTGCGCTTGTCCATCATGCGGGGGTCGCCAAACTCCTTGAAGTAGACGTACTTCCCGCCGACCTCCTGGCGGAATTTGCGGAACTTCTTCTTGCGGTACAGCTCATCGCCCTTGTAGAAGAATTTGACATCCACATACGGCTCAAGAGGCACTGTCAGGTGCATGGTGCCGGGCCTGCGGATATTGGTGATCTCCACGACTTCTTTGTCGAGGTTGCGAATGACCTCGATGAAGGCAATTCCGAACCGCTCCCGCGTGGCGACGATGGAGCCGAACATGTCCTTGGTGTCCTGGTCGAGGGAAAGCAGGTCGATGATGCGCTGGATTTTGTCGTATTCCTCCGCGATCTCCGGGTGCTCCTTCTCGTCCCACTGCTTATACTCGTCGAGATAGTCAATCGAGATGCCGAATCCGCAGACGTTGTTTTTATAGGCGGTGATGCACTGAGGCAGGATAGTGGAATGCTCTACCAGTACCTCAAGGCCGTCGAAGTTATATGGATGTTCCAGCCAGTCACCGGCGGTGACCTGCTCGTCCGGGTCGATGTTGGTCGGGGTCTCGGCCTTCTTGATCGGCTTTACAGAGCTCTGGACTGTCGCAGCACCGTAGACCACTCTGACGCCGACGTTCGGCGCGTGCTTTCTGATTTCCTCGCTCATGCGGTTTCACTCCTCACTGATCTGCGTGCTTACGTTTATAAGTCACGGGCAGGCACAGCATAATCACACAGTCGGCTTCATCGGGGGAAGAGCCGATGCGTTTCTTGAAGTCGTCCTTGCTTTCAATCTTGATCTTGCTGGCCTCCGTCATCTCGTATCGTCTGGACGAAAGCTGCGCAAAAAGGTCAGCGTCGTCCGGGAGCACAAGCTCCACGGGTTTCGGCTGGCCTTTCTCGTCTACGCTCGCAATCATTTCCTTCATGCAGGCGTACATATAGGTTGTCGTGTCATGGTAATAGATATGTCGGATGCGCTGGCCGAACATGATCGGCTTGATAACCATCCAACTGAACCGGCTCGGGCTGCGATCTTTGATCTGCCGCAGGCGGTCGGTAACGCCGCCGCCGACGCCGGAATCGTCGATGCGGATGATAATAGAGCCTTTGTACTTGTACTTTCGAATCAGCTCTATGCCGAGCTCCACGATCTTGTCGGCGGTGCGCATGAGGTCGCGCCCGTTCACCTTGTCGTAGATGGTGACCTTTTCATTGACCTTGTAGGCAATGACAGTCTTGTCGTCGCCAAAGCGGGCGACGTCGCAGGAGATGTCGATCTTTACAGGCTTCGTTAGTGTCCAGTCGGAATGGATTGAGCGGTCGAGCGCCGACATCGGAAGAAACACGTCGTCGTCCTGCAGCGGGAACTCGCCGTCCACACGCACTCGGATGAAGTTGCTGTCTCTGCCGTACTTGCGCTCCATCGCCGCGATCATTTCCTTGTTGGTGCGTGCGCAATCGCGGCTGCTGATCTTGTGGGCGCGGTACATCGCAAGGTCGGCGGTGTGGCTGTCGTAGAAGGTGCCGCTGGTTTGGGTGGGGTTGCCGCACATCAGCAGCTTATTTCCAGGCCCGGACAGGGTGCCGAGTATGGCCTCCATGATCGGCTCCGCGACGCCGGAAGCCTCGTCCACGATGAACAACATGTTGTCTTCGTGGAAGCCCTGCATGTTTTCGGGCTTGGTGGCAGTGCGAGCAACGGCAAACCACCGCTTTTCAAATCCGACCATGTAGACATAGGTCTTCGTCCATTTGAGAATGGTGGACAGCAGCGGAGACTTGCTTCGCCACTTTTCAATCTCCGACCACAGAACGTCGTGAAGCTGCTGGCGCGTCGGGGCGGTGGCGACCACGCGGGCAAATGGCCGGGTTGTCATGAACCAAAGGGCGATAACAGCCTCAAGGGCCGTCTTGCCGACGCCCTGGCCGGAGCGCACCGTCACGCGGGTAGCGTTTGCCACATCCATCATCACGGCGGCCTGGTTCACGTCTGGATTGAATTTGCAGATATCCCTCGCAAACGAGACAGGGTCGTGGATGTATTTGCGAATCAGGTCGGTAAAGGCAGCACGCCGGGCCGCTTCGGTCATTCGGCGTCACCGCCATCCTGCGGGTCTTCGGCATAGAGGGCGAGCAGAGCTTCCACCCAGTCGTTTGCCAACTTCGATTGCTCGCTCTCGCCTTGCGCCCGGATGCGCTCGATCTCAAGCCGCTCCCGGTTGACCTTCATGGCATCGAGCTGCGCAAGGATTTTCACCTTCTGGCCCTGTACCTTCGACAGCTCGGCTTCCAGCCGGTTCAGGGCGTCCTCTACGGAGGTGGTATTGGTGGTGGTTTCGTCCAGCCACTCGCCGTCATACATGCCCGTGCCCTCTTGCTTGGTGTAGCCACTCTCAATGCTGCCGTGCCACAGACCCATGCGCTTCTCGCTCTTGAGCTTCGACACGGAGGAGAGGACTTGTCCCTTCTGCTTCTCGCCGGTAGCGATGATCTCAGCCCGGCGCTTCATCAGGCGAAGCTCGCGGGCCTTGAGGAAGGCCAGCGTGTTCAGAAGCT
>Ga0326514_10000648_pt1 | contig 23437 bp, 23 predicted proteins | sample 3_2548_0518_D_FD_203653 | JGI IMG/M metagenome (GOLD analysis project Ga0326514, IMG submission 203653) | Bovine rumen microbial communities from UC Davis, California, United States - 3_2548_0518 | ecosystem: Host-associated > Mammals > Digestive system > Stomach > Rumen | place: USA... | reverse complement strand
TATCACATCTTTTGTTTTTTGTCAATAGAAATATTGCAAATTTTCGTATTTTCTTCTAATTTTGCTGTTTCACATTTTCATGTAAGTGGCAAAGTCGGGTATTAACTCTTCTTATGATGGATATATTGCAATAGAAATTCCAACAACAACTACTACAACAACTAAACTCACTACCACAACTACACGACCTACAACTACAACAACTAAACTCACTACTACAACTGCATGTCCTACAACTACTACCACAACAACTACTACAACAGATAAAGAAAATACTGTTGAAATGGGTTATTTGACATTTACAGTTTATAGCGACCATGCAGAAGTTTCAAAATGTGATGAATCAGCAAAAGGAGAAATAATTATACTATCTGAAATAAATGATATTCCTGTTACAAGCATTGAAAATTATGCTTTTCTTAATTGCTATAATCTAAATTCAATAAATATACCATCAAATATTGAAAATATTGGAATTTCAGCATTTTTAGGCTGTTCTAATCTTAAAGATATAAATATATCTGAAGGAGTTAAAACTATAGGAAGTGAGGCTTTTTATCTTTGTCGAAGTTTGGAAAAAGTAAATTTACCTGAAAGTATTACAAGTATTGGAAATTCAGCATTTATTTACTGTTCAAATCTTACTTCAATAAATATACCAAGTAAAGTCGAAACAATATACTCTTCAACATTTTCAGATTGTAAAAATCTTAAAACAATAAAAATAGCGGAAGGAGTTAAAAATTTTGAATATAATATATTTAATAACTGTAAAAGTTTAACATCAATAATCTTACCAAAAAGTATTGAAAGTATTGGAAATTATACTTTTATTAATTGTTATAATTTAACTTCAATTATAATAAAAAATCCTAAATGTAAAATTTATGATAATAAAAGTACAATGTCTTCTTTCAACGGAACAATATACGGCTATGAAAATTCCACTGCACAGGCATACGCTGAAAAATATGGCTATAATTTCGCTGTTATCAAAGATGACAATACATCAGATGAAACTGTTGCAGGAGATGCGAACGAGGACGGAAAAGTTACACTTGCCGACTGCGTGGCTGTATTGCAGTATGTGGCAAATTCCGAAAAATATCCGCTTTCTGAACAGGGTCTTGCCAATTCAGATGTTTACAACAAAGGTGATGGCGTTACAGGTATGGATGCTCTCACTATACAAAGATATGATTCAGGAATTATAACATCTCTTCCCGAATCCGTAAAATAAAAACTCAGGGCGACTAAAAAGTCGCCCTTTTAATTATCTTTTTAAAAAGTATTCCTCATACCAAACATTTCAACTCACAACGTCAAAAATGAAACGTGACATAATTTATTTAACGAAGTACTCTTCATACCACACAAGGAAAGTATAAATCGTCCAGACTTTTCGCCAGTTATCAGAATTACCGCTGATATAGTCATTGAAAACAGCGTTTATCTCGTCAATATTAAAGAACTTTTCAGCGTACGCACTGTTGAATTTTGCCTTTACGTCTGCATTGTATCTTTCGTCAGCAAGCCATATTCTTATAGGCACGATAAAACCGAGTTTCTTTCTGAATGCGATTTCTTCGGGAAGTACTTTTGCGGCTGCGGTACGGAATGCCACTTTGTTTGTTTCCGCATTTACCTTGTATTCTGATGGAAGCCTTGATGCAATATCGAAAATTCTCCTGTCAGTAAGAGGCATACGGATTTCAAGACCTGCTGCCGTACTCATTTTGTCAACATTCAGATAAATATCGCCTTCAAGCCATATCTGTATATCAACATCGGACATCTTTGAAAGAGGGTCAAGACCTTCTGTTTCTTCATAGATGTGCTTTACAAGATTTATCGGCAGAACATCAGGATTGTAAGATTTCAGGATACGCTTTTTTTCATCTTCTTTCATGATGTTGGTATTTCCAACATAGAAAGTTTTAAGGTTGTCACCATATTTTTCGGCATTGCGATACATATTGTATCCACCGAAGAACTCGTCAGCACCCTCACCCGAATAACATATTTTTGTATGCTTTGCGGTTGCATTGCAGGCGATTGTAAAAGCTATTGCGGAAGCGTCTCCGAGAGGCTGTTCCATATTGTACATTACATAAGGTACGATTTCAAAATACTCTTCGGGAGTAATCAGACAGCGGTTATTTTTACGTCCGAGAATATCAGCGGTTTTCTTTGCAAGACCTGATTCGTCAAAGCGTTCATCATCATAACCGCATGAATCAGTAACTTCCACATTGGACATAGCAAGAACATAGGAAGAATCCACACCGCCTGAAAGGAAAGATTCTGCTGTTTCGCCATCTTCAAGGACTTCAGGGAAGATTTCCTGAATTGTCGAATGTATTTCGTCAGCCCATTCTTCAACGGATTTAGAATTGTCGGGATTGAAAGTCGGATACCAGTATCTTCCAATTTCAAGTTTGCCGTCCTTAAATTCGAGCCAGTGACCTGGCATAAGTTTTTTAAGACCTTTGAAAAACGTGTCCTCACCTGCAACGTAAGTAAGAGACATATAAATCTGGAGCATATCGGTATTTATTTCCTTTATGAAATCCTCCTTGTCAATGATGTTTCTTATCATTGTACTGCAAAGTATATTATTGTCAGCAGTGATATAGTAGTAAAGAGGTTTTGTACCGAACTGGTCACGGAGAGCGAAATATTTTTCTTCTGATTCGTCAAAAATCAGAAAAGCGAACATACCATAAATATGGTCACCCATACTTCTGCCCCATTTTTCGTAAGCTTTCAGAATGATGTCTTTTTCTCTTTCTTCCCTTGAAAGACTGCTGTCAGTACCGAGTTCACTGCAAAGACTTTTCCAGTTACGGATATGTCCTCTGTATTCACATAATGTTGACATAATAAAATCACCTCATAAAAATATATTAACATAAATCGGAAATAATACCAGTTTATACTCCCTCATAAACCTGCGGACGTTCCATAAGTTCGTCAAGAGCCTCTTTAGGATTTCCGCCCATGAAAAGAACCTTGTAAAGCTGTTCGGTTATAGGCATTTCAACATTTATCTTCCTTGAAAGTTCATATGTAGCCTTACAGCAATAGTAACCCTCAACAGTTCCTACACGTTCAACAGCTTCTTCAGGTGAAACGCCCTGACCTATAAGGATTCCTGCACGTCTGTTTCTGCTGTGCATACTTGTACAGGTAACAATAAGGTCACCTATACCAGTAAGACCGCTGAAAGTAACAGGTTTAGCACCCATTGCCTCGCCAAGTCTTGCGATTTCGTGAATACCTCTTGTCATAAGAGCAGCCTTTGTATTGTCACCGTAATTCATGCCGTCACATATTCCTGCACAGAGGGCGATTATATTTTTTGTTGAACCGCCTATTTCACAGCCAATAACATCATTATTGAGGTATATTCTGAGAAATCTGTTACCAAGCTGATTCTGTACATATTCAGCAGATTCATGATTTTCAGATGCCGCAACCATAGTAGTAGGTATGCACCTTGCCACTTCCTCAGCGTGTGAAGGTCCTGAAAGAACTACCAGCTTACTGGTTGAAACTTCCTCATGAATGACTTCACTGAGTCTCTTGAAAGTCTTATCCTCAAGACCTTTTCCCGTATTGACTACAACCATTTCATCTGTTATGTAAGGCTTTGCAAGTCTTGCAACATCACGGAGAAAAGATGAAGGTATTCCGAAAATAAGCATATCACAGCCCTTTATACATGAAATATCACTTGTCAGTGTAATTTTTTCGGAAACAGGTACACCAGGGAGTTTATGAATATGTTCACCGTGTTTTCTTATTTCGTCTATTTCCTGCTGAAATTTAGACCATACAGTGACATTGTGACCGCCTATTTTCTGTGCCATAACTGCAAGGCTAAGACCAAATCCGCCCGAACCGAGTATAACAATATCAGCCATAATAAAAAACCTCCTTTTATTTTTTTTCTGATTTTTTAAGGATTAATTTATTTTCAGTACCGTTTTTAAGTCTTTCGATATTTGAACGGTGCATGAATATAATTATTGATGACATAACAAGTGCAAGGCTCATGTAAAAAAGACTTCTGCCGAAAGAATTGCCGTTCATAAAAAAAGACATCATAAAAGTGACTATCGGACAAAATGCTGCCGCTGTTATTGATGATACTGATACATAGTGAGAAAGTGCAAGGGTTATTATAAAGATTAAAAGCGAAATTCCGAATACTTTTGTATCAACCATGAGAAAAGAGGCTACAGCTACAAGTACGCCCTTTCCGCCCCTGAAATCAAAGTAAATCGGGAAAACATGACCTATTACAGCAAATATTCCTGCAATGTACCCGACATAGTTTGAATCGTTTTCAGGAGAAAGACCTGCATTAAGAATCTGACACATCAGCCTTGAAATGCCTACAGCAAAAACTCCCTTGCATACGTCCCCTATAAGCGTAATCAATGCACAGCCTGCTCCGCAACATCTCAAAGTATTGGTAAGACCTGCATTTTTACTGCCCATAGTGCGTATATCCTGTTCTTTTACTATATTTACAACAATTATGGCAAAATTACAGCTTCCGAGAAGGTATCCGACAGAAGCAGAAATAACAATGGCTAAAAAGTATTTCATTACTTGTCACTGCCTCCCCGTTCTCTTACAATAAACCTTACAGGCGTACCTTCAAGACCAAATGCAGAACGTATCTGATTTTCAATATAACGTTTGTAAGAAAAATGGAAAAGGTCTGCACGGTTTACAAATGTAACGAAAGTGGGCGGTTTTGTCGAAGGTTGTGTCATATAATAAATTTTAAGTCTCCTGCCCTTGTCCGATGGGGGTTCTACCCTTGTAGTAGCATATGCAAGAACATCATTAAGCATACCTGTTGAAATTCTCATGCTATTCTGTTCGGAAGTGTATTTTATAAGTTCATAGAGTTTGTCTATACGCTGACCAGTCTTAGCCGATATGAACACAAACGGTACATACGACATGAAACTGAAATCATTTTCGAGTTTTGTTCGGAACTCCTGCATAGTCTTATCATTTTTTTCAACCAAGTCCCATTTATTGACTGCTACTACACAGGCTTTACCCTGTTCATGTGCATAACCTGCAACTTTTGAATCCTGTTCAGTGAAACCTTCAACAGCGTCAAGCATTATTACGCATACGTCCGCACGGTCAACAGCCATATAAGCCCTGAGAACGCTGTAATGTTCAACTCTTTCAGTAATCTTTGATTTTTTTCTTATACCTGCCGTATCAATGAAAACAAATTTACCAAACTGATTTTCTATTACTGTATCCGTTGAATCTCTTGTAGTACCTGCAATATCGGAAACTATAACACGTTCCTCACCTGCAATTCTGTTTATAAGAGAAGATTTTCCCGCATTAGGTTTTCCTATTACAGCAACCTTTATATAGTCCTCGCTGTACTCGTCCTTGTCGGAATCGGGAAGAAAATCATAAACCGCATCGAGCATATCTCCTGTACCGTGACCGTGTACGGAAGATACTGGGAAAGGGTCTCCAAGACCAAGATTATAAAATTCATAGAGTTCCATAGGCGGTTCGCCGAGGGAATCCACTTTGTTTACAACAAGGACTATAGGCTTACCGCTTTTCTGCAACATTTCTGCAACTGCATAATCATCAGGGGTTACACCGTCCTTGATATTCGTGACAAAAACAATAACGTCAGCTTTTTCTATTGCGAGTTCGGACTGCCTCCTCATCTGCGAAAGAATGACATCATCGCTGTCGGGTTCAATACCGCCCGTATCAACGACCATGAAATTTTTTTCACGCCATTCACATTCAGAATATATTCTGTCTCTTGTAACCCCTGGGGTATCTTCGACAATAGAAAGCCTTTTTCCGATAAGCCTGTTGAAAAGTGTAGATTTTCCGACATTCGGACGACCTACCACGGCAACTATAGGTAAAGACATTATAACATTTCTCCTTTCAGTTAATCTTTAAAAACGAAAAAATTTCTTTACAGTACGGAAAATCACCATTCAATTCCCATAATAGCATCAAGAAGTTCATATCCGTCACTTGCAACCGATTTTATATTTATGTCAAGAGCCTTTTCGACATCTTCAACAGTGAGGTCATCGAGAAAAACAGTGGCATTTGTACGAAGCATAGCCTTTGAGATAAGTAACTGTTCTCCGAGATTTTCACCTTTAAGCTGTTTGATTAAGTCCTGAGCAGTTATCAGACCTGTTACTGTAATAGTATCACCGAAAAAATCGTTTCTGATTCTGTAAACGTTACATTCAAGTTCAGGGAATTTTTTTTCTGCAAGTTCAGCAAGATATTTTATAACAGGGTACGGACTGTAACCCGTTGCAATGGAAACATGACGGTTTCCGCCCTCCCACTGTGCAGAATCAAGAGCCTTTTCAAATTCGTCAATAAGACTTCTGAGCATACCCACACCATTTTCATACTGTGAAAAGTCCTCATAGTATTCCATATCGGGAATGTCTCTTCCTGCAATAAGGAAAAACTCATCTGACGGGAAAACCGTGCGTGTACCGAATTTTTCAAGGAATCTGCTTTGATATTCCGCAATTATATCAATAGTTTTTCCTGCACGTTCACTGTCAAAGGTTTTAAGCGGATAAAGACCTTTTCTGTACTTAGTCACACCTACGGGAACAACTGCCACACTTGTTATATTCGGCATGAGACTGCCTAAATCTTCAAGAGTACGTCTTAATTCGTCACCGTCATTGAGTTCGGGACAGCATACAATCTGACAGTTAAGTTTTATACCGTTCTGTGCAAGCTGATATATATATTTTATTTTTTCTCCTGCAAACCTGTTGTGCATCATTTTTACACGAAGCTTAGGATTTGTAGTATGCACCGATACATTTATATTAAGTTTCATAGCAATAATTCTGTCAATATCTTCCTGTTCAAGATTTGTAAGAGTGACATAGTTACCCTGAAGAAAAGAAAGTCTTGCATCATCATCTTTGAAGTAAAGAGTTTCACGCATATTGGGGGGCATCTGGTCAATAAAGCAGAAAACACAGTGATTACTGCATGAAATTTTATTATCCATGAGGAAAGTTTCAAATTCAAGACCGAGGTCATCATATTCATCTTTCTGTATACTGAAAGAAATTTCCTCACCGTGACGGACAACATCAAGCGTTATATCGGTATCGGCGGCATAATACATATAATCAAGAACGTCCTTTATATTATGACCATTTACTTTTACAAGGAAATCTCCTTCATGCAGTCCCGCCCTGAAAGCAGGAGAATGAGGAGTAATCAATTTTATTCTTACCATAAGTCATCAATATCAGCAACAGAAATTTTTAGATTTTTTGCTTTTTCACTTAAAACTTCGGACGCATAAAGTTTCTGGGACAGGTATTCTGTAGCTGAAAGTTTTTCTTGTAATTCTGCAAGGAATTTATCTGATTCTGCCGATATTTTTTCCCTGTATTTTTTCATATATTCCTCCGCACCTGATGATAAAATATAAACCAAAAAGGAGAGAAAGAAAAATCCTCCTCTCCTCCTCATGTATCGGAATAACCGATTATTCAGCATCAGGCTTAAGAACCTCAACGCCGTTATAGAAACCGCAGTTCTTGCAAACCTTGTGCGGAGCCTTATAAGCACCGCAGTTACTGCATTTTGCCATTGCAGGTGTATCGAGTTTCCATACAGAAGAACGTCTTTTATCACGTCTTGCCTTGGAAGTTTTTCTCTTTGGTACAGCCATCTGTTAACCCTCCTTACAGAGCATCACTGCTCGATAAATTAAGACAATTGCATACGGAATAGTTAAGATTACAGCCACATTGCATACAAAGTCCCTTACAGTCCTCTTTGCAGAGGTTTTTAGTAGGAAGCTGTAAAATCAAGTCCGTAACGGCAATATCATTCATTTCAATGCTCTCGCTTTCGGCAACGATATAATCGTCATTTTCACCGCTTAATTCAGGAACAACAATATGTTGAAAATCAAAGTGATAATTTTTTTCGGATTCTTCAAGACATCTGTCACACACAACGAGCATATCCGCATCAGCAGAATAATCGAGGTATAAAATACCTGCACGGTTAAAGAGTCTTCCCGAAACTCTCACAGGGGAAATAAACCTGTAGCCTTTTATGGAAGAAAGTTCGTCCAGACTGATAGAGTAATCAATATCCTTTGATTCACCTGTAATATTAAAAAGCTGTTTTAAATTAATTTTCATAATAAAAAATCCTTCAGAGCATCATAAAATATATTATACACTAAACGGTACAATATGTCAATAGTTTTTTTAAAAAATCCGTTCAAAAACAAATACGGATTACTTAATGAACTGTGTAACGCTTTCAGGAAGTTCAGCGTTATCAGCAGAAACAGTGAAAACGATATTTACATCTTCGCCTGCGAGCTTATCAAGCTTGTCAAGAAGAGTGCCGAAAGCTTCATAGTCACGACCGCCTATTCTGAAAATACCGTCAACATAAACATCAGTGATGTCATAGTTGCTTGCAAGAAGACCTGCAATAAATCCATAGAAAGTTTCATAACCTTCAATGTTGTAGTATTCGGTATCGCACCATCTTACCTTACGGCTGATAGAGTATCTGACAGTAGAACCTTTTTCAACGCATACGAGAGAACCTGTTGAAGTCTTTACAGTTTCATTGATAAGGTCGATGAGGATTTTAGTTTTTCCTGAGCCTTTTTTACCTGTAATAAGTTTAATCATAAAAATTTCTCCTTTATTTTAATAGACTGTATTCCCCTGCATGAAACAGGGAAACACAGATAAATTCTTAAAAAATCAGCCAAGTTTAGCTTCGAGTTCAGCCTTTGCACCCTCATAACCTGGTTTGCCAAGAAGAGCGAACATATTTGCCTTATAACTTTCAACTCCGGGCTGGTTGAACGGATTTACACCGAGAACATAACCTGATACAGCACAAGCCTTTTCAAAGAAGTAAATCATATATCCTACACTTTCCTCAGTTGTATCGTCAAGTTCAAGGATTATATTAGGAACTCCGCCCTCTGTATGAGCAAGGACTGTACCTTCAAAAGCCTTTCTGTTTACAACTGACATATTCTGATTTGTAAGGAAGTTAAGACCATCAAGATTTTCTTCATCAGGTTCAAGGAACAAATCAGTCTTTGGATTCTTTATATCAACAACGGTTTCAAAAAGGATTCTTGCACCGTCCTGAATATACTGACCCATAGAATGAAGGTCTGTTGAGAAAACAGCAGAAGCAGGGAAAATACCCTTATTGTCCTTGCCTTCGCTTTCGCCGAAAAGCTGTTTATACCATTCTGACATCATAACGAAATTAGGGTCATAGGAAACGAGCATTTCAACGGATTTGCCTTTTCTGTAGAGGATATTTCTGAGAGCAGCGTATTTATAGCAGTCATTGTTATCGAAATCAGCACAGAAATCTTTCTGAGCCTTTGCAGCACCCTGCATAAGAGCATCAATATCACAGCCTGCAACAGCAATAGGAAGAAGTCCTACAGCAGTAAGAACAGAGAAACGTCCGCCTACATCATCAGGAATAACAAAAGTTTCATATCCTTCTGTATCAGAAAGATTTTTGAGAGTACCTCTTGCCTTGTCAGTAGTAGCGAAAATTCTGTTTTTAGCCTCTTCTTTGCCGTACTTGTCTTCAACCATTTTCTTGAAGATTCTGAAAGCAAGAGCGGGTTCAGTAGTAGTACCAGACTTTGAAATTACATTTACAGAAAAATCCTTATCCTTGCAGAGAGAAATGACTTCATTGAGATAGTTAGGATTTATGCTGTTGCCCACATAGAAAATCTGAGGAGTATCTTTAGCAATATTATTGTAAAGAGTAGATTTCAGAAGTTCTATAGCAGCTCTTGCACCGAGGTAAGAACCGCCTATACCGATAACTATAAGAATATCGGAATTTTTTCTGATTCTTTCGGCAGCGGACTTTATTCTTGCAAATTCTTCCTTATCGTAATCAGTAGGAAGATTTACCCAGCCAAGAAAATCATTTCCGAGACCTGTTTTATTGTGAAGAGAAGCAGCAGCAGTTTCCACCTGAGCTTTAATGCCGTTGATTTCATCAGCGTTTATGTATTCGCTGAGATACTTTGTGTTGAGTTTTAAAGACATACATTTAACCTCCGATAATGCACAGTAACCTGTACAAAGAATTTATCATATTAATGATACTATATTTTACAGATTTTTTCAAGTATCTTTGCAAAACCGAATTCATATTTGTGAATATACAACAAATTTCAACACAATTATTTCAGCATATTCAACATCATTTTTTTAAAAATAAAAGAAAAAGAAAGCTTTTTAACTTCTGATTTTGTAATAATATCCGTTTCGCACACAAGGGTGTCACCGTTATAGAATCCCACAGTACCTATTTTCTGACCGCTTTTAACAGGAGCGTCAAGGAAGTCAGGAATAACAGTAATATTTCTGAGTTCGCTTACACCTTTCGGAATTACAAGCGTACTCTGATTTTTAAGACTTATTTCAACAGCGAAATCTTCACCGTTGCGGACTTTAACAGGCATAAGCATATCATCAGGGAACATTGTTGCAGTAATTTTGTAGTCACTGAATCCCTTATTGACCAGTTTTTTAGCCTTGCCTAAAGAAACGTCATCGCTTTCCGCACCGAGTACGACCGCAATATATGTAATTCCCTCTTCATTTCTTCCGCCCTCCGCAATGCAGTAACCTGAATAATCGGAATGACAAGCTTTAAAGCCTATATGTCTTTCATAAGACCTTGAAAGAGTATTTTCGCTGACAAGTTCGACTGTTCCCGATTTTACAAAGTCTCTCCACGTTGAAAAATATGGTGTAAGAAATTCGTATCTTGAAAGTTCCGAACATATAATGGCTATATCATGTGCGGAAGAATATTCTCTTTCGTCATAGTAGCCGTAAGGGGAAAAAAATGCGGAATTATGAAGTCCGAGGTCAAAGGCACGGCTGTTCATACGCTTTACAAATTCATCAGTATTTTCACAGCAGTTTTCCGCAAGGACTGTCAAAGCATCATTTGCATTTCCTATAATTACAGCTTTAAGCAGTTCTTCAGCGGACATTCTGTCGCCCTGTTCGAGCCATATAACAGCACCTTTTGTATCCTTTACGCTTTCGGAAGCGGTAAGTTCATCTGTCAGCCTGAATTTTCCTGTCTGAATATCTTCCGCAATAATAAGCAGTGACATAAGTTTTGTAAGATAGCCTGTATTTATTCTTCTTTCGGAATTGTTTTCTTCAAGGACTGTTCCGGTATCTGCCTCAATAAGTACAAAGCACGGCAAATCATCAGCGGAAACGTTTTCTTCCTGACATAAAGTCAGAAAAATAAGAATAACTGTCAGAAAAATACAGAATCTTTTCAAATAATCACCCCTTTTCTGAATTTTCAGCTTATTAAACAGTATATGAAAAATACGTCTTAAAAATACCCTGCAATTAAACCGTGAAAAACATCGTATAAGAAGGTTTTATTATATAAACCGAAAATTTAACGGGATTTTCGAAAATTTATATCACATTGACGAAAATTACTCTTTATGTTGACAAAACGTTAAAAATTGCTTATACTAATAATAGCAGTATATGGCTGTTTGCGTTGGCAAAAACTGATTTTAACTGTGGAGGGATTGAAATGAAAAATATCTGGCATGATATTAACCCGAAAAGAATTTGTCCTGAACATTTCTATGCAGTTATTGAAATCGGAAAAGGCAGTAAAATTAAATATGAACTTGACAAGGAAACAGGTTTCATAAAAATGGACAGAATACTTCATACTTCTACCCATTACCCTGCAAACTACGGATTTATTCCCCGTACTTTCTCCGATGACAATGACCCGCTTGACGTTCTTGTACTTTGTTCTGAAAGGCTTATGCCTCTTACGCTTGTAAAGTGCTATCCGATAGGCGTTATAAGAATGCTTGACAACGGTCACAGAGATGACAAAATTATTGCTATTCCGTTTGATGACCCTAACTACAATGTTTACAGGGATATTGAACAGCTCCCTAAACACGTTTTTGATGAAATGACCCATTTCTTCACTGTTTACAAGGAACTCGAAAACAAGGCTACCGCTGTAAACGAAGTTGACCATGCGGAAACCGCAAAACAGATTATTGCTGACGATATAGAACGCTATATCGAAAGCTTCTGTAAGTAAAAACAAAGATTTTTAAAGCGAAAGGACTTTTTTTATGACTGCTTCAAGTGAAAATTTATTCAGCGGTTTTTCAAATGCCGCACCCCTCGGTATAATTGCAATGAACAGCGTTACCGAACTCGGAAACAAAATCAACAGCTATCTCGTTGACTGGGCTAAACGTGCAGGACAGGACGTTGATACTTTCCTTATTGAAAGTGAGTGTCCCCGTTTTTCATCAGGTGACGGAAAAGGTCTTATAAAATCAACTGTAAGAGGTAAAGACCTTTTCATAATAATTGATGTGGGAAATTACAATGTAAAATATACCTACTTCGGCAATGAAAACTCAATGTCTCCAGATGACCATTTCCAAGATTTGAAGAGAATCATTCAAGCTGCAAGCGGTAAGGCTGACAGAATTAATGTAATCATGCCGATTCTTTACGGCGGAAGACAGCACAGAAGAAATTACCGTGAATCCCTTGACTGTGCCTGTGCATTGCAGGAACTCGAGGCTATGGGGGTTTCAAACATTGTAACTTTCGATGCTCACGACCCCAGAGTACAGAATGCTGTTCCGCTCATGGGCTTTGATAACGTTATGCCAACTTATCAGGTTCTTAAAACAATGCTCAGGGAAATTCAGGATATAAACTATTCAAAGGATAAGTTCATGATAGTTTCTCCTGATGAGGGTGCTTTGAACAGAAATATGTATTATGCTTCTGTTCTCGGAGTTGATATGGGTATGTTCTATAAGAGACGTGACTACTCTCAGATTATCAACGGCAGAAATCCTATAGTTGCTCATGAATATATAGGAAATTCAGTTGAAGGCAAGGATATTTTCGTAGCTGATGACATCATTTCTTCAGGCGAATCAATGCTTGACCTTGCATACAACTTAAAAGAAAGAAAAGCAGGCAGAATTTTCACTTATGCTACTTACGCAATTTTCACTAACGGTCTTGAAAAATTCGATAAAGCATATAAGGACGGCATTATTGACGGTGTATTCGGTACTAACCTCACCTACAGAACCCCTGAACTCCTCGAAAGAGAATGGTTCCATGAAGTAGACGTTTCAAAATATGTTGCATACTTCATTGAGGCTATCAACCATGACGTTTCAATAAGCAAGATTATTGACCCTCATGTCAAGATTGACAATCTCCTTAAACAGTATGGCATGAAATAAAAAATTCTCAATATAAATATAAGGGACGCTGTGCCACGGTGTCCCTTTATTATATTATGAAAAAACTGTGAAATTTCAAAGGTTTCATTGACAGTAAAATATAATTGTGGTATACTTAAAAATGCAAACTTTATTCAAAAAATATAGTTATAAATTATGACGAAAGGGTGTGCTTTATGCTCCAGCTTACAGATATTGTAAAGAAGTATGGAAGTGGTGAAAACATCGTAACGGCTCTCAACGGTGTAAACATTACTTTCCGTGAAAGCGAATTTGTCGCAATATTGGGTCATTCAGGGTGCGGAAAAACTACAATGCTGAATATTATAGGAGGTCTTGACCATTATACTTCGGGAGACCTCATTATAAACGGTGTTTCCACCAAAAAATACAAGGACAGAGACTGGGACGCTTACAGAAATCATTCAATAGGATTTATTTTCCAGAGCTATAACCTCATACCTCACCAGACTGTACTGGCAAACGTTGAACTTGCACTTACTATTTCAGGTGTTTCAAAGTCCGAAAGAAGACAGAGGGCAAAGGAAGCACTTGAAAAAGTAGGTCTCGGAAATCAGCTTCATAAAAAACCAAATCAGATGTCAGGCGGACAGATGCAACGTGTAGCTATAGCCCGTGCATTGATTAACAATCCCGATATTCTTCTTGCCGATGAGCCGACTGGTGCTTTGGACAGCGAAACAAGTATACAGGTTATGGAACTCCTTAAAGAAATCGCTAAGGACAAACTTGTAATAATGGTCACTCATAACCCCGAACTTGCAGAACAGTATGCAACAAGAATCGTAAGAATAAAAGATGGTGTGCTTACTTCCGACAGTGACCCTTTCACACCTGAAAAATCAGACGAAATAAAACAAGGTGAAAAAAAGCGTGTTTCAATGTCATTCGGAACTGCTGTTTCACTTTCCATGAATAACCTGCTCACAAAAAAAGGACGTACAATTCTTACAGCTTTTGCAGGTTCTATAGGAATTATAGGTATTGCCCTTATACTTTCGCTTTCAACAGGTATAAACGACTATATTGATGACATTCAGGAAGAGACTCTTTCATCATATCCGATACAGATTCAGCGTGAAAATGCCGACACTTCTGGTATAATATCCGCACTTATGCAGAATCAGGAGGACTATGAAAACAAAGTCTTTGATGAAAATAAAGTATATGCGAACACTTCCGTATATGATATGTTCAACTCATTCAATTCCGCAGCAAAACAGATAAACAACATGAAAGACTTCAAAACGTTCCTTGAAAATGATGAAGTAATCAATGAAAAAGCGAGTGCAGTTGCATATTCCTATGACGTGAAAATGCCGATATTTACAAAGTCCCCTGAAGGAGAAATAGTAAAGGTAGATTTCATGGATATGTATTCAAATGCACTTGGTGTAGGGGATTCCGAATATATGCAGACCGCCATGAACAGTCCTATGTCAAGTATGGAAACTTCAATGTGGGGTCTTGAAGTCTTTGAGGAACTCCTCCCTGCCGAAAACGGTGAACCAGTCAATGAAATGATTAAATCACAATATGAACTTGTCCACGGTGAATGGCCTGACGATTACAATGAAGTTGCAGTAGTCCTCACCCCTAACAATGAACTCCCTGACATTATATTGTACGCACTCGGACTTAAAGAACGTGACAGTTTCTCCAAAATTCTCAAAGCCGTAATGAAAAATGAAGTTATAGAAAATTACGGTCAGGTTGAATGGTCTTTTGACGACATAATGAAAAAGGAATATAAAATGATTCTGCCCTGCGAATACTATCAGAAAAGCGGTGAGGGATATACAGACCTTTCCGCAACAGAAGCAGGTCTTGAGTACCTCTACAATTCAGATGAAATCGGTACTGACATCAGAATAACAGGCTTTATACGTCCGAACGAAGATGTAAAAGCATCAATGATAAACGGCTATATAGCTTATACAAACAAACTTACTGACTATGTTATAAACAAGACAAATGAAAGCGATATTATTAAAAAACAAAAAGCTGAACAGTCAGTTGACGTTTTCACAGGAACAAAATTCATAAATGACGATTACAAAGGACCTTCCGAAGAAGAACAGATAAGAAATGCTGTACAGTACATCAAAAATGCAGACGATTCACAGAAAGCAGAAGTTTACAGGTTCGTAATGAAACAGCCTGACCCTGCACAGCTTAAAATGCAGATTCAACAGGCTATGGAAGAATTTGACAAGGATTCTTTCCTTGAACAGATTACTGCAATGTATTCCGAAGAACTCGGAGTTGATGCAGAACAGATTAAAACATATATAGGACAGATGAGCGAAGAAGAAATAAAACAGTATGCGGAAGAAGCTATAAAACAGGAAATTACAGAAAAATATGCAGAAGAAGTCGCAAAACAGCTTGATTCCGCAACAGATGAAATGCTTGCAGAACAGCTTGATAAACTTACTCTTTCAAACGAACTCTATCTTAAAATTTCAGAAGAATTTACACCTGTTGAAGTTTCATCTTCAACCTATGAGGACAATATGAAGATACTGGGTTCTGCCGATATTTCAGACCCTTCCGCAATAAGAATATACGCAAAAACCTTTGAGGACAAAGACGATATTTCGGATTCAATAAAATCATATAACGATTCCGCAAGCGAGGACGACTTTATTCACTATACCGATTACGTTGCACTGCTTATGTCGTCAATTACAGGAATTATAAGCGGTATTTCGTACCTGCTCATTGCTTTTGTAGGAATTTCACTGGTAGTATCTTCCATAATGATTGGAATTATAACCTATATATCCGTACTTGAAAGAACAAGGGAAATAGGCATACTGAGAGCGATAGGAGCATCAAAGCACGATGTTTCCACCGTTTTCAATGCCGAAACACTTCTTGTAGGTCTTACGGCTGGACTTATCGGAATAGGCGTTTCAGAACTTCTTACAATCCCGATAAACTATATAATACATCACATTACAAGTCTTGATACGCTTGTGGCAAGAATACCCGTTGAAGCAGGAATAATACTTGTCGCAATAAGCATGATTCTCACTTTGATTGCAGGTCTGATACCTTCAAGGTTAGCCTCAAAGAAAGACCCTGTTGAAGCCCTCCGAACTGAATAATATCAAAAAACCTTCCGACTTCTCGGAAGGTTTTTCATTCGTCTGACATAACGTGACAAATAACTGATTTTTTGTGCTTTTAATCCGATTGGTATTGACAAATACTACAAAAAATGATTTACAATATACTTATTAATGCAGATATGAAATAGTCTCTTTTTACTACTGTCCAGGCAGATTTTTAATAATGGGTTTTAATTCATTAATTATAATCTTAGATTGATTACTGCCAAATGTTTGATTTATCTTGTTATTAATTTCACATTTTGTTTTTGAATTTCTTACTATATTTATGACTTTATCCTTATATGGAGTATATTTTGATAATGCTTGATTAAAAAGTTGTCCAACAGCATTAATATCAACCGTTTTTGAAGTAGTATTATTTTTTGTAGTTTCTTGTATAGAAACTGATTTTATGCAGTCAGTTCGTATTATTTTATTATTATTATTTGTTTGGTTTAACTCAGTAATTACTGAATCATACCCTTTATCATTTGATATTACAATTGCATAATTACCTGAGCCTAAAGTAGCAACTATTCTTGAAATATCAGTAAGTAAAACAATATCCAGTGCATTTGCCAGATTCATCTTCTTTAATGAATCTGGCAACCTTATAAATTGAATTTTCACCGGAGAATGTATCATATTTTCAACAGTATACATATCCATATTTGGATTATTACTATAATAAATTCTTACACTATCATTTTCAGTTAAAGATTCGATTCCTATTAATCCGCCTGTTCCAACATTTTCAAAGTCTACATAAAACCGCATACTAATGCCTCCTTTTTTATAATTATAACAAAAGGAATATAAAAAGTCAATTGTTTTTTAATTGATTTTTAAAATCTTATATAATATGATTTTATATTTATATGAAACAAAAATAAATAATTTTTACTGGTAATCTTTCGGGTAAAAAATATAACATAATTTATTAATAAAATTATTGCAGTTTATTTTTGATTTTCTATTGACAAAAATAAAAAAATATGATAAAATATTACAAATTGCAGAAGAAACTATCGTTTCAGAGCATTGGCAGCTTTCGTTGCCTTATTGATTCGGTTTTTTGCCGATAAAGTTTTTATAAGTTTATTCAGCTTGTGAAAGGTCAATAAGAGTAGTAAAAGGTATTTTTGCTTAAATAGACTCTGAAACCATTTTTTAAGTATTTCCTGCGTTCTGCGTAAGATTTCTTTGACGTATGGGCTGATAAAGTCTGTGCGTTTTTTTATTGAGGTGTGTTTTATGGAAAACAAATTAAAACTTTACGGATTCAACAATCTTACAAAATCGCTGAGTTTCAATATATATGATGTCTGTTACGCCAAAACCCCTAAGGCACAGCTTGAATATATAGCTTATGTTGATGAAGTTTACAATTCTGAAAGAATTACCGATATAATGACTCATCTGACAGAAATGATAGGGGCTCAGGTTCTGAGTATTTCCCGTCAGGACTATGACCCGCAAGGTGCATCAGCTACTTTTCTGATAGCAGATGACACCATGATACCCAAGGGCGGAAACGAAACAGTCGCCCACCTTGACAAAAGCCATGTAACAGTGCATACTTACCCCGAATATCACCCCGATACAAGCATTGCAACTTTCCGAGTGGACATTGACGTTGCAACCTGTGGAAAAATTACTCCTCTTACTGCTCTTGACTACCTTATCGGAAGTTTCGATTCTGATATTATAACTATGGATTATCGGGTACGTGGCTTTACAAGAAACCTTGACGGTGAAAAACTCTTTATTGACCACGATATAACGTCCATTCAGGACTATATAGACGATTCAATAATGGATAAATATGATGCTGTTGATATAAATGTATATCAGGCAAATATGTTCCATACAAAAATGATGATTAAGGAAATAGAATTGCAGAATTATCTTTTCAATACAGATGTAAGGGAACTGCCTCCCAGATACCGCCTTGACATCATGAACAGTCTAAGAAAAGAAATGATTGAAATTTTCAGCGGAAGGAATGTGTTCGGAAATGGCTCTTTCTCAGATTGATGCCCCTATATACGAGGCTTTAAGAAAATTCAGACGTATGAGGGTTGTCCCCTTTGATGTACCGGGTCACAAGCGTGGACGTGGTAATATGGAACTTACCGAATTTTTAGGTGAGGACTGCATGAGCGTTGACGTTAATTCAATGAAACCTCTTGATAACCTCTGTCACCCTGTATCAGTAATAAAAGATGCGGAAATGCTTGCAGCGGAAGCTTTTGGTGCAGCAAATGCCTTTTTCATGGTAGGCGGTACAACCTCTGCTGTACAAAGTATGATTATGTATGCCTGCAAAAGCGGTGACAAGATAATCATGCCCCGAAACGTCCACAGGAGTGCAATAAATGCCCTTATTCTCACGGGAGCAGTACCTGTATATGTAAATCCCGATACAAACAGTCAGCTCGGAATAGCTCTTGGAATGTCAGTCGCACAGGTCGAACAGGCTATAAGTGAAAATCCTGATGCAAAAGCTATCATGGTAAACAATCCGACTTATTACGGAATATGTTCCGATTTGAAAAGAATAACAATGCTTGCCCATGAACACAATATGCTTGTACTTGTTGATGAGGCTCACGGAACTCACTTCTATTTCGGGGAAAATTTCCCGATTACCGCAATGCAGGCAGGTGCGGACATCTCATCTGTAAGTATGCACAAATCAGGAGGAAGTCTCACACAGAGTTCATTTCTTTTAATGGGCGAAAGAATAAATTCCGACTATATGCGACAGGTTATAAATCTTACACAGACTACAAGTGCATCATATCTTCTTCTTTCGAGCCTTGACATATCAAGGAAAAGACTTGCCCTCAGCGGTAGGGAAATATTCGCCCAGACAGTCGAAATGGCTGAATATGCACGTTCCGAAATAAACAGCATAGGCGGATACTATGCCTATTCAAAGGAACTAATAAACGGTGACAGCATATTCGATTTTGACATATCCAAACTAAGCATATATACACTTCCCATAGGTCTTGCAGGAATCGAAGTATATGACCTGCTCCGTGATGAATATGATATACAGATAGAATTTGGCGATATAGGCAACATTCTTGCATATATATCAGTAGGCGACAGAAAAAGAGACATTGAAAGACTTATTTCTGCTCTTTCGGAAATAAAAAGAAGATTCGGCAAAACCGAAACGAATATGCTTACACAGGAATATATAACCCCGATTGTTTCCGAAACTCCAAGAAAGTCATTCTATGCAAATAAAATTTCGCTTCCTCTTGAAGAGTCAGCAGGTCATGTATGTACGGAATTTGTAATGTGCTATCCTCCAGGAATACCGATACTTGCCCCAGGGGAACTCATTACCCGTGAAATAATAGAATATATAAAGTACGCAAAGGAAAAAGGCTGTCAGATGCTCGGTGCGGAAGACATAAATATCGAAAGACTTAATGTCATTGCAGAAAAATGAAAATATTTTCATATATTTATTCGGCTGTCATGCCTTATCTGATAATTTTTTCCGCAAAACTGATTCTCGGCAGGACTATAAGCAAACTGACAGCTATAATTTTCATATTGGTTCTTGTGCTTATATGTTCACTTGGAATAATATCCTGTATCATATGTAATATTGTATCACTTAAAGAAAAAAACGGTAAAAAATCCGCAAGCCGTAACATAGTAATAAAAGTGTGCCATATTCCCGTACATCTGTTTATGTTTCTTATTTTTGGCGGAATGATGAATCCGTTTCTGATAATGGCAAGCTGGATTCCGATTGCATTAAGTATAAGTCTGCTTGCATTTTCTGGACTTGCAAATACAGGAGCTTGTATTAACCTGTTCCGCAATAAAAAATGCGGACTTTTCACAGCAATTCTGCTTTTGCTTTCGTCATTCATATACCTTATTGATTTTATTGCAGGCATGGTACAGCTTTCAAAATCAGGAAAATAAATACTGATTACAAAATAAAAGTATTCCCAAACAAATCTGAAAGGTTAAACAATGAATAAATTAAAAATTCTGTTGATTACGGTGTTTTCCGTAATGGCTCTTATAGGTGTTGCCGTCATAGTTGCACTGAATAACTATATGAGCAAAGACCCTGTTATCTATCCTAAAAGTCCAGTATACGCAACTGTAGGGGAAACTCTTTCCGTTTATCAGCTTGCAGACTTTGAAAATGCAACATCTGTTATAATTCTTGAAGACATAAAGTCAAGCATAAAGAACAATGCACAGGTTATCAAAAACAATCAGGCTTTGTTTGTAGGTGATGACCCTGCATATATTACGGTAAACGTTTCCGCAACAGGCGAAAATTCGGAAACAAGATACGCAGAAATCGAAATAATCGTTAAAGAAAGAAAAAATAAGGAGTGATTTTTTATGGAATTATGGTTTACTGAAAGACATACTCCAAATGTAAGGTTTTCTATAAAAGTTGACAAACAGCTTTACAGCGGAAACAGTGAATTTCAGCGTATAGACGTTTTTTCCTCAAAGGAGTTCGGAAGATTTCTCACCCTTGACGGCTATATGATGCTTACTGAACGTGATGAATTTATCTACCACGAAATGATTACACACGTTCCAATGGCGGTACACCCTGACCCCGAAAACATACTTGTCATCGGAGCAGGTGACGGTGGAGTTGTAAGGGAACTTACAAGATACAACTGTGTTAAAAATATTGACCTCGTTGAAATAGATGAACTTGTAATAGAAGTAAGCAAGAAATATCTTCCTACTACCGCCTGCCGTATGGACGACCAAAGAGTAAATATCTTCTGTGAGGACGGTGTAAAGTTCATAAGAAGATGTGAAAATAAATACGATGTCATAATAGTGGATTCAACTGACCCTTTCGGACCAGGTGAGGGACTTTTCACTAAGGAATTTTACGGAAGTTGTTACAAGGCTCTCAAACCTGACGGCATAATGGTAAATCAGCATGAAAGCCCTTTCTATGCAGAAGACGCAGCAGCAATGCAGCGTTCTCACAAGCGTATTGTGGAAAGTTTCCCTATAAGTCGGGTATATCAGGCACACATACCAACATATCCGTCAGGTCACTGGCTTTTCGGATTTGCCTCGAAAAAGTATCACCCTGTAAGAGATTACAACGGTACTAAGTGGAGTATGCTCGGATTGCAGACAAAATACTATAATACACATTTACATTCGGGAGCATTTGCACTTCCGAATTATGTTGAGGAGATGTTAAGAGATGTTGAATAAAAATGTACAGACTTTTATTGCCTGTGACAGCGATTATGAAGATTCAAAAATTGTACTTTTCGGAGCAGGCTTTGACGGTACTACAAGTTTCCGTGCAGGAACAAGATTTGCACCGTCCGCAATAAGAAGTGAAAGTTTCGGCATAGAAACATATTCGCCTTATCAGGACAAGGATTTGACCGACTACAATTTTTTTGACAGCGGTGACTTGGAACTTGTTTTCGGAGACACTGAAAAAGTTCTTGGACAGATTGAGGAACGTTCCGAAACTATCCTTAATGACGGTAAAATACCGTTTATGATAGGCGGTGAACACCTTGTAACACTCGGTTCTTTCAGAGCGGTCAGGAAAAAATATGATGACGTGTATGTTATTCAGTTCGATGCACACGCTGATTTGAGAGAGGACTATCTCGGACAAAAATTATCCCATGCCTGTGTACTCAGAAGATGTCACGATATTACAGGTGATGGACATATTTTCCAGTTCGGCATAAGAAGCGGTGACAGAGAAGAATTTAAATTCGCTAAAGAACACACGGATATGCACCCTTTCAGCTTTGAAGGTCTTAAAGAGACTGTAAACGCTCTCAAAGGAAAAAATGTATATTTTACTATCGACCTTGATGTACTTGACCCGTCAATATTCGCTGGAACAGGTACTCCCGAAGCGGGCGGAGTCAGCTTTGAAGAACTTCGCAAGGCACTTACACTTGTATGCAGTGAGCTTAACATAGTAGGCTGTGACGTGAATGAACTTTCACCGCCTTATGACCAGTCAGGAGTATCAACCGCTGTAGCGTGCAAGGTCATCAGGGAAATGCTCCTTGCAATGAGTAAATAACGTATTCAAAGGTAATTATGAATTTAAGACTTGTAAGAAAAATTTCAGTAAATGCACCCAATGCCAAAAATTTTATGTGGATAGGAATTATACTCTGTCTGATTTTTGTTATTGTCGGAATAATTCTTCTTGTTGTGCGTAACAATGAAAAAAAGAGATGTACTGAACCTGTCACGGCATTGATAATTGAAAATCAGACTGTTGTTTCCACTTCAAGAAGTCACGGACGTGTACACAAATCGACTTCTTATGCACCTGTATTTCAGTATACATACAATGGTCAGGAATATAAAATAAAAAGTAATACTTCATCAAATCCGCCTGTATTCACGGAAGGTGAACAAACAGAAATATTTATTAATCCCCTTGACCCTGCCGATATTTATGTACCAAAAGACAAGACCATTATTATTATAAGTGCTGTCTTTATAGCAATAGGTACAATAGGTGCAATATGTATTGCATTTGCAATGACAAAAATAAAATAAATCAAAGGAGTTAAATTTATGAAAGACAAACTTTGTATGAAAATTGAACTTACAAATACAAAACCTTCAATATTTGAAAGTAAGGCTGGCGGTTCAGGATACATTCCGCATGACAAAGACTTCCCGACAGATAAGGACGGAAATCAGCTCAGACTTCTTGCACAGATTGACTGTTCCGAGATTGACCTTGAAGAATTTCCCGAAAAAGGACTTTTACAGTTCTGGATTCTCAATGATGATATTGCAGGACTGGACTTCGATAACCCAACAAATCAGGACGGTTTCAGGGTCATATACTATTCGGAAGTTGACAGAACTGTTACCAAAG
>Ga0326514_10000646_pt1 | contig 23457 bp, 33 predicted proteins | sample 3_2548_0518_D_FD_203653 | JGI IMG/M metagenome (GOLD analysis project Ga0326514, IMG submission 203653) | Bovine rumen microbial communities from UC Davis, California, United States - 3_2548_0518 | ecosystem: Host-associated > Mammals > Digestive system > Stomach > Rumen | place: USA... | reverse complement strand
CCGAGGAGGTGCGCAGGATGGCCGTCACCCCCTATGAGCGTCCGGGCTGCATGTCCCCCTCTCTGCAGGAGGAGATACGGCGGGCGTTCCTTTTCGGGTGCTGCACGGGATTCCGCGTGAGCGACCTGCAGAGGCTCTCGTGGGACGACATTGACATTACACGCATGGAGATTGTCAAGCGGCAGAAAAAGACGGGGAAGCTGGTGGCAGTTCCCCTCAGAAAGGACGTGCTCGCGCTGATTGACACGGGGACCCGGGAGGGGCTTGTGTTTCCCGAGCTCGCGTCAACGCGGACGACCACGAACCGGTACCTCCACGGATGGGCCGAGGCGGCGGGCATAAGGAAGTCGGTCACATGGCACACGGCGAGGCACACCGACGCGACCCTTCTGGTTGAGAGCGGGGCTGACCTCTACACCGTCATGCGGCTCCTGGGACACACCCGGATAGCCACGACAATGCAGTACGCCGTCGTCTCGGACAGGAAGAAGCGCGAGGCGGTCAGGAACTTTCCGGGCGTGCTGTAGCCAGCCGTGCGGGCTGCCATCGGGGAAATAATTCCGCTTGTAAAACAACTGGGAGCCATCGAATCATTTCCTGTCGGGGTGGGAAGTGCCAATGCCGTGACTATACCCAAAGATGGATTCATTTTGTGTGCGTTTTCACGAGGCGACTATGACTCAAGCAACATCAGACCAAGCATCATCGTCAATGGGTTTACGTTCGGCATCGGCTCATCTGATTCTACCGCTTCTTATACAGTATCCAGAACGACCACCACCATTCCTGTAATTACAGGCGATGTTGTTTATCTTGACCAGTCTCAAGGTGTGACTGTTTATGCACGATTTTATGAGAATATGGAATAAATCATTCAGTTTTTCTGGTATACTCTATAGTAAGAATACATTTAGTTCCAAAAAAATTATTCCTATCACCATTCCGGATTTCAAATGCGTTGGTGCCGCTCCTGCGTATACCTACTGGGTATTGTACATTATCTGTGCCAAATCCATAAGAGGTTAATATACATCTGTCGGTAATAGCCTCGTTTTTAATCAGTTGGTCTATATAGGATAATCCAGCAGAGCAAGTGAAGTTAACTCCGTTTCTTGTCCATCCATTAAGAATACCGTTTTTATAGACTTCAAAAGTTCGTTTATAAATTGGCTTGCCATCAATCCATGTTCCCCCTGTCAGTGTCTCTTCTGTAGAATATGATAACGAAATGGACACTGCGTTGCTCGTGACCGCACTCATGTTGCCATGTTCCACAATATCAACAGGCACAACTGATCCGATGGCAGCCCGCACGGCTTCCGACGTGGGAGGCAGTTTGTTGCCCGCCTCAATAACGTCCGTCGTCACATTGGTTCTTGCGGAGCTCCTGTCCTTTGCCAGCAGCATGAAATTGTCCTTGGTCGGATCAAGCGCGTCCTTTGCGGTAATCGGAGCCTTGGTCTGCAGCATTTTCTGTATCGTGGCGGCTGGAATTTCTTCCGAAGGAGAGAACAGAAGCTCGTCCACCTTGTCAGTCACCTTCATCGTGTAGGTTCCGGCGGATGGGACGCTCACGGAATTTGAGGTGCCGTCAGGCTTGTACACTGTTACTGTCGACTGGTTGTTAGCGGTGTCCTTCCTGATGTCCCATGCACGCCACGATGACTCGGCCGGAGACGGTTCGGGAACGTAGATTGCCTCAAGCGCCGTGCAGCCGGAGAAGCAGTCCGTCATCTCAGCTGTTGATGGGACGGACCATCCGTGTATCTCTGTCAAGCGGGTACAACCTAGGAACATTCTTTGTGCATCGGTAACTCTCGTCATGCCGGAAACGTCAACGGATGTTAGGGAGGTACAGTGGGTGAACATAAAGCTTGCATCGGTAACGTTCGTCATGCCGGAAACGTCAACGGATGTTAGGGAGATACATTCGTAGAACATTGAGCTTGCATTAGTAACACTTGTCATGCCGGAAACGTCAACGGATGTTAGGGAGGTACAGTCCTGGAACATGCCTCTTGTATCGGTAACGTTCGTCATGCCGGAAACGTCAACGGATGTTAGGGAGGTACAGTGGGTGAACATGCCTCTTGTATCGGTAACGTTCGTCATGCCGGAAACGTCAACGGATGTTAGGGAGATACATTCGTAGAACATTGAGCTTGCATTAGTAACACTTGTCATGCCGGAAACGTCAACGGATGTTAGGGAGGTACAACCTCTGAACATAAAGCTTGCATCAGTAACGTCTGCCATTGTCGGCAGGTTGAGTGACGCGAGCGACGTGCACCCGAAGAACGCATGTCCCGCGACGGTCACGTTTTCCATCCCTGTCACTACGATTCCGACGAGAGATGTACAGCCGTAGCACATATAGTCTATGCTGGTTAATTCTGCCGGAGCCTCGAATTTCAGGGACACATATTTTGTCGCATTGTTCTGGAGCACATACTGCAGGGTTCCCTGTCTTGAAACCGAATACCCATGCAAAAAGGAAACCGTCACATTAGAGATCTCAATCTCGTATGGGGTGTCCTGCGTGTTGGCGGCCAGTCCCGCAAGGTAAGTGTCCAGATTGTCATAGCTTACTGTCGTGTACATGTCATTCCTCCTCCGGCGTGAAAATTCTTGCCGCCACCTGCTCTGCGGTCAGCCCCCACGATGTCGATGCCGCGTCGTTCAAGGTCTCGCTGCTCTCATAGCGATTTCCGTCATCCGTCACCCTGTAGCCGTTAACATACATGGAGTCCATCTTGTGCAGAACCGCAGTCTGCGTGTCCTGCTCCGCGCTGATTTCACCGCCGTACAGACCGTTGCCGATGTCATACTCCTCGATGTAGCCGCCATCTTCCTCAAGTTTGCTTACGTCAAGCGCAAGTGACTTTGAGTCGGCTCCGTTCTCATCAAGCACGGTTCCGTTAAAGTGATATGCCGTCACGCCACTGACGCTCAGTCCGAAATCAACCTGTCCGGGGTCATTTGAGATTATGAGCGATGATTTTGTCACGCCGTTGACGCTCTTCGTCCTTACCTCAAGGGTTCCGCACTCGGTGTAGTTGCCAGTCCAGTCAAGGCCCGGGTTTATCTTCCTGTGGACGGTGATTCCCCATGCCGTGAGGTGGAGCCTTATGTTCGGGTCACGCTCGCTGTAGATGTATGTGCCGGATTCAAGATTCACGTTTCCGATGTCAACGCCGCTTGACGTGAAGCTGATGTTCTGGGCTACAAGCGAGATGTTGTAGTCAACAATCTCTCCGTCAACGACCACCGGCTGCACCATGAAATACTGGTCACGTCCTCCCACGCGGAAAGCTCCCTTGTAATCCTCAGGAACCCTTGCGCCTATCCTGTTGGAGAGAAGCCAGTAGTTGAACTTGTCTCCTGTAAGGGAGCCCTCCGACACCTCACCAAGGTTTGCCGTTATCGCAGAAAGTTCCGTTATGTATGCTTTCTGGGCCGTCTCGTTCGCTTTTACGAAATCGCGGAAATTCGTACAGAGCGCGGTTATGGCCCGTCCGTCATGTCCCGCCGCCCAGTTGTCGGAACCGGAAAGCCAGGGGCCTACTCCGGCCTCGTTCACGCACCTTACGTCAAAATAATACGGAGTGTTCACAAGGTTCAGCACGGGATTGTTCGGGTCACTTACCGTATCAGTGAAGTAGAGCGGAAGTGTCTGCGTGTATGTGGATGAAGCTGAGACATGCCTGTCCTTCTGCAATGCTGGCTCAGTTGTTGCCGTCTTGTAATTCTGCCATGACGCATACGGGTCTTCCACAGAAGCCGGGACATGCCATTCAGTGTCAGCCGGAATCATCTGCTCGGCCATGGTGTAGCTGTACTCATGGTCCGTGTCCAGGTCACTTGCCGACGTGAAATCCGTCCTCTCGTCAGACTCCCAATCAGCCTCGGTTCCCTCCGTCCATGCAGCGTCCTTCTCCGTCTCCACATCCGGTGAGCGTGAGTTTGTGAGCAGATACCAGTAAGTGTCATTGGACGTGTCGTGCATCCAGTATTTAACCGAGTGATAGCCGTCAATGCGTCCCCTGCGGATTCTCACATGGTACTGGATGTTTCCGTAAACCTGCCTGTTGGACTGGGGGGATGCGCTCAGGGAAAGAATGGCCGTGCGGTCAAGCGTCCTGTCCTCCAGTTTCGGAACTCCCAGAATCCACGTTCCGTATGATGTGGTGTCAACTGTGCATGTAGTCCATGAGCTCGCAAGATTGTATATGTTCACCGCGCGGATCCTGAATGCCCACGGCTGGAAAGCGTCCGCCTCCGGGTAGCCGTGCACGCTCCTCTGGAACATGAAGGAGAAGGAGTTCGTCTTGCTTGTGCCCGCGCTCTCCCACTCAGGCTCATCCGCAGTCCTGTCGTAGGTTACCTGCACCTCATATTTTTGGACGGAGTTCTTGAGACCTCGTCCGGGCGCGCTCCATGCGAGCTCTATCCCCTTTTCACCCGCTGTGGCTGACAATCCGGTCACTGAGTCGGGAGGTGTGGCTGTGTCTCCGGTTCCAGCCTCAAGCGCGGCGATGGCCGCTGAGACATCCGACTGCTCGGCATATTCACGGACGTCTTTCAGGCTGAGCTTCGTGGATTCCGGGCGCGGCGTAATGTTCGAGCGGTATTCCGGCAGGGTTCCGTAGGTGTACACGTCCCCGTTGTACTCGGTGAGCTGGAGCGTGTAGCCGTCATCATCAGGGGAAACGTCCGTTATGAGCATCCGGGTGGTTATGCGCGAGAATCCGCCGTCATTGTCAAGGAGCCCGAAGCTGAGAGTGTCACCCGGAGAGGGAATCTTCCGTGCGTTTTCCGAGAGTTCCGTGACCACCGTAAGAATGGACGTGCGCCCGGTTCCCGACACCTCAAGTGGAATTACTCCTGGCGTTGACGTGCAGTTGATTATGACACCGCACCTTCCAGACTGGGGGAAATCCACGAATCCCGCGAGCTCAATGTGCGAGAGAGTTCCGTTTGTCCAGGCAAGAGATTTTACAATACCGTGGCCGAGTCCGATGCTCAGCGAGTCGTGCTGCAGGTCAACGCAGTCGAAGAGACGGTAAAAACTTCCGCCCTGTCCCACCTTGACGGTAGCCGACATGGGACGTGCGATTTCCTCTGCCATTGTCCGCCATGCCCTGCGGTACGCCTGCGTGTAGTCCGTTATGTATGACAGGGCCGTCGTGGTGAGAGTGTCGGATGCCGGGTCATATCCTCCGCCGTCTCGCATGAATGTAACGCTGTCCGCCTCATATCCCGCGTCCCTGTTGACGTATGTGACCTTGACCCCGTCCGCAATCCTGCGCACGGTCTTTGTCGCCGTCAGGCTGATCATGTTGTCGGACGTGAGGAGGGCGACCGGATAATCACGCCCGGAATCCACGGCGACCTCCATGAGTCCCGATGTCTCGTTCTGCACAAGGGCGGCGTTTCCGTTGGCAAGAAGTTTCTCAAGAAGTCCTTTTTTTGCCGTCGCGTCCGTTACGGCTCCGTCCGCGTAGATTCCGTTTTCCTCGCAGTATTCGTACCATTCGCCGAACGTCTCAAGGTCAAGCTCTGTGTCCAGGTATCTTGACGGCTCGTGGATTCCGCTTGTCAGTATCTCAAGCACCCATGCGGCAAGGTTCCTTTCCGGGACTTTCGCGACGGACCATGCTGAGCCGTCCCATGTACGGCAGCAGCCGCACTGGACTACGGAGAATGAGTCCATGTAGCCGTCGGTGGCGGAAGTGCTCTTGATCCTGATTCCGATTCTCGTGCACTTGTCCCTCTGGGGTGCCTCAAGCGGCATGGCCGGGACGAATTCCTGACTGGTGCTTTTTTCCGCGTCGTATATTGATGACTGCACGGCCATGAGATACACGGTGTCCTTTGCGGTTCCGCTTGACTTCGGGGTTGTGCGCCGGATTCTCACGCTCACATTCTTTCCCATTGTCTGCGCCGGGGTGAAAGTCTGCGTCGTGGAGTATCTCAGCTGCTTCCGGGCGTTCCGTGAGAATGAGTTGCTGCGCGTTCCGTTCTGATTGAATGCAAGGTCGAAGTCGTGCCAGTCCGACTCCTCCGGGGAATCAACGTTGGTCCACTGTACCTGGAGCGTCGCGGAAGCGGAGACCCACGCGCCGTCATCCTCGTCGAATTTACGGAGTCCGTCAAACATGATTATGACCTCCACCGACATCACGTGGTCGGGAAGCTGCTTGACAAGCCCCCGCCTCCACTCGTCCTCAATCTCCTGCGCCTCCTGCTGTGTCGCGTCGCTGGGGATGTGGCGGTGCGGTATCTCCTCCATGAAGTTGGAGTAAATCACCTTGCGGTTGAACTCAGGCTCGGTGAAATTTCCGGTCTGTCTTATTTCGGCGAAGTTGCCAGCGTCGTAGTAGGCTCCCTGGTCAAAGCTGAACGTCCCGCTCTGGGGTGTGTCGCCTGAGAAGCTGATGATTTTGTTTGTTCCGAGCATCATCTTTCGGAAGCACAGGGAGGAGAAACCGCACTCCATGACCATGTACCAGTACTGGTCGGCTCCGTCCGTCCCCGATATGCTTATGTGGTCGGGACAGAGCTTGTAGGGAGTGAAAAGCGTCTCTCCCAGGATGTACGGGAATGAGTGTCCGGTCGCCGGTGAGTTAGACGCGCCCCGGACATACGGGAGCTTCTGCACGGTGCTTCCCGCCGACATTCTCTTCTGGTTCTCCGCGAGCTTTTCCTGGTACTCGTTGATTTTTTTCTGCTGGACATAAGAGTATACTCCCGCGCCCACGGCTCCCACGAGTGCGACGACTCCGAGTGTGATTGCGACCGCCGTTCCCCTTGGGATGCGCCTCATGTAGATTATGTCCGAGGCTTCCGGCACAAGGTCGGGTGTCACCCTCTCCCCGGCTCTCAACAGGATGTACTGATCCCAGTCAGCGTCGATGCAGTCACTGATTTTTCCTGAGATGTTGATAAATGATACGTCGTTTCCCGCGCCGTCATATCTGTATACCGATGCCATAGAGCCTCCTTATTTTAAAAAGCGACATGGGATGGACGCATACTCCCCGGTTGTATGTCGCGTGTATCATCATCCGCCTGTCGAGCGCAAGCCCCAAATGGAGCTCTCCGTCCGCCTCGCACTCCACGAGCACGCCCTCCTCCGCATGGTCCACCGGATGCACGTTCTTGCCGAGAGACGGCCACAATCCGCACAGCTCAAGCCCGTGTCCCTCGTGCCGGATGTCCGTCAGCTCCACTCCCATTCTGCGCGCGACCTCCAGCACCACTCCGTAGCAGTCGTAGGAATCCGGGCCGCGTCCTCCGTCCGTGTACGGTTTTCCGAGAAGGTCTGATATTTCGATCATGCGTTCCCCCTGTTGTTGTCCGCGTCGAAGATGTCCGGCGGGAAGGTCATTCCCATTCGGTCATCCGAAGTGAATGAGATTGTCAGCTCCATTCCTGATACCGTCATGTCACCGTAGCGGTGCCGGAACATCCTGAACGGCTCCACCGTCCCGCCATCCGCGACCACTCCCACGACCTCCACGGACATGAGGAAATCCCCCGCCGCGAAAAATTCAGGGAGCGAGTTTCCGATGAGCGACGCGGTGAGGGTTCCCCCCGTAAGCACTCCGTTCTGGCTTTTAGGGCGCGAGTAGCTTATGTTCGCCGGAAGGTAGGTCTCGCCGTCATACGTTATGGCCTCGTTGTTTCCGCACAGAAGGAGCGTGCCGAAGCTGTCATGGTGAAAGCGGAAGAGATACGGGAGGCTGTATGTTCCTGAATGAGTGAGAATGCCGTAGAGCTGGTCTGCCGTCATGCCGGAACCTCCCTGAACTTCATGCCCACGTCAATCCAGTCCTGAGTGCCGGAGGGCTCGGGTTTAGAATCCATCATGTATGTCGCGAGGGTGCCGTCAAGCAGGGAGAGGTCGGGATAGCGGAACCATCCCGCGCCGCCGCCCAGTGTCGTCCTGTACCATTCAATTAAGGTCTCATACTGTGCCCTGGTCATGTGGATGGTGACATCCCAGACCCTTGGAGTGAACGTGTTACGGGAATATGAGAGCACGATTCCGCTCTCGCTCTTTGTCACCACGCGGTTGTCGTCGAGGCTGTCGGTAACACCGGACGCTTTCATCGGAACGCCGAAAGGCCAGCTGTATACTGTCATAGGTATCTCACCCCCTTGGAGCTCATGTCATGCCCCGCAAATCCTGAGTCATATCCTCCCAGGGCCATCTGCCTGTTGATGTGCGCGTCAAGCACGTCAATCGTAAGGCCGCCCTCATTTCTCCGCGTCCTTATGCTTGCGTCCCGCCCCATGTAATTGTTTACGGCGACGTTTCCCCACCCGGACTGGCCTGAGTTGAGCCTCTTCCACAAGTCCGCCTGCTGTGCCCTGGTAAGGATCATCTCGCCGGAGTTGACGTTCGCCTGCACGTTGTCTCCCGACCATGAGGTGCCGGGGACGATTCCACCCTCGGCGAAAGACGGAGCCTTCGGCTTGTTTGCGATTGCCACTCCCATCTGGGCGGCTGTCATTGCGCCGACAAGTCCCGCCATCGCGATTCCGGCATAAATGGGCTGGGTGCTGAGCGCGGACAGGACTGCCTGAGCCCCGGAGACCGCCATCTGCGCTATGTTGCTTCCCCACTGCCACAGCTCGGCCTTGTACTTCTGGTCGGCGGCTTCCTTCTCGATTTCCTTCTGCTTGTCCACGTAGTCGGTCTCCGCGATGAGCCCGTTCTCGTACTGCTCCTCAAGATCAGCCATCTTGGAGGCTTTCTCCGCGTCCGCAGCCTTGATGCTGAGGTCGGAGAGATAGTTGATGAGCTGCGCCGACTTGTCCACGTATGACTGCATGGCCGCCGTCATAGCCTGGGCTTCCTCAAGGGCTATCTGAATGCGCTCCCTGCTCTCCGCGCGCTTCGCCTCCGTTATCTGCTTGTCAAGATCCTCCAGCGCCGCTGCGGTCACTGTCTCTATGTTCTGTCTTTCTTCGGATTCCTCCGCGTACATGGCGGCAACTTCTTGGGCATAGGACTCCAGTTCGGACTTTCTTTTTTGCAAAATGTCGGACAGCTTTTCCTCTTCCTGATTCTGAGTCTCAATCAGCTGTTGCAAAAGGACTTCCTTAATCTCGTTGTTGGCGTCCTCCTTCTCGTAGCCCCTCATGCTTGAGGCGAGCACGTTGAATTTCTCCAGGAGGGCAACAAGCCTCTGGTCTCCCGTGGCTGTCTGCATGTTGCCGGACGCGCTGATCTGTATGGCGTTCGGATTTTCCTTGACGATGTTCTCAAGTATCTTGTAGAGGGAGTCGTAAAGGAACTCGTTGGACTCCCTGCCGCCCGCCTCGTAGCCGCCCGTGAGGTTCCGCTTTCCTATCAGCTCGTTCTCCGCCTCAGCGTATGCTTTCATTGCCTCGGCTATGATGTCGCGCTCTTTTTCCGTGGTGGAGGATGAGCCGGTGGATGATTTTGCCTGTATGCTGGTTACTGGGTATTTTTTCATCTCCTCAAGGAGGTTCTTGTAAATTGCCTCCTTCTGGAGTGCCGTGGAATCAACGGATGACTCTACGGCTCCGACTAAGGCCTTTTCGATGGCCTCATGCATGTAGTTTTTTTCCTCGGCAGTCATGTTGGAGTCGTTCATCGCTGCTTTTCCCGCGACGGATCTCTTCGCATTCAGAGAATCCCTGGCTTTCTGCACTTCCTGTTGGAGGGCTGTCAATTCGGAGTTTAAAATTGATTTTTTCTCAGCTTTTTCTGCCGCACCCTTTGAAGCAGTCTCATTCCGCAATACCTGATTGAAAGCTGCAAGTCCAGCCTGATAATTCTTTCTCGCTTCCTCTGCGACTTTTACAGCATCTTTATACGCGACCTCGAGAGCATCGCCGCCGTCATAATCATCCTCCAAAATTCTTCGCAGAGCCTGGCGAATATCTTTATCTGAATAACCGGCACCTTTGTATCTGTCCCACAGTTGTGTCTGCAAGGACTCCGCTCTTCCCTGCGCTTCGGATTGTTGATCAGAAAGACGAAGTCTTGATTCATTCGCTTTCGCTGAATCAAGCTGGGAGAGGTTACCCTTTATCACCTGCTCATCAATTTTTGCTTCGACTCTGGCTTGCTTCAATCGGGAAATTGCACTGTTAACATTCGAAAGAAGCCCTGTTATAGCTCTGCTTATCGGAGCGATGATTGCCTCGAAGCCTGAGCCCAGATGCTCCTTGAAGTCACCCCACGCGTTCTTGAGCTGCTTTGTCGCCCCCGTTGCCTTGGCGGTCTCCTCCGCCATGCCCTTGAAGTTCTCCGCGACCAGCTTCACGGCGGCTCCGTTGGCTAGCTCCTCCTTGGTGAGGCTCTTGACCCCGGCTATCTGCTTTCCGAGGGTTCCGAGGTTTCCCTGGTAGGTTCCGTTCAGGGCCTTGACGGCTGAGTCAAGGGACATGGTGCCGCTTGCCGCGAGGTCAACGGATGCCTTCATTATGTCCATGACCTGCTCTTCGGTACGTCCGGCGGCCGCAAGCTGGGCCATGAAGGGAAGGAGCTCCTCGTCGCCGTATGTGGTCATGCTCTGTATCTCGGACGCGAAATTCTTTAGGTTCGTGACCGAAGATGAGTCAAGGTAGGGATTGTTCCGCGCCGCCTGCTCAAGCCGTATCTCGGCGTTAGCCTGCACCCGGTAGGCCTCCGTGCACTCGTTGACCGCCGCCGCGACCTTTTGCAGGGCTTCCTTCGCCTTTCCGGCCATGCCGATGACGTTCGTCATTCCTATGGTGAGGGTGTTGAATCCCTGGGCTGTCTTGCTGTCCGCGAGTTTTCCGAGCTGGTCCTTTACTTTTTTTATCGCCTGTTCGGCTCCCTTGGAGTCGCCGTCAATCTTGACGCTTACTTTCGCCATGAATTTTCCCTTGCCTTTTTCACAATCCGTGTTATAATTGAATCAGGAGGAACCGCCTATGGTAGCACTTGCCCTGATTGCCCTTGTAGTTATAGTCGCAGCAGCGTTTTTCCCGCTGGCATGGAAACTGCTTCTCATGCTTTTCCTTGCAAATCATGGGGAGTCGTGGAAGGAAGGTGAGAAGAGACCTCCCATATATTATGCGCCGACACATTCCGACGATTCCGCCCCATGAGGCATTTAGCCGAAGCTCTCCTCGAAGCGAGCCTCAGCCGCCGATTTTTCCGCGCCGGTCTCAAGCCCCTCAAGGGTCCACGCGGCCCTAGCCTTTTTCTTCGCCTCGTCATAGGTCGTCTTGTCGTCGGGGTCGTACATCCTCGCCTCCATGACGTCATTCAGCTTGGTTCCGTGAAGCCCCTCCATCAATGCGAGGAACTTCCACCAGTGCAAGCCCTCCGCGTCAATCAGGTCAATCCCGTACTGCTGCATGAACGCCGAGTAAATCAGAGAGCCGTCATACGCATAGTCCAGGACTTTCCCCCCGCCTTCCCCCGTCGGTCTCGGAAGCTCGGACTCAGGGGACGCGAACTTCTCAAGCTCAGCGAGGGCGGCCGGCTTGTCCTCCGGGACATCCCCCTCAAAAAGGAATGAGAAGTCCCGCTCCTCCTCCGGGTTCCTGCATATCTCAAGGAACCTGAGCCAGTGTTTGAACCAGGTCCTGATGCGGTACGTCCTCCCGCCAACTGAGATTGTGGACGGAAGGACTGCCTTCGTGAGGTCAAGCGTCATGGGTTCGTCTCGGTGCCGTTGTCGCCGTCGGCTCCGCCTGTTCCCTGCTGCTGGGTGACTGCGGGTGGCTCGAAGGGGTCAACCCAGTCATTGTCAGGATCCTCCTCCTGCACGAACACCGGCGCGTGGGTGGTGTCGTCCGGGTAGGCGTAGCCGTGGAGAATCTTGCCGCCGAAGTTGATGTCGAGCGTGATTGTGCTGTCCACGGCGTTGAGGTCTGACACGGAGAGGGTCGCCTCGTTCTTCCATGCCTTGTACGCGGTGATCTCCTGCTCGCTCACCGTACGGGTCACATCCTCCTGCATGAAGACAATCAGGACGTTTGTCTTCGCCTTCTCTCCGGTCTTGAGGGTGTAGAACTTGTCCCACGCGAGCGCGTAGTCCCCCTCACCCTTGTACATGGTCACCGGCTGGTTGAGCGCGGGCTTGTACCTGATGACCTCGGTGGTCGGGTTCTTGTCGGTGATGTAGTCATACTCCTGCGTCTCCGGGTTGAGGGAGAGCTGCAAAGACGTTGACTTCTTGATTCTGACCCACACGGGGTTCTGCGCGGTGCCTCCCTCAAGGAAGAGCGCGATATGGTACTTCTTGACCATTCCAGTCATTTTTATTCCTCCTATGCGAACGGGTCGATTCCCGCCGCCAGATTCTCCTTTGTCCTTACGGTCAGCTCAATCTCGGCGACCGTAACCGTGCCGTGCGTCGGTCCCGCGTCCGGGAAATACTGGGTCTCCCCGATGTCAGCGTCAAGCACGCCGCCCCCGAGGGAGCCGTCAGCCCTCACCGACATGCGGAATGCCTCCGCGTATTTGTCCATCCGCTCCATGAGCCTCTCATACGGAAGCCCCCGGAATGCGAAGCACACGACCATCTTTCCTTCAACGACCCCGGCGGAGAGGTCCCCCGTGTACTCGTGCTCGGTGTCGGGCACCACGCACACAAGAACCTTAGCCTCGTTCTTTCCAAGGTCGCACGTCCCGAAAATTATGTTTCTCTTTTCGGGAACCGGAAGCTGGCAGTCCTCCGTCTCCATCGACTTGAGAACCGGTCCCATTCCAGTTATTAAGTAATCCTTGACAGCTTCAAAAGTTCCTAGCATCCCTCGCCCCCGTCAGAGTTTCCTCTCCAGCCTGTCGATTTCCTTGTCCACAAGTTTCTGCACGTCCTGGGAGTACCTGTCGGACGCGACGTATGCGTCCCCGGACTGGATGAAACCGCGCCCTATTATGTGCGGGCCCCTTCCGCTCCCCATGTCATAGCCGTAGTTCAGGGCATGTATCACGGGGATTATCAGGCTTCCCGCCTCCTCCCCGGACGTGTGCGGGGAGACCGTGAGGGTGTGGTTCCTCAGCTTCCCGGACTTGAACGTCTGCGTCATGCGGTATGCGTATCTGTGCGCGAGGATTGAGTGCGCCCGCGCGTTGACGGCACCTCTCAGGCTCTTGTTCATCTCTTTGGCCGTGAGACGTCCCACGAGCCGCAGGGCCTTTGCCTCCACGGACGGAATCGCCCTCTGGATTTTTTTAAGCGTCTCCTGCGTGTCGGACGCGTCCACCACGGCATTCAGGAATCCGCTAGACATTGTGGATCCTCCACTCGTTTATCTGGTCAAGGAACCTTGACTCGGTGAAGTTGTTGAACACCCTGGTTCCCTGGTCAGCGTAGGACGTGCTTGAGACGGCAAGGTTTCCGCCCGCGCTCTCCCAGTACAGGGACGCGAGCTGGAGCGCGGCCGTCACTATCTTCTGGGGAACGGGGGCGTACCCTCCCGAAAAGCTCACCTCAATCTTCTGGTGGCTGTCGAAAATCTCCAGCTCACCGGACTGGAGGCGGTGCCTCAGGTAGTTTCTGGACGGCTCCCATTCCGTGATGTCCTGCTCGACTCCCGCGACGCATACGGCAACAAGCTCGCGGCAGGGAGCGGGGAGCACTATGGTCTCAGTCCCGTCCCCCCACGTGCGGAACTCAAGCTCGGATGCCTGCGGGTCATACCTCAGGTACTTCGCCACGGTGTCAATCGCGGCATCAACGTAGACCTGCGGCATGGAGGCATCCTCCTCGGGGTACTTGCCCGTGAATTCCTCAAGCATCTTGACCGTTATGTAGCGTTCGTCCATTTGGTCTCCTATTCCTTCGCACGACCGCAGATCCCGGCCTTCTCCCACTCGGTGAAAGACGCTTCCGGGATCTCGTATGCCCTGCCGCGCTCGAACAGTCCGATTCCGCCTGTCACGGTCTCGGTGAACATCGCGCGCACGGTCTTGCTTCCTCCCTCCGTCGTCTTCTCAGGATCCGGGGGAAGGGGCTTCTTCTTGTCGCCCATGCCTTACGCCAGCTTGATGCGTGCGAATGCCTCGGGCATGACAGGCTGGCCGTCGGCGTATGTCTTGGCGGAGAATCCCACGCTCGGGTAGTACTTCTCGTCAAGTCTGCGGATTGCGATGGAGTCAACCATTGTCATCCAGTACTTGGAGAAGTCGCCGAACATTCCGCAGTAAAGACCAGTGGTCATGGTGTGGGGAGCCCACTCGCTCTCGATGACGGGGGATCCGTCAAGGATGTCCGGGTCGTTCTCAGTGAGGCCTGAGCGCCAGAGATACTGGTCGTTCTTGTCCTTGAGAAGGAGAAGGTCCGTAACCACGTCGGAGTGGAAGAGCCATGAGCCCCTTGAGCGGTAGATGCTCTTGACGGCGCGCTTCGCCTTGATGATGTCGTCGCCCGTGAGCTTGTTCGTGTTCGCGGCAGTGAAGTCAGCCGACGCGGGGATTCCGCTTGAGTTCGCCACGAAAAGGCCGAGGGGCTGTCCGCTTCCGGTTCCCACGCACACGGCCTTCTCAAGCGCGGCCCTCATCTTGTAGGAGAGCTTGTCCGCGATGAGGCTCTCGACGTTGAAGGCGTTGGTCTGCAATGTCTTGTCAGAGACGGTGATGAGCTTGATGAGCATGTTAGCTCCCAGTTCCCTCTTGTCGTAAGCGAGCGTCGCGTCTGCCGTGAGGCTTGCCGGAACCTCGGTTGTCCAGCTTGCGTCGGATGCGTCCGCGCTCTCGTAGGGCACTCCCAGGGATGCCGCCTTGTTGAGGTGGACGGTGTAGACCTTGCCCAGCAGGGTGAGATCCGACCTTGCGGGCATGAGGATCTGCTTCACGAGCTCCTCCGGCGCGAGCACGGCAGCGGACGCCCCCGAGCCGTCAATCACGAGGGTGTCGCGCTTCTCGACTTTACCGTCGCGGAGGAAGCCCCGGAACTCCTCCATCCTCTTGTCGCCGCGGTTTTCCTGCTGCGGCTGGGGAAGAGGCAGGTCGGAGGTGAATCCCTTGAGCTCATTCTCTCTCTTGCACTTTGAGATGAGGGCGGTGAGCTCCTTCACGTCATCCCCCATCGCGCGGTACTTGACTTCCTCGTCGCCGGTGAACTCTCGGACCGTTCCGTCCTCGCCGGTGCATCCGTCATTGAGCGAGCGCATCTCCTTGATTGTGTGCTCGCGGGTGTCGATCATCTCCTGGAGAGACAGTTTCTCGAACTTTCCCATTGTTTTCTCCTTCATAAAATCTTTGACTCGGCCTCAAGAAGCTCGATTTCCCTCGCGCGCGCGTCCCAAGTGGATTTCTCCGGCTTGGTGCGAGTGGATTCCTCCGGCTCGCTTTCCACGCCCGCGCTCTCATTCTTGCCTTTCTCCGGCAGGAGTCCTTGCAGGGACGCGATGGCTGAGCGTATCGTCTCCGCGTCATCCTCCCCGCATTTATTTCCGTTGCATCCGCACCTTACGAGCGCGGCGGCAATCTTGTCCATGTCAATTCCTGCGCGTCCCAGGATGTCCCTCGTGCTTGAGAGGCTGTCGCTTGCCGGATATGCCGGGAACGCCACCCCCACGCTGACCTCAAGGAGGCTCACCTCAAGAAGCTCCCTGAGAGCTGGCTCCTTTTTCTCCCCCCTGGTCCACGAGTCCTTGATGACGTAGAACCCGAAGCTCACTCCCGGAGCGTCGCGCCGTCCTACGGTCTCGTACACGTCCGATGCCCATGAGCAGGTCGGGAGGGTGCAGTCGAAGTGAAGCCCGTCGTCCCTGTCGTCGAAGGTGAGTGTCCCCGCGCTCCTTCTTCCCAGCACGTACTGAGTGTTGTGCGCCCAGAGACACCGGGCGTCCCCCTCAAGGAGTGTCTTGCGGAACGCCCCCTTCCTGATGACCTCACGGAATCCGCCCAGGTCCTCCGACTGGCTGTCATAGGGGATCACCCCCGTTATGTGCCGCTTTCCCTCCTCCTCCCTCACCTCAAGGGACGACGGAAGGGAGCGGGTAAGAAGCTGCCTGACCATAATCACTCCTTCTTAAAAAGAACCGGCAAAAGCCCTGTGACAAGAACCACAAGGGCGATTACCGCCGTTATGACGCTCTGTATGATGCTGTCGCTGATTCCCGCCCACACGAGCAGGATTGTTCCCACCGACACGGCTGCGAGTGCGACCCACAGCTTCCAGTCCCTCTTCTCGTCCTTCTTGACGATTGAGATTATGCAGGTGGCGAGACCCACTGCGCAGGCCGCGAGCTCAATCCACTGCGCGGCGGGAATCCCGGTAAGGGCTCCGATTGCGGCTCCTGCCACGACCAGTGCAAGCCCGATGTAAATGAAGATGTTTTTCATCCTTCTCCTCCTTCAGTTCCGGGAGTCACGTCCTCCCCGTCAACGGTGACTGTCACGCCGGCCGCTATTGTGCAGTTCTTCACCACGCGGATCTTGTCCACCGGGTATGTGCCCGCGAGCACCTGCACCTTCGACTGGACGGCCTCAAGAGTGGGAGCCACGTAGACCGCGCCCGACTCCTTGTAGTAGTCCCATGTCAGGGGCGTTGAGGCCCCGTTCCTTGCCAAAAGTATTGAAAACATGATGTCCCCCTTGCACATACAGTCACTTTTTTTCGCTGAAAAACCGAAAATTCCGGCTTTTTTTCAAGAAAAATGCAAAAATTCCGCGTTTTTTTTCAAAAAACTCTTGATAATACGTATTATACGTATTATATTATAAGCATGAAAGACAAAGATCTTTTAAGCCTTTTGCAGAGGAACGGATGGGTAGTGGACAGGATTAACGGAAGCCACCACATCCTGGTAAAAGGCAACCAGACAATATCCCTGCCGGTACATGGCAAGGATATGAAAAAGGGGTTAGAAACCGCAATCCTAAAGAAAGCGGGACTAAAGTAAAAAAAATGCGGGCGCAGGCCCGCAAGGAGCATAGATTTATGAATATTGTTTATCCGGCAATCTGCCATTTTGAGGACGGCGGCTATTGGTGCGAGTTCCCGGACTTGGAGGGGTGCTTCTCTCAGGGCGACACGGAATTGGAAATCGTGGGGAACGCAAGGGAAGCCCTTGAGGGGTATGTCATATCACTGCTTGAGAGAGGCTGTGAGCTCCCGAAAGCCAGCGCAATCACTGGCCTTCATGCAGAAGACGGCGGTTTCACGACCTACATTTCCTGCGACATCTCAGGAAGCGGGAAGTTTGTCAGGAAGAACGTCACGATTCCTGAATGGCTGTCCGTGCGCGCCGAGAAAGCCTCAATCAATTTTAGCCAGACATTGCAGGAATCCCTGTTCAAAAAACTCGGAATTTCCGCTGACGTGACAGCCTAAAAAAATGACTGTATTTGCATGAAGGAAGACACCGAAAATCTCATTATGAAGACCACATTCAGCGTTATGTGCCGGATCCTTAGGCACATTGAGAAGAGCCTTGACGATGACACGTTTGACCGCAAGGGATTCACGGCGGAGCGGTTCGGGATCTCGGAAAACAGGTTCGCGCGGATCCTTGACCTCCTTGTCCGGGACGGATATGTCACCGGGATAGAGGTGGAGGATTACGGGGAGCCCGACCAGGACGACCCGTTCTCAGACGGGGAGGAATACAGGCGGTTCGGAATAAAAATCGGGAATCCGTCAATCACTGTCGCCGGAATCAGGTTCCAGGCGGAGAACACCTTCCTAATGCGCGGCTTCAACATGGTGAAGGATATTTCCGGGATTTTGAGGCCATAAAAAAAAAGCCGTATGACGGATGACCGACACACGGCTCATTGTAGATACTCACATCATTCTTCCAGCCCCGCAACAAGGGACTGCTCGAAAGGGGACAGCTCCACCGGAATTGCCGCCTGTGCCTGTGCCTGTGCCTTTGCCTGTGCCTGTGCCTTTGCCTGTGCCTTTGCCTGTGCCTGTGCCTGTGCCTGTGCCTGTGCCTGTGAAATCAGCCAGTGGTAGCCGAAAAGATCCTTGTGATTGTCAAGTTTTTTGATTTTGACGCAATCCGTCACCTCAAAATGCACCCCTCCGTTTGCCATTGTCCGCAAGTCGGAGACCGAAAGGAGCTCCTCCGGGAATCTGTAGGATTTCAGTTTCTTTCCCTTGGGCTTCTGGCTGTCGCAGGCCGCTATCATGTCTCCCAGTTCCGGGGCGGTCATAAGCATCGGCAGTCCCGGAATGTTTGAGCAGAATTCGGTCGGGACGGACGCGCCGTTCTCGTACCTTACGCAGGATCCGCTTATTACTAGGCTCCCCTTTCCGCTCCCTATGGTCAGTCCTGGGCCGAAGAGAAAGAACAGTATGCCCCTGTCCCTGTAGAACCCCGTTATTTTGGAGAACATTGAGAACGGCGGGTTGTCCACGACCACGCATCCCTTCGGATATTCCGTGCGCTCATAGCTGCCGCCGGGGAAAAATGGCCTGATTACAGCCCTGCCGTCCATGTCAATCAGCGTCCCCACGTAGGAAAGGACTGCATCGTATACATCCGGGGGAGTCCAGCACTCGTCGGTGGTCTTCGGATTGAAGCTGAAATGCTCTATCCATTCGTCATAGCTCTTGTATTCCGCTTTTATCGGCGGCTCAGGCTCAAAAAGTTCCAAGTTGAAATCATTGCTCATGCACATACAGTCACTTTTTTTCTTCCTTCCATTTTTCTCCGGGGAAACGTTTCCCAGCCGCGTCAAGGGTCTTGCTGACAAACCGTCCCTTCTCATCCCTCGGATGGTCGCCCTCGTCGAAGGAACGGCTCTCGGCTGTCAGACTTCTTTTTTTTTATCCCCGGATGCTGCGAGTGCCTTCTGGTTCGCCATGTAGGAGTCAACGTACTCAGCCGTGAGGGGCGCAAGGTTGACTGGGGCGAAACGGACGTCTCCCACGGACGGGTCAATCAGCGGGCGGTTCTCCATGCGGTTGATGTCGTTAAGGGTGAGCTGTCCGTTCGTGAACTGCTTCACGTAGTTCTCTATGCGGATGTTGCTGTCTGCCTGGAGCATCGCGTTGCGGTCAAACTCGACGTAGCAGTCCTCGCGGTCATAGACGGGCAGCATGTCCGTGAAATACTGCTCAAGGAGCCTGAGCCACGGGTTGAGGGTATTCTGCAGGAAGTTCCTTGCCTGCTGCTCGTTGTTGTTGTACTTCGCGTCGGACTCCCCGAGCATTGAGAGGGGAACACGGAAAATCTTTGCGACCTCCTTCGAGCTGTACGTCCTGTTCTCGACGAGCTGTGAGCCCGAGTTGTCGGGGAGCGTGAGCGCATCGGCCTCCATTCCGCCCGTGAGTATGAAGGGTGTCCCCGCGTTCTCGACACCGCCGTATGCCTGGAGGAGCCTCTGCTTGAGCTTGTGTGCGTCATCCTCGGTGAAGTTCCGCTCGCTCTTCGGGACAGTGACCTTCAATTTCGAGTGGATGCCTCCGTCAAAGACGTGCTCAGCGTAGTCGTCCATCGTATTTCCGAGTCTTGCCGCCTTGGTCGCGCACTCAATCGGGGAGAGGCCCCACACGCCGTCCCACACCATAGCCGGGATGTGAAGGACGCTGTCGCCCGTGAGGTCGTAGGTCTTGCCGTCAAGGTAATAGCGGTACCAGTAGCCCCTGCCTGACTCGTCCCGCTTTATCTCCATGAGCTCCGGGTTGAGCTCGTAGATTCCTGAGAGCGTCGCGCCGTCGTACTCCCTGAAAACGAATGCGTTCCCACGGCAGAGCAGATGCCCCATTATCTGCTTGAGCAGGGTGATTGTGTGCTGGTTCGCGTTCGGCTTGTACTTCAAGAGTTTGTAGAGCGGGGAGCCGTCCTCAAGCCGCCTTCCGCCGCCCTTCTCCCTCCTGTACACTCCGACCGGGAGGGAAGCCACTGCGTCCGAGATGATTCCGACACATGCGTTCGCGGTGGCGTTCGCCATGATGTCAGACACCGACATCCTTCCGTCCTTCGGTCTGAGCCTCGGGTATGTGTATTCAGGAACGGGCAGCTTCTTCGTCGCCTTCCTGATCTCAAGTCCGAATAGTCTCATCGTCTCACTTCTCCTTTCGATCCGCCCAGCCGGTGCCGAAGCGGTCAACTATGGCCTTGAAGTCGGAGAGGTCGTGCCGCCTCACGTAGTAGGTCTCCTCCCCCTTCTTCCCGACAGAGATTCCGACATGCAGCAGCTCGTGGAAAAGCAGGATTGAGACCTGCTCCTCCGTCATTCCTTGGATGTTCGGCCTGTAGAGCGTGATCGTGAAGTCGCTCGGAATCGCCCAGCGGTTCTTGGACGCAACTTTCTCGCACTCACCCTGCACGATTCTCTCCCTGGTGCTCTTCTTCTCCTTGTCGCTCTCAAGGTATGTGATGCGGACACTGCTTCCCCGGACTGCGGCAAGCTCCGGCTCAGTCTCAATCAGCCTCTCGGCAATCTTCCTGAATTCGTCGTTTTTCTTTCTGTTTTCCATACACATACAGTCACTTTTTTTTAAATTTCTTGTGTAAAACTATTGACAGAATGTAAAATTTATTGTATATTATAAACATAAGGCGCGTCGCGCCGGTTGAAATCTTTGTTAAAGGGGGTAACTTATGGGCAAGGGCAAGAAAAAAGCCCGCAAAGTGAGAGAAGCACTTCGCAGGGCTCTTGCAGAAATCCTTGTAACCGTAGTCAGTACGGTAATCGCTGAGGCGGTTATCCGAATGATTTTCGGTTAACAGGGGGGCGGGGCTGGTCTAAAGGCTGCCCCGCCGTTTGTCCATAATTTACCCCAAAAGGGGGGCTTATGTCAAGTACCGCAAAAATCATCGTCCGGGGAATAATCCGTGGGATAATAATCGCCGTGATTATTTTCATCGCATGGAAAATCTGGGGGTAGCAATGGCAGGAAAACCGAAGCAGGAGGGTCGCACCTACTCCGAAAACTGGGGAGGCCTCAGGGAGGGAAGCAACGCGGGGAAAGGACGTCCCGCCACGGGGAGGAAGTACAAGACGTTCAGCTTCTCATGCTCCCCGGAGGAATACGAGGCGATCAGGGCAAGAATTGAGGAAAGCGGATTGAAGCCGTCCCACTTCTTCGTCAAGATGTGCCTCGCCTAGCTCTCGTGCTCAGCCGTCGGTTTTTCCGGCGGCTGATTTCCCTTTTCGTATTTGTCAATCTCATTCCTCATGTTCTGTATAAAGACATCATCCAAGATAATGTCTTCATCGTTGGCCCGTGCAATCCCGGCAATCCATGCAATCAGAAACATCATATTTTGCACATCATTAAGTCCCTTTGACTTCAAATTTTCATAACAAGCGATGCACATATCAACAGCTCTTTTTGAAATTTTCATTGACACATAGTTATTTTCGTCTGTCATTCTAAATCCTCCTTATCTAAATTTAAGAGTTTTTCTTGTTTTTTAAGAAGAAAGTCGATTCTCTGGCGATTCTTGTTCAAGTTCGTCATTTTCCCTCTGCTCTTTCTCATGCTTCCCCCTTTCGTATGCGGTCAAGAATATTTTCTCAAGTTCCTCATCCGAGAACGTCATATATAACTTGCCCCCTTCGCCGCCGTTATCCTCAATCCATTCGACAAACGCCTTTTTCTCAGTTGCATCCATCACTCGCCTCCTTGTACTTGCAAAAATCTTCTTCCAGTTTCCGTTCCGCTACATAATCAATATACTTGATTAACTGCTCCTGATAGATTGATTCCGCAAGCCTGTAGCCTTCCTCCATTGCCGTCTGCACCATCAGATTCTTTGACGTGTTGTCATTGAACGCTGAGTATGTCCTTATTCTTTGGACTGTTGCCGCGTCCAGTTCCTCATGCCACGGCTTCATTTCCTCTCCTCCCTCTCCCTTCTCAATTCCTGCATAAGGAACCATCTGCATCTTGACGGCGACAGATGATGTTCCCCCATTATCTCGCAGTCCCTGTCCTCACTGTTCCAGATAGAGCAATACTGGGAACACCTGCAACCCTTGTACTTTTTTGAAAGTTCCTTTAGCTTTTTTGTTTCTTCAAACTCTTCCTTTGTCATTCTATGCAATCTCCTCTAAATATGCTAACAACAGGGCGTTTGCAAATCCTGGCGGCACTGCGTTGCCTATCTGTTTAACTACTTCACTTTTGTTTCCGGCAAACTTGTAGTTGCTAGGACATCTTGTGGCTCTCTTCTAAAACAATTTTGGCATATTCCTCAGCTTTTTCCTCAAGCATTATTTTCCTCCCTAAAGTCTAGTTCTAATTGATTTTTATGGTTGAATAAATACTCATCAACTTTTTTTTTAACGCCATGAAAAACAACATATCCGTATTTATTGCAAACGACATTTGTATGCCCTATATCCACTACGTATAAGCCTTCACGACAATTCTCTATCATTTGTTGGTACTCGGATTTACCCATTCTCTTCTCCTCTTTTCTCCCAGCTGTCGCAGCATCCCACGGGCTCCACCGCCGCCTCCATCACCCACTCGTCCGGATTCTTGCACAAGAGCGACAGGTTGAACCGTGAGTATGCGTGCCTGCAATTCCAGCAGCACCTCGCCTCATGGTCGGCCTCATACGTCCCCCTGTTCTCAGTCAGCTTCTCCGTTTTCATCCGTTCCCCCCGTCTTTTCCAGAATCTCCCTTATGTTCCTTCCGCACCAGAACCCGGCCCGGAACAGTTCCTCCTTGTAGCTCTTCCCTTCCCACGCGAAGCTCTCCGCCTGCCGCTGGATTTCCGCCGGAAGCTCCCTGCTGTTGTATCTCTCATACATGTTCATGCATTGCCCTTCCTTTTGCCCTTTTACGATTCTTTTCTCTCCTAGTGTACTTTCGTTGTAAATTTTTAGGGCGTTTAAGGCCCAAAAAGTGAAAAAATTCATGTCCCCCTCCTGTTGCTGTGTCACTGCACTACCAGCTTCTTCTGTTCCTTGTCGTAATACATATCCATGTCCTCGGCGACCTCCGACATATAATCCGCGTTGTCAGCCATCGCGGACAATATGAGGCTGATTCCGTTCTGATTGTACATCCTGTTATTCTTGAGTGACACGGAATGTCTGGCAAACCAGTTCTTCACGTCAAGCAATGCTTGAAAGTATCCGTCCCGTCTTACCGTCTCCTTGTTCCAGTCAACTATCATGCCTTTTCCTTTCCCCCTCTCTATTCAAATTCATTCACCACGCCCAGGGTCTTCGAGAAGTCCCCGGGGATTTTCCCCTCAAGCACCGACCGCCGTATCCTTTCCACGACTAAATCCGGAATTCCGTAGGGGAAGTTCTGCGGGTAATAGTTCCCCTCCGCCCGGAAGTACTGGAGAATCGTCGCCGCGAATCCGCATCTCCAGTCGCACTCGTTTCCGTCGCAGTAAGGGATGCATGTCGTGGGGAAGAGCTCAGGCTCCGGCTGCGTCATCATCGGCCTCATACGTCCCCCTGTTCTCAGTCAGCTTCTCCGTTTTCATCCGTTCCCCCCGTCTTTTCCAGAATCTCCCTTATGTTCCTTCCGCACCAGAACCCGGCCCGGAACAGTTCCTCCTTGTAG
>Ga0326514_10000645_pt1 | contig 23458 bp, 14 predicted proteins | sample 3_2548_0518_D_FD_203653 | JGI IMG/M metagenome (GOLD analysis project Ga0326514, IMG submission 203653) | Bovine rumen microbial communities from UC Davis, California, United States - 3_2548_0518 | ecosystem: Host-associated > Mammals > Digestive system > Stomach > Rumen | place: USA... | reverse complement strand
TCCGGAATATCCGGATTGTCCGCTAACCAGCCCTTCGCGCAGCAGGCGGAAAGCCTGGGGGCTGTCGCCGTGGAACATGGCGTCGTGGATGCGTGTCATCAGTGGAGCATCGTCGGCTACGGGGGCAGGCATCGGCAGCTGCAGCTGGCTGAACTCGCGGGCGGCATCGTCGAGGTCGAGCTGATAGAACACTGAGTGTTGCCAGTTCTTGGCCAGAGCGGGCCAGTTTTGCTTGCGGAATTCTTGGCGCTGGGCAAACAGGCGCCGCAGGTTGGCGGTCTCGCCCAGCTTGTTGCTGTCCACGGCATCGTCTATCATATAGCGTCGCACCTCATAGTCCTTTTCGCCCACAGGCACCACATCGATGCACTCGCCAGGCTGCAGATGGATTTCCCAGTCGTTCACTGGCACGCCCGTCACAATGTTGTCGTGCGTCAGGGTCCAGCGCGGGCCGATGTAGCTGTTCTCTATCCAGATGTTGTAGTTCTGGCTGGTGAACTGATAGTGGCAGACGGCATTCTGGGTGAAGATGCTGGGGTGTGGCTTGCGGTCATGGTGCATGATGCTGCGCTGGTCGTTCACGATGTTCTGGATGGCCACGGTAGAGCTGATCATCTCGCGCGACGTGCCGAAGTGATAGAACTCGCCACCCGGCAAGGGCACGATGGCCACGGAGAGCTGGCGCAGCTCTGGGTCGTCGATGGTGGGATGGGTGCCCAGAGCGCATCCGAATTCGCTGTAAAGGTCGTACTCCTTATAGGCATCTCCGGAATCTCCGGAATCTCCGGAATGTCCGGAATGTCCGGATTGTCCGGAATATCCGGATACATACGAGCGCTTTTTCAGCAGTTCAACGGCTTTGTCGCTGAGCAGCCAGATGCCGATATCTGTCAGATAGAAGTGGTCTTTCAGCAGAGAGGAGAGTTGCTCAGTGCTGGGCTTCTGCAGCATCATTTTCAGAATGTTGGGCGTGCGGCGGTCGCTGACAAAGACGCCATGCGACGTGGCTATGGAGGCATCGAGCCACAGTCCGTAGCACACCACGTCGGCATCGGGAATCTCGCCAATGCGTTCTGCCGCACGGATATAGACATCGCCGCTGACAATCATAGTGGTGAGTCGGCTGGGGGCCTGCTCCATCATGCGCTCATAGAGTGGCAACTGGAGGTCGAGCAGCGTCTGGGAAAGTTTCTGTCCGCGTTCCCAGCGAAACACGGGTATGGGGGTGAGAATCTTGCTGCTGGCAGAGTAGGCCGGCAGGCGACGGCTCTGCCCTCCGGCATGGAGGATGATGCATCGTTCTCTTTTGGCGTTGGGGGTGTTGCTGTCGCCCAAGAGCCACTGGTGTGCCTGATCCAGCAGCCAGGTGGTGCCGCCTCCTGAACCAAGCTTGTGACCAATAGGGTCGTGAGTACAGAAATATTCGCGAGGTGACAAATCAGTGACGTCATGGAAACATTCCACCAGATTGGGTGGCAGAGAGAGTAATTTCTTCATGATTTAATCTTTTTTGTGCTACAAAGGTACAAAAAAATATGAATTAAGATGGCAACGTTGCACTTTTTTTGGAAAAAGAATGATTAATTACGAAATATTTCGTATCTTTGCCACGAAAACAAGACTACTAAAAATTATTTGATCAAAATGAAATTGAATGCCCACCATCGCCTGTTTCAGGTAAATACGAACGGCTATACAGCTGCCATTGTTCTGATTACTGCATGCTTCGTGCTGTGGGGATTTGCCAATAATATTACCAATCCGATGGTGAATTCCTTCTCGAAGATTTTCCGCATCAGCACCACTGAGGCTTCCTTGGTGACGGTGGTCTTCAATCTGGGTTATTTCTGCATGGCTTTCCCTGCTGCCCTGCTCATACAGCGCTATTCTTATAAGTGGGGAGTCATGGTGGGACTGGCGCTCTATGCACTGGGGGCGCTGCTGTTTATTCCAGGCCGCTGGATGGGGGCGTTCTATCCCTTCCTGGGATTCTATTTTGTGATGACCTGTGGACTGTCGTTCCTGGAAACCAGTTGCAATCCTTATATCTACAGTCTGGGCAGTGAGAAGACGGCAGTACAGCGGCTCAACAGCTCGCAGGCCTTCAATGCGCTGGGCAGCATCGTGGGCATGCTGCTGGCCATTTCGGTGCAGTCGCACATCAGCCCGATGGACAGCAAGATGCGCATGGAGTTGCCGAAAGCTCAGTTTGACATCATCAAGGATCATGACCTGGGAGTGCTCATCCAGCCTTATATCTATATTGGCGCACTGGTGATACTGGTGCTGGTGCTGATAGCGCTCAGCAAAATGCCGCAGGACACGGATATACGCACCAACAAGGGAGCTTTACGCATTCTGAAGGAATTGTGGCATTTCCCCAACTATCGTGAGGGGGTTATAGCGCTTTTCTTCTATACGGGTGCCCAGGTGGCATGCTGGTCGTTCATCATCAACTATGGCATGCGGGTGTTTATGGCAGAGGGAATGAGCGAACAGTCGGCAGAGCTGGTGGCACAGAAGTATAATATCTTGGCTATGGTGCTCTTTGCCAGCGGACGTTTCTTGTGTACGTGGCTGATGTATTGGTTTGCACCCAGCCGACTCTTGTCAACCCTGGGAATCATCGGTGTGGTGGCGCTGATGGGCACCGTGTTCTTTACCGACCGCAATGGTGTCTATTGTCTGGTAGCTGTCAGCGGATGTCTGTCGCTGATGTTTCCCACCATCTATGGCATAGCACTGACGGGTGTTGGCGAGAACATCAAGATTGCTGGTGCCGGACTCATCATGGCCATCCTGGGAGGATCGTTCTTTCCGCCCATACAGGCAGCCATCATCCAGAGCCGGCTATCGATTTTAGGACTTCCTGCCACCAACGTGTCGTTTCTCATTCCGATGATGTGCCTGGGGGTGGTCATCTGGTATGCTCACCGCAGCTATGTAAGGCGCCACATTCATCTTTATGGCACCGACACACCGTTTCAGTTCAAGGACGAGACTCTGCCTGTGGCCGTCTCTGATAGGTCTGCCAGCCCAGAATCAGCAGAATAATCAGCAGGAAACCATAGGACACGTAGGCCACGGTCTCTGTCTGCTGGATGCTCTTGGGTGAGAAGCTCAGCACCACTTCGTGCTTGCCTGGCTTCACCTGCAGGGCGCGCAGCACATAGTCTACACGTCCCAGTGGCTGTTCTTCACCGTCGACAGTGGCTGTCCAGCCTGGATAGTAGATTTCAGAGAACACCACGATGCCTCCCTTGCCAGAGTTCACCTCATAGGTCAGCTGATTGGGCTCATAATTCTGGATGGTGACGATGCTCATCGTGTCTTGCTCTACGGCACTGCCCAGCTCGTCTTGGAATTTCTTGTCGGCCACAGCTTCATGGCGCAGCGCCAACTGTCCCAGCTTGTCGATTTCCTCATTGGCATTGTCAACATAGTGAATCTTGTCGACAAACCAGGCGTTACCCAGCGTGTAGGGATTCTCCAAGGGAACGGTTTGTCCGCCCTGCAGGGGAAGGATGAAGTATTTGGTGTTGAGCATGTTGAGCACCGGATAGATGCTGTCGCCTTTAATCTGTGTCATGTCACCATTGGCCTCGCTCACTGCCTGGAAGATGCCATTCATCTCCTTGGAGATGTAAACGTCAATCAGTTCCTGATAGCGACGCAACTTGGCAGCATGATAGCCTCCGATGCTCTTCACATAATAAGAGGTCTCATTCTCGTTGAAGGTCGAAGTGGCCAGGTTGAGCACGCGATAGTCGAGCGAATGATCCTGCAAGATGTGGTCGATGGCAGCGGTCTTGGCGATAGGCTCTTCACGAGCACTCTTTGACACAAACATGGCATCGTTCAGGTAGCGTTTGTTGATTTGCCACATATCCACCAGACACAGCACCAGCAAGGCTGCTGTCATCCATTCGGCCTTCATCTTTCTGTAGCGATAGAGCAGGAGCAGAGCCGTGCCGATGACGATGATTAAGAACGAGCGCCAGCAATCAGAGGTGAACATGGCCAGACGCATGTCTGTGAGGTTCTTCATGAGAGGGGCTTGGTGCTCGGCGGGCAACTGGCTCAGGGCCTGCATCTCGTTATAGCTGATAAAGTCGGAGAAGAACACCTGGGGCATCAGTGCAAAAAGCAGGGCCACACCGCCAGTCAGCAGAAAGGCCGTCACCAGCCATTTCATCTTCTGGGTCAGCAATTCGGGCTCTTCCACGATGCGCTTCACGGCCAACATGGCCAACAGGGGAATGGTAAACTCGGCTATCACCAGGATGCTGGCCACCGTTCGGAATTTGGCATACATGGGCACGTAGTCGATGAAGAAATCAGTGAAGGGCATGAAATTACGTCCCCAAGACAGCAGGATGGAGAGAATGGTGACCAAGAGCAAGGCCCACTTCATGGGGCCTTTCACGATGAACAAGCCCAGCACGAAAAGCATCAGCACGAAGGCTCCCACATACACAGGACCTGCCGTCATGGGCTGACTGCCCCAATACTGTCCCAGCTGCTGATAGATGCCCAGATAGTTGTAGTCGGCCATTTTCATGGCAGTCTTGTTCTGCGACAGTGGCACAGAGGCTCCGCCCTTGGTGTTTGGTATCAGCAGCGTCCAGGTCTCGTCAATGCCATAGCTCCACTGGGTGATGTAGTCGCGATCCAGTCCGCCTGTCGATGCTTTGCCACTGCTTGGATTCACCAGCTCGCTGGCTCCGCGCATCGACTCTTGACCATATTGCCAGGTGTGATAGAGGTTTGACAAATTGAGGCAGACACCGATGGCTGCTCCAGCGATGCACACCCCTGTGGCTTTCAGCAGATGCTGATATTCCTTTCTGCGCAAGCCTTCAATGATGAAGGCTATCACCATGGCTGCAATGACGTAGAGGTAGTAGTAGGTCATCTGTACGTGGTTTGACAGCACCTCAAAAGCCGTAAACACTGCTGTCAGCAACAGTCCACTGAGATATTTCCCCTTGTAGGCTAGCACCACACCCGCTATCAGTGGCGGCAGATAGGCCAGCGCCATCACCTTCCAGATGTGTCCTGCGGCAATGATGATGAGGAAATAGCTGCTAAAGGCCCAGATGACAGAGCCCAGCGCGGCCAGATACCATCGGAAGTCAAAAGCCCGCAGCAAGATATAGAATCCCAGCAGATAGGCAAACACATACCATACATTCTCGGGCAGCCACAGATGATAGGCATTCTGGGCCTGCGACAGGATGGTGGTGCTCTGATAGGAGGGTGCTATCTGGTAGGTGGGCATGCCTCCAAACAGGGCGTTGGTCCACCGAGATTCCTTACCAGTGCGCTGATGGTATTCAGACGCCTCTTGTCCTGCGCCTCGTCCTGCCGATGAGTCGTGACGATAGAGAATGCGCCCTTCTATGTCAGCGGGGAAGAAATAGGCAAACGAGATAGCTACAAATAACACCACTACCAATATGTCTGGTAGCCACTGTTTCAAACTTTTCATACCTTATTATATATTTTTGCCTGCAAAGTTAGTGTTTTTTTCATAAAAAAGTGTAATTTTGCAGGCATAAATGCAGTTAAAATGAAAAAAATAGGTGTAATTGTAGCAATGGACAAGGAACTGGCGCAGTTGCAGGCGCTCTTTTCCTCATCGGAAGTGCTGGTGCGCAAGTGTGGCATCGGCAAGGTGAATGCGGCTCTGGGTGCCCAGCAGATGATCAATGAATATCACCCCGATTATATCATCAGCAGCGGGTGTGCCGGCGGCAATGGTGACGATATCAACGTGCAGGATGTGGTGGTGAGTAGCGAGCTGTGCTATCACGATGTCTATTGCGGCGCGGCCATCGACAACAACACGCAATATGGGCAGGTGCAGGGGCTTCCGCCACGTTTCAGGGCCGATGCTGGCCTATTATCCAAAGCAATGGCTCTTAAGTGTGGTGTGGCTGTGCATCAGGGATTGATTGTGACAGGCGACTGGTTTGTGGATTCCAAGGAGAAGATGCGCAGCATCGTTGGACACTTCCCTGAGGCCAAGGCGGTCGACATGGAGTCGTGTGCCATAGCTCAGACTTGCTATGTCAACCAGGTGCCATTCATCTCCTTCCGTGTGATTAGTGATATACCCCTGCGTGACACTGATGCCTCACAGTATCATAATTTCTGGGAAACCATAGCACACAATTCGTTCGAGGTGACACGCACCTTCGTCGAGTCGCTGCTTTAGTCCTTCAGCTTTAGTCTTTCTGCTTCAGTCCTTCTGCTTCTTGCCTTTTTTCTTTTCCTCTTCGGGAGTAATGGTGACACGGCGGTTGCTGGGGTCGCTAATGACGTCGCGCACAATGTCGGTCACCTGCTGTTTCAGCTCGTCGATAAACTGGCGGGCGTCATATTTCTGGTGCTCAATGTCGCGTAGCTTCTTCTCCCAGATACCTGTCAGCTCACAGCTTTTCAGCAGGTCTTCACGGATAAGGTCTATGAGCTCGATGCCCGTGTGGGTGGCCACCAGATTCTTTCGCTCCTTGCGGATATAGCGGCGCTTGAACAGCGTCTCAATGATGGCAGCACGGGTGGAGGGGCGACCGATGCCGTTCTCCTTCAGGGCGGCACGCAGCGTCTCGTCTTCCACCAGCTTGCCGGCAGTCTCCATGGCGCGCAGCAGGGTGGCCTCAGTATAGTGCTTGGGCGGAGTGGTCCACTTTTCGGTCAGCGTGGGACGGTGCTCACCACTTTCTCCCTGTTGGAAGGCGGGCAGCGTGCGCTCTTCTTCGTCGGGCTTCTTCTCATCGTCGTCGCCTTTTTTCTCGTCATCGCTCTGCACATCTTTCGCATATACGGCTCTCCATCCTGCATCGAGAATGGTGCGACCTGTCACTTTGAATTCGATGGCTTCTTCCGCCTGCACCTCTCCCAGCACAGTGGTCTGCGCATATTTGCAGTCGGGATAGAACACGGCTATGAAGCGGCGGGCCACCAGATCGTACACCTTGCGCTGCATGTCGGTGAGTGCCGTAGGTATCATGCCGGTGGGGATGATGGCGTGGTGGTCGGTCACCTTCGACGAGTCGAACACTTTCTTCGACTTCAGCAGTGGTTTGCCGCCCAAGGGCCTCACCAGGTCGGCATAGGGAGCCATGCCGGCATGCTTCACCTGAAAGAGGCCGTTCATGGTCTGCGGACACTTGGCATAGACATCGTCGGGCAGGAAGGTGGTGTCTACACGCGGATAGGTGGTCAGCTTCTGTTCATAGAGCTGCTGAATGATGTTGAGCGTCGTCTCGGCAGAGAATCCGAACTTCTTGTTGCAGTCTACCTGCAGCGATGTCAGGTCGTAGAGGCTGGGGGGAGTCTCCTTGCCGTTTTTCTTCTCCACCTTGGTCACCGTGAAGGGCTTGCCCTCGATGGTGGCAAAGGCCTTTTCGCCTTCCTCTTTCGAGGTGAAGCGCCCCTTTGTGGCGGTAAAAGTGGTGTCGCGATACACAGTGGCCAGCACCCAGTAGGGCTCCGGCTTGAAGTTGTCTATCTCCTTCTGCCGGTTCACGATCAAGGCAAGGGTAGGGGTCTGCACCCTGCCGATGCTGAGCACCTGGTGCTGCTGCCCGTATGAGTTCTGGCCGTATTTGATGGTGTAGAGGCGTGTGCAGTTGATGCCCAGCAGCCAGTCGCCCACGGCTCTCGACAGACCGGCCATATAGAGCGACTGGTAGTGACTCTGATCTTTCAGCGAGGCAAAACCCTCGCGGATGGCCTCATCGGTCATCGACGAAATCCACAGTCGCTGCACGGGACATTTGGCCTGCGCCTTCTGCATCACCCATCGCTGGATGAGTTCACCCTCTTGTCCGGCGTCACCGCAGTTGATGATGCCGTCGGCCTGCTGCATCAGTCGCTCAATGATGGCGAACTGTTTCTTGATGCCCTGGTCGTCCTTCAGACGGATACCAAAGCGCTGTGGTATCATGGGCAGTGCCGACAGGCTCCATGCTCTCCACATGGGGGTGTAGTCTTCAGGCATCTTCAGCTCGCACAGGTGACCGAAAGTCCACGTCACCTGATAGCCGTTACCTTCCATATACCCGTCGTGACTTGCGGTAGCACCGATAATGCGCGCTATGTCCTTTGCCACGCTGGGTTTCTCAGCTATACATACTATCATTCAAAATTTGATATCAAATAAAAAAGTATCTCTATCATTTACTCCTCGAAAGTGTATCGTTTACTCTCTGGAAATGCTTCATGTGCCAGTCTCGTTTATTCTTTCGGCTCCTCGGCCACTTGGGGCTCGTTGGGCTGAGGATGCTGGGTGGCACCCTCGGGCTGAGGCTGATGGGGCAGGGAAGAGGGGGCGGCCTGAATAGTTCCTTCTTCATCCAGGGTGACGCTCAGACTGTCTACAGAGAGAGAGTCGCTGTCGGAGGGAGCCATGAAGTAGCCGCCACACTCGTAGTCGCTGCCACGGAGACCCAGCTCTGTGGGAGTCTTGAACTTGGTGCGGTAGTGCTGGAACTGCTTGTCGGAGAGCACCGACTGGAGGAAGTAGCCACAGATGGGGAGGGCGGTGCGGTTGCCCTGACCGAGCTGACCGGTGCGGAAGTGGATGCATCGGTATTCGCCTCCCACCCATGCGCCACAGACGAGTCGCGGCGTGGTGCCAATGAACCAGGCATCGGAGTGATTGTTAGAGGTGCCGGTCTTGCCGCCAAAGTCGGTGTCAACGGCCTTGTCGTAGCCCACAAAGCCCATCAGACGTGAGCTGGTGCCGCTCATACCGCCGCGCAACAGCTGCTGCACATAGAAGGCACTCTTCTGCGAGAGTGCTTCACGCTCGTCGGGCTTGGCCTCGTAGATGATGTTGCCCTCGCGGTCTTCTATCTTGGTGACCAAAATGGGGGTGGTAGCCTTGCCGTCGTTGCAGGGGGTGCAATAGGCGCCCACCAGCTCCAGCAGGTTGACATCGCTCGAACCGAGGGCGAGTGCTGGGGTAGGGTCGAGTTTGCTCTTGATGCCCATAGCGTGGGCGGTCTTCACAATGTTGTCGATGCCACACTCCTGACCCAGGCGCACGGCCACACTGTTGATGCTCATAGCGAAGGCTTGCTTGAGGGTGATGTTCATGCCCGAGAAATGGCCATCGGCATTGGTGGGTGCCCATGTCACCTCCTTGCCGTGATCCATCACCTTCATCGAGAAGTATTCGTCGGGGCGGGTCTCGCAGGGAGTAATGCCTTGGTTCATGGCCTCGGCATAGACGAAGAGCTTGAAGGTGGAGCCGGGCTGGCGCATGGCTGTCACCTTGTCGTACTTCCAGGTGTTGAAGTCTACATCGCCCACCCAGGCCTTCACGTGTCCCGTTTGAGGTTCGATGGCCACAAAGCCACAGTGCATGAAGTGCTCCATGTAGCGGATGCTGTCGAGAGTGGACATCTGGCGTTCTATGTGGCCCTGCTCATAGTCGAAAAGCTTGACGGGGTGGGGCAGGTTGAGGTAGTAGTCGATAGAGTCTTGATTGCCGTCGAACCTCTGGCTGAGCCATTTATAATAAGGTGTCTTCTTGGCCAGGTCTTCAATGAAGTGGGGAATCTCCACATGACGTTCGTCTTGCCAGGGATTGACATTGCCCCAGTGCTGGTTGAAGGTCTTCTGCACCTGCTTCATCTGCTTGATGGCGGCATCCTCGGCATACTGCTGCATGCGGCTGTCGAGGGTGGTATAAATCTTGAGACCCTCGGTATAGTAGGCGTAGGCACGGTCATCGCCATAGTATTCGCGGCACCAGTTCTTCATCCAGTCGCCCACAGCCTCGCGGAAGTAGTTGGCATCGCCGTCGTAGGCATTCTCCACGCTGTAGTCGAGCTTGATATCCTTCTGCTTCAGCGTGTCGCACTGCAGTTGGGTGAGATGTCCGTGGGCCAACATGTTGTCGAGCACCACATTGCGGCGCGAACGGGCATTCTTGGGATTGATGCGGGGGTTGTAATAGGTGGTGGCCTTGAGCAGCCCTACAAGCACGGCAGCCTGTTCGGGAGTCAGCGTCTTGGGTGTGGTAGAGCCGAAGTAGGTCTTGCAGGCAGTCTTGATGCCGAAGGCGTTGGAGCCGAAGTCCACCGTATTGGCATACATGGTAAGAATCTCATCTTTGGAGAAGAACCACTCCAGCTTATAGGCGGTAATCCACTCCTTGCTCTTCATGATGAGAATCTTCAGGCCGGGGATATTACCCAGCAAACCAGTAGAATATTGTGTACGCACGCGAAACAGGTTCTTGGCCAGCTGCTGGGTGATGGTAGAGGCACCACGGGCATCACGATGCATTACATAGTCTTTCAGCGCAGCGGCAAAGGCTTGATAGTCGATGCCGTGATGGCTGTAGAATCGTTCATCCTCCGTATCAACGAGCGCTTTCCAGAAGTCGGTGCTCACTTCGTCGAAAGTGACTGGTGTACGGTTCTCGCTGAAGAACTTGCCTATCATCTTGCCGTCGGCACTATAGATATAGGAAGCCTCGGCTGGATGCGTGTTGCGCACATCACTCATGGAGGGCGACTTGCCGAAGAGCCACAGGAAATTGATGTCGACCATCACGAGATAGACAACAAACAGCAGGATGAGCGTGGCTATCACGGTCACCGTCTTGACATACCATGCACGACCCTGATAGAGTCCTTTATACCACTGCCAGCACTTCTTCAATTGTCTGGCCACCATGTGCATATACTTATTCATAGTGTTTTGTTATTTTCGTTATTGATTGCATTCATCAGAAATTGCTTTCGACCTTATCGTGAATATAGCTCAAAATATTACTCACCTCAGTGGGATGAAACCATCGCACATCAGCATCGCGCTTGAACCATGTGAGCTGCTTGCGGGCATAGCGGCGCGTGTTGCCTTTTATGCGCTCCATGGCCTCTTCCAGACTCCACCGCCCGTCCATATAGTCGAAGAGCTCTTTGTAGCCCACCGTGTTGAGAGCATTGCAATGGCGCTTGTCATAGAGCTGCTCGGCTTCATGTAGAAAGCCCTGCTGCATCATCTGGTCTACGCGCAGGTTGATACGGTTATAGAGTTCCTCACGCTCGCGGTTGAGCCCTATCTTCACCATGCGGAAGGGACGTGGTTTCTTCTCTTGCAGGCGAAACGAGGTGTAGGTGCGCCCCGTCTGCAGACATATCTCCAGGGCATGGATTACGCGGCGATGGTTCTGACGGTCTACAATGGAGTAGTGCTCAGGGTCGAGCCGCTTCAGTTCCTCACACAGTGGCTCCAGGCCTTCTTGCTGATAACGGGCCTTCAATTCCTCTCGGATATCGTCGCGAATGGTAGGAATATCGTCAATGCCATTGCACACAGCATCGACGTACATCATTGAGCCGCCCGAAAGCAGATGGATGTTGGTTGGAGCCTGGCTGCTGACAGACATGTTGGTAGAAGTCTGACAATTGATAGCAGATAGTTGGGAAATAAGGCTAAGCACCTCCTGTTCGTACATCGATGCATTGTAATAGTCGTCAATGCTCTTGGTACCCACAAAATAATGGCGAGCCTGCCTCATCTGCTCTTCAGTAGGTGAGGCAGTGCCTATCTTGAGTTCCTTATAGATCTGACGGGAGTCGGCATTGATGACGGGAATACCGTAGCGTTGGGCTATCTCAATGGTGAGAGCAGTTTTGCCAACAGCTGTAGGTCCAGTGATGACAATGAGTGTATTCAATTCTCAACTCTCAGTTCTCAATTCTCAATTTTCAACTCTCAATTCTCAACTCGCAATCACCTGATAACGCCGCGCTTAGAGCTCTCGATGAAGGAGCAGATATACTCCACCTCCTTCGAGTCGGGATATTTGGCACGTGCTTCGGCAATACCATCTTTCAGCACGCCGCGGGCATAGATAATGCGATAGGCATCGTGAATGGCCTCGATGACATCATTAGAGAAACCACGGCGGCGGAGTCCTATCAGGTTGACACCTGCATAGCGGATGGGCTCCTTGCCCGCAATGACGTAGGGTGGAATGTCCTGGCTGGTACGGCTACCTCCCTGGAACATGATGTAGCTGCCCACACGGATGAACTGGTGGAACAAACAGCAGGCAGAGATGATGGCGAAGTCGTCTATCTCTACCTCACCGGCTATCTTCGTGGAGTTGCCAATGATGCAACCGTTGCCAATCACACAGTCGTGGGCAATATGCATATTCTCCATCAGCAGGTTACCGTTGCCCACCACCGTCTTGCCCTTCGATGCCGTGCCGCGGCTGATGGTGACATTCTCGCGGATAGAGTTGTTGTCGCCTATCTCGCAGGTGGTATCTTCGCCTTGAAACTTCAGGTCTTGTGGCTTGGTAGAGATGCTGGCTCCGGGAAAGAACTCATTGCCATTGCCAATGCGGGCACCATAGTGGATGGTCACATTGTTGAGCAGCTTGTTGTTATTGCCAATGACCACATTCTTGTCTATCACACAGAAGGGACCTATCACATTGTTGTCGCCCAGCTGAGCCTCTGGGTCTACAACTGCTAAGGGATGTATCTGATTCATAAATTCTTCTTTTTCGTTATTCCTTTATATCGATGCTTCAACATTTCGATATCTCGATGCTAAAAACATCTCGATATCTGGATGTTTCAACTATTATTTATTCTTGACAATTTGTGCTGTGAAGGAGGCTTCTGCCACTACATGGTCGCCCACAAAGATATAGCCCTTCATGGAGCTGATGCCGTGGCGGACGGGTGCCAGCAGGTCTACCTTGAAAATGAGCGTGTCGCCGGGAACCACCTTCTGGCGGAACTTCACATCGTCGATACGCATAAAATATGTACTCCAACGCTCTGGCTCCTCCAGAGTGTTCAGTACCAACAGACCGCCACACTGGGCCATGGCCTCTATCTGCAGAACACCGGGCATCACGGGCTCTTCAGGGAAATGACCCTGGAAGAAGGGTTCGTTGGAGGTGACATTTTTCACACCCACAATGGTGCTGGCTCCCAGGCTGATGACCTTGTCGACCAGCTGCATGGGGTAGCGGTGAGGCAGCAGTTCACGGATGCGGTTCACATCCATCACAGGCTCCTCGTTGGGATCGTAAAAAGGTGCCTGAACCTCGTGCTTACGAATCTCCCTGCGCATCTGGCGGGCAAACTTGTTGTTGATGGTATGTCCGGGGCGGGTGGCGATGATGCGGCCCTTGATGGGCTTGCCAATCAATGCCATGTCGCCAATGACATCGAGCAACTTGTGGCGTGTACACTCATTCTCCCACACCAACGGCTTATGCTGGATATACCCCAACTCGGTGGCATCGCGGTGCTCCACACCCAGCATGTCGGCCAGCTTGTCCAACTGCTCCTGAGAAGTCTGACGCTCGTAGATGACGATGGCATTGTCCATGTCACCACCCTTGATAAGGTTGGCTTGAAGCAATGGCTCTATATCGCGCACAAATACAAAGGTACGGGCAGGGGCAATCTCCGTGGGGAAATCTTCCACCTTGTTGACTGTGGCAAACTGCGAGTTGATAATTTTCGAGTCGAACGAGCACATGGCGGTAATGGAAAATTCTTCGTCAGGAAGAATGGCGATGCTCGAACCGGTCTTCTCGTCTTTGACCTCAATCTTCTTGCGAATGACATACCAGTCCTTGGGAGCGTTCTGTTCCTCTATGCCCACCTCTTTGATTTTCTCTACGTACTTGATGGCCGAACCGTCAAGGATAGGAAATTCGGGACCGTTGACCTGAATCAGACAGTTGTCGATGCCTAAGGCATACAGGGCTGCCAGTCCATGCTCAATGGTTGACACACGAGCCTCACCCTTGCCAATCACCGTACCGCGCTGAGTGTCCACCACATTCTCAGCGATGGCGTCGATAATGGGCTGGTCATCAAGATCAATGCGCTGTATTTTATATCCGGTGTTTTCGGGGGCAGGGTTGAAGGTTACAGTCAGGTTCAAGCCAGTATGCAATCCTTTTCCGAAGAGGGAGAAACTGCCTTTAAGAGTCTTCTGTTTCATATTGATATATTTATATTTACGTTGTTTTCCTTCATGAATAGGTAGAGGATACCGTTAGGCCTTCTTCTTCAGCTCATCCAGCTCTTTGCGCAGATTATAGACTTCCTTGTAGATGTCGGGTAGCTTGCGCATGATAGCCGATGCCTTGAAAAAGGTTGTAGGATCCATTGCGGGTGAACCGATAAGGGTCTGATTCGGCTTGATGTTGCCTGATACGCCACTTTGGCCACCCAAATTTACATGGTCGCCAATGGTGAGATGACCAGCCAAACCAACCTGTCCACCAAACATACACCACTCGCCAACCTTTGTAGAACCTGCCAATCCCACCTGTGCCGACATCACCGTATTGGCACCCACCTCACAGTTGTGGGCTATCTGTACCAAGTTATCAAGCTTCACACCCTTGTGTATTATAGTCTGCCCCATGGTAGAGCGGTCTACACAGGTGTTGGCACCGATTTCCACATCGTCCTCGATGATGACAATACCCAACTGAGGTATCTTCTCGTAGCCGTTCTGATTGGGAGCAAAGCCAAAGCCATCGGCACCAATCACGCTGCCAGAATGGATAGTGACACGCTGACCTATCTGGCATCCGTCATAGATGGTGACGTGGGGATAGATCATACAGCCGTCACCGATGGTCACTCCCTCACCGACACAGGCAAAGGGACCGATATAGACATCCTTGCCTATCTTGGCCGAAGAGGCTACAAAGGCTAGGGGATGAACACCGGTCTTCTTGGGCAGCGAGGCAGCATACATCTGCAGCAGTTTGGCCACACACTCGTAGGCGTTCTTCACGCGGATAAGGGTGGCGGTCACAGATTTCTCCAGTTGAACATCCTCATTGATAAGCACGATGCTGGCCTTTGTTTCGTAGACAAACGGGGTGTATTTAGGGTTCGACAAGAAAGTGATGGAACCTTCTTTTCCTTCTTCAATTTTTGCAAACGTGTTTACTCGGGCATTCTCATTTCCTTCGACTCGCCCACCAATAAAGTCGGCTATTTGCTTAGCTGTAAACTCCATAAAAATATGTCATTGTTTAATTAAACGCTGCAAAGATACGAATTTTTTCTTAAAAACGTTGATAACAGAGGTAATATTTACGTATTTTTTTTGAAAGTAGTTGCACATTGAGTATTTCCGAACTCTCGGCAATGTCTTTGATGGTGCCGTCTTTGTAAAGTATTCCGATGCTGTCATCCTCCGGATTATACATATCTTTTCCAATTTCTGTCAGCGACATCAGGAAGGGAACGTCCTGCTCCTCAATAGCATATTTCCGCATGATGTTCTTAGCTATTTCTTGCAGGTATTCATCAGTGGGTTTCTCTTCTGTTACCTCCACTTTGAAGAGGCGTCGGTCAAGCATGTTATGCGCAAGCATTGAAAGGATTTTATCATTATCGTTCTTCCAAGCCTTCAATGCGCTCCAGATATCAGAGTCGTCCAGATCGGCATACATCTGCAATGCTTCGGGATGGGTGGAAAACCATTGCGCGTCAATGTCATGCTCAATGAAGTAGGAGAGGGCAGGGGATGCAAAGAGTCTGCGACCAGATTTTGTAAGTATTTTTGCTCTTCTTAGCGCGTTGACGAGGATTTTCTCGTATCCTACAGCCGTTTTGTGCAAATACACCTGCCAGTACATCAGCCTGCGGGTGGTGAGATAGTTTTCGATGGAATAGATGCCCTTCGACTCCACCACCAGTCGTTCGTCGGCTACGTTGAGCATCTTGATGATACGAGCAGAACCGATATTACCCTCTGTGACACCTGTAAAGAACGAGTCGCGTCGCAGATAGTCCAGACGGTCCATATCAAGCTGGCTTGAGATGAGCTGGTGGAAAATCTTGTTAGGATATTCGTCCTTAAAGATGCGGATGGCCAGTGACAAACGGTCTTTAAGATCGTGATTGATTTGCTCCATCATCAACAGCGAGATATCTTCATGTGAAATACCCTTGATGAGTGTATTTTCCAACACATGCGAGAAGGGGCCATGACCGATATCATGCATCAAAATAGCTGCCTGTACAGCCTCCGCCTCAGAGTCGAAGATATAGACGCCTTTTTCCGTGAGCGACTTGATTGCTTCGGTCATCAGATGCAGTGCTCCCAGCGAGTGTTGGAAGCGGGTGTGGCGTGCTCCAGGATAGACCACACTGGCCAGTCCAAGTTGGTTGATGCGGTTCAGACGTTGAAAGAAAGGGTGCTGCACGATTTCGTACAGCAGCCCTCGCCTTATTTTGATAAACCCGAACACTGGGTCGTTAATAATCTTATGTTCGTTCACCGATTTGTCACTTATATAAATAGAGAAACAGCTTTTTTAATAATCTGCAATGTCTTTTAATAGAATAGCATGGAAAGAACGTAGGCCACGATAGTTGAGGTGAATACGCTGATGAGTCCCGGCATCATGAACGAGTGATTCAACAGATACTTACCAATAACTGTGGTGCCGCTACGGTCGAAGTTCACTGTGGCAATATCAGAAGGATAGTTGGGGATGAAGAAATAACCGTAAACTGCCGGCAGCACACCTAGAAGTACAGGGCCAGGAATACCCAGCGAGTAGGCGAGAGGCAGCATGGATACTACCACAGCTCCTTGCGAATTGATGAGCACAGACACAAGGAAGAACACCAAGGCAATGCTCCAAGGATAGTCTTTCACAATACCCTCCAGCATGGTCTGAATCTCACCCATGTAGCTGGAGAAATAGGTGTCGGCCATCCAGGCGATACCGTAGATAGCAACGACTGCCACCATACCGCTTTGCCACACTGGACCTGCCACAGCCTTCTTAGGCGAAGCCTTGCAGAAGATAATCATCAGGGCTGCAGCGGTAATCATCACAATCTGTATCACGAGATTCATCTTCAGGTCAACCATACCGTGCTCCGTGAATCCTTCTGCCGTCACTCCAGCAGCAGCCAACTGCTTGGCAGTAATTTTCACACCACTGATCAGCGTGAGGTCGTCGGCCCCCTTGATAGCCTTAATAGTGTCATAGCTGGGTAGCAGTTGTGGGAAGATAGCGAAGATGACGATGACTACCAAGGCCCCCAGGAAAATAAATACAGCGTTTTTGGCCGACTGAGGAATCTCCTTGTCGAGGGTGGTAGCTGTAGAACCATAGATGTATTCATACTGCACAGGGTCTTTCAACTTAGCTTGGAACTGCGGGTCTTTGTCCAAGTCGAGTCCTCTGTGGTAGGAAGCGGCAGCAGCAGCCATCAGTCCACAAAGACAGGCAGGAATACTGATCATCAGTACACCGGGTATGGTGATATCGAATCCGTTGGAATTGGAGATGGTGACGAAAGCCACTACGGCAGCAGCGATAGGAGAGCATGTGATACCAACCTGCGAGGCTATCGAGGCTACGCCACAAGGACGCTCCGGACGGATGCCTTTCTTCAGGGCAATGTCGCAGATAATAGGCATCAGGGTGTAGACCACATGGCCCGTTCCCACAAGTACTGTCAGGAAGAAGGTGGTGAGCGGAGCCAGGAATGTGATGCGATCGGGATGCTTGCGCAGCATTTTCTCTGCAATCTGGATTAGCCAGTCCATACCGCCAGATGCCTGCATAATGCCAGCGCAGGTAACGGCAGCGATAATAATGTAAATCACATCTGTCGGTGGAGTGCCTGGTTTTAATCCGAAACAGAAAACCAGAATAGCTAGACCGATGCCAGAAATAGCACCCAGTGCCAGACTTCCATAACGCGAACCAACCCAAAGTGCACCCAGCACCAAGAGGAGTTGAAGAATCATCAAGAAAGACATAGTTAATACTTTGTTTTAAGTTAATTTTGTTCTACAGACTGCAAATATAAGAAATATATTTGAAACCTCAAAATTAATTTTAAAAAAAAGGAAATAATATGTCTTTATTTCTCGTTATTTATCATAATGCCGATTATCGGCTTTTGGGTATGTTGTTTTAATACATTGCTCAATACGTTATTTTAATACATTGACATTTTTACGAATCTTTGTAAGATATCGTTTCATTCCATCGGAATCCTTATGATCGATAATATCCAAAAGTTCTTTCAGTTCCGTACGAATCTGACTTACCTGGTCGTGAGTGTACGGATTAAAGAGAATTTCCTGCAACAGGTAGTCATCCTCGCTAAGCACACCTTTTGCGATGCGCATGTGCCTCTTGAATGTGGTGCCTGGTGCATCCTGATGCTTCATGACCGCTGCAAAAACAAATGTTGATACGAAAGGAATACTCAAGGAATAAGCCACAGTCTTGTCGTGCTCCTCGAAAGTATATTCATAAATATTGAGTCCAAGCTTCTGGTAGAGGTCTTTGAAGAAGATACGCCCCATATAGTCTCCCTCGCTGATGATGATGGCATTCTCTTCGGAGAGTTGCTGTAGATTAGCAAAGGTTGGTCCGAACATGGGATGAGTAGAAACATAGCGACGTCCAGTTTGTTCGTAGAACTCCTTCAAATCAGTTTTTACGCTGGCAATGTCGCTGATGATACAATCGGCAGGCAGATATGGCATTACCTGTTCAAAAACAGGTATGGTGTACTTCAGTGTCACAGCATTGATGAGCAACTCAGGTTTGAAGTCGCGAATCTCGTCGAAAGTGGTGAAACGTTGACAGTTGTAGGTGAAGCGCATGCGACGAGGATCCTTTTCGAATACGGCTACTTCGTGGTCAAAACTCAGCAGGTCGATAAAGAAGCTTCCCATCTTGCCCGCGCCTAATACTAATATTTTCATATTATTTAAATACTAAATATCTTCATTTTTATTTATTGACAATTTCAATCTGCTGACGTACACTCTCTTCGTGGATGCTCTCAAACACCTTGGCCACAAACTCGGCAGCCATACCTGTGAGAGTGCCTTGAACGCCACGTTTCTCTAAAATTTCATTATAGCGCGAAGCCTGCAGTACAGTCATGTTGTGCTCTTTCTTGTATTGACCGATCTCACGACACACGGCCATGCGCTTCGATAAAAGTTCCATCAACTGATTGTCAAGATTGTCGATTTCCTTACGTAACTGCTGGATGCCTTCTGTGGTGACATGCTCGTCACGGATAATCAGCAGCGAAAGAATGTAGTCGAGCACATCGGGCGTGACCTGCTGTTTGGCATCGCTCCAGGCCTTATCGGGATCACAATGGCTTTCCACGATCAAACCGTCGAAACCCAGGTCCATAGCCTGCTGACACAGCGGAGCAATCAGCTCTCTCCTACCCCCGATATGACTGGGATCACTGATGATTGGAAGCTCTGGTATACGGCGATGTAACTCGATGGGTATCTGCCACATAGGAGCATTTCGATAAATCTTCTGTTCGTAGCTTGAAAAGCCGCGATGAATGGCTCCTAAGCGCTTAATGCCAGCCTGATTGAGGCGTTGCAGGGCTCCTATCCACAGTTCCAAGTCGGGGTTGACAGGATTTTTCACAAACACCGGAATGTCGACACCATGCAGCGAATCGGCCAAGGCTTGCATAGCAAAGGGATTGGCAGTGGTGCGGGCGCCTATCCACAGAATGTCCATGTCATATTTTAGCGCCAGTTCCACATGCTCAGGAGTAGCCACTTCTGTAGCTATCAGCATGTGGGTCTCTTCCTTCACCTGTTTCATCCAAGGAAGAGCTTTCTCGCCATTACCCTCGAAGCCACCGGGTTTGGTGCGGGGCTTCCATACACCAGCCCGGAAGTTGTGGCAGCCTTTCATAGCCAGCTGACGGGCGGTGTTCATCACTTGCTCCTCAGTCTCGGCGCTGCAAGGGCCGGCAATCACAAAGGGGCGTTCGTTGTCACTCGGAAGATTCAGTTTTTCTAATTCCAGTTCCATAGTTCTATTCTTTTATTTTGAGATTTCGATATTTCGTTATTTCGAGATTACTGCATGACGTTTTTCTTGATGCGCTCCAGTGCCTCTTGTATCTTCTCTTCCTTGGCACAGAGCGAGATGCGGATGTAGCGCTCGCCATTGCTTCCGAAAATGAAGCCCGGGGTGATGAAGACGCGGGCTTCGTGGAGCACGCGCTCCGTTAGGTCTTCCACGTTCTGGTAGCTATCAGGGATGCGTCCCCAAAGGAACATACCTACCTGATTGGGATCGTACTTACAGCCCAACACATCCATGATCTGTTCTGCATACTTGCGGCGAGCTGCATAGCGTTCGATATTGGCCACACGGTGCCATTCGTCGCTGTTGTTATATGCCTCGGCAGCAGCCAGTTGTATGCCCCGGAAGGTTCCGCTCTCAATATTCGACTGCACCTTCAGAATCCACTGGATGAACTGGGCGTTCGAGGCGCACAGTCCCACACGCCAACCCGGCATGTTGTGACTCTTCGACATGGAGTTGAACTCAATGCAGCAGTCCTTGGCGCCAGGAACCTGCAGAATCGAGAGGTGCTCCTCGCTTAGGATAAAGCTGTAGGGGTTGTCGTTGACCACTACAATGCTGTGGTCCTTAGCAAACTGCACCAGCCGCTCGTAGGTCTCACGGCGCGCACGGCCACCTGTCGGCATGTTGGGATAGTTGGCCCACATCAGCTTCACCTTCGAGAGATCCATCTTCTCCAGTTCGTCGAAGTCAGGCTGCCAACCATTGTCCTCGCGCAGGTTGTAGTTCACTATCTTGGCACCTAGAATCTTTGACAGCGATGTGTAGGTGGGATATCCGGGATTGGGCACCAGCACCTCGTCGCCTGGATTGACGAAAGCCAACGTCACATGCAGGATGCCTTCCTTGGAGCCAATCAGCGGCAGCAGCTCACTCTTGGCATCCAGGTCGACATCATACCAGCGCTTATAGAAACCGGCCATGGCCTCGCGCAGTTCCGGTGTTCCCTGCGTAGGTTGATAGCCGTGCGATCCTGGCTGACGGGCCACTTCACACAGTTTTTCTACCGTCTGCTCCGAGGGGGGCATGTCGGGACTGCCGATGGCCAATGAGATGATGTCTTTGCCCTCTGCATTGAGTTGGGCCACTTCCTTTAGCTTTCTGCTAAAATAATATTCGCTCACTAGGCTGAGCCGTTCTGCTGGTTGTATCATAAATCTACTATCAATTATCAAAATTCTCCATTCTCAATTCTCAATTCCCATTCTCAATTCGTCTGTTTTCCGTCTTTGTATTCTCCCAAGATTTTGAAGTCCTTTGTCAGTGGGATAATGGCATCGATGCTCTGGCGATAACGCGTCAGGTCATCGTACATTAGGTCGACGTAGAACAGATACTCCCACTCGCGCCCGATGATGGGTAGCGACTGAATCTTCGTCAGGTTGATCTTGTAGAACGAGAGGATGGCCAGCACATGGCTCAGCGAGCCCTCCTCATGCGGTAGCGAGAAGACGATGCTCGACTTGTTGGTCTCTGTCAGCGGGCGCAGCAGGTCGGCCTTGTTGGGATTAGACACGACCAGAAAACGCGTAAAATTGTGCTTGTTGTCCTCGATGTGGTTCTCCAGCACCTTCAGTCCATAGAGTTTGGCGGCCTCTGCGTGGCAGATGGCAGCCCATCCTCTCCTACCCTGTTCAGCAATCATCTTGGCCGAGCCTGCCGTATCCTCCGCCTCTACATTCTTCATCGTGGGGTGTTGGCTGAGGAACTCGCGACACTGCATCAGCGCCACGGGATGCGAGTGAATCTCGGTGATGGTGTCCCAATCGTCGTCAGGCAGACAACAGATGCAATGTGAGATGTGCAGCTTATGCTCGCCCACTATAGCCGTACCGGATTCGCGCAACAGCTCATAGTTGTGCAGCAGCGAACCGGCAATGGTGTTCTCGATGGCCAGCATACCGATGGCTGTTGGGTCCTGGTGCATCTCCTGGAACACCTGCTCAAAGGTTGAGCAACAGATGAGCTGTATCTGCTCACCCTCGAAATACAGATGGGCGGCAATGTCGTGGAACGAACCTATCAGTCCTTGTATCGCAATTCTCTTCATATCTCTTCTCTCTTTCTGTTTTGTTGTTATTATAAAAAACTCCGCTTTCACTTGTTAGTGAAGCGGAGCCTTATTTTTCATTTTATCATTCGTTTCAATGTTGTTTTCTTACATACGACCTTCCGCTTCACAGATTCCTGCAAAGTAAAAATAAAAGCCGTAAAAGTAAGCATTCTGATTCAACATGTGTTTGTGTTATTTGTTATTCGGTTGCAAAAGTAACACTTTTCTCTGAAACTTGCAAATAATTTGAAAGAAAAAATGCATTTATGCTAACATTTTCTTATTTTTCTGCATTTCTGCTCTGCTTGATGATACTATAGGCAGCATAAAGTCCCAGTTCGCCGGCTTTAGACAGGTCGCTGACACCTTCTGCCTGCTGCTTGTTGGCCATGTGGGCCAGTCCGCGATTGTAATAGGCTTCTGCCAGATGGCTGTCCAGTTCCAGTGCCCTGGAGTAGTCAGCGATGGCATGTGCATAATCACGCCGGATGACATACACATTACCTCTATTATAATAAAGGTATGCATTCTCCTGCAACTTCAGAGCCTGCGACAGGTCGGCCAACACACTGGCCGTCTTCAGTTTCACATCGGTTCCTTGTGCTGCATGAAACTCATTGAGTCGCTGCTGGCAAGCCGCCCGTTGCCACAAAGCCACCACAGCAGTTGTGTCGGTCATCAGCAAGGTGGTCAGATCGTCGATAGCCCCTTCATAGTTCTGTATCATACTGTAGCAGATGGCTCGTTGCAGCAGCAGATTCAAGGCTTCACGAGTTGACGTACTGCGGTCAATCTTTTTCGACAAGTCCTCCAGCGTGGAGAAATAGCGATGCATGTCCTTCTCGTTGAGCGAAGGCTGTTGGCATACGATGTGCAACTGTTGCGATTCAGGCAGTCGGGCATTGAGCGAGTCGACCGTCCTGTCATATGCCACATAGCTGTTCACCATTTGCCGTTGACTCTCTGTGGCCAGCAAATACATGGGCTGATAATCCATGCCAACCCGATGATTCTGCACCTTTCCTCGATAGTCGCTCTGATATTCATGCTCCGACTCCTGTTCGTCGGCCACGGCTAACTGGTTGTATTTCTCTATATCCTCGTCGCTTCTGCGTCGCATCTGCTTCTTGGAGAGTCTTGGCTGCTTGCCAAAGCGCTTGTTCATCTGTGCTTTGAGGATACGGAATTCATCCAGTTCTGCCTGCTTGGTCATTCCCAGTTTCCTGTAACACTGTGCACGCTGGTGCAGGCCTGTCCAGAAGTTGGGATATTCATCGATAACCTTTGAATAGTCGCGGATGGCAGCCCGTGGATTACCCGTCTGTTCCAGCAGCAGAGCTCGGTTGTAGAGCGCCATCAGGTTGTCTGGTTCCAGATTCAGCACAAAGTCGAAATCGGTGATGGCCCTGTTGTCATCACCCACCTGAGCCCTCAGCAGTCCGCGGTTATAGTGTCCCAGGAAATTATTGGGTTCCAGG
>Ga0326514_10000644_pt1 | contig 23481 bp, 24 predicted proteins | sample 3_2548_0518_D_FD_203653 | JGI IMG/M metagenome (GOLD analysis project Ga0326514, IMG submission 203653) | Bovine rumen microbial communities from UC Davis, California, United States - 3_2548_0518 | ecosystem: Host-associated > Mammals > Digestive system > Stomach > Rumen | place: USA... | reverse complement strand
GCCCAATTGCGGCTCGGTGCCCGTGCCGAACTCATCAATGAGGAACAGCGTTTTTCCGTCGGCGTTTTCCAACAGGGCCTTCATATTAATAAGGTGTGAACTGTAGGTGGAAAGGTCGTCCAAAATGGACTGCTCGTCGCCGATGTCGATGAAGAGGCTGTCGAAAAGGCCGCACTGAGAGTCGATGCGCATTGGTGGCATAAGGCCGCATTGCAGCATATATTGCAGCAGGCCAGTGGTTTTCAGGCACACGGACTTGCCGCCAGCGTTGGGTCCGCTGATGACCAAAATGCGTTCATTTTCATTGAGTTGCAAGTCCAACGGAACGACTTGTTTGCCTTGCTTTTTCAGTTTTTGCTCCAAAAGCGGGTGCCGCGCCTGAATCCAATTAATATAAGGTATGTCTTTGATTTCGGGCTTGATGCCCCCGATTTCATTGGCCAACAATGCCTTGGCGCGGATGAAATCAAGTTCACCGAGCATATTCCAAGCCTTGCGCAATTCGGAAAGGTAAGGTCTCAACAATCTGGTAAAAGCCAACAAAATGCGGTGGATTTCTCGCCGCTCGGCATATTCCAACTCCTTGATTTCGTTGGAAGTGTCAAAAATTTCGGCAGGTTCGATGTAAACGGTTTGCCCTGTTGCCGACTCGTCGTGGATGAAACCTCGGATGGCGCGTTTGTCGCTCGCCTTCACGGGGATGACCAAACGACCGTCGCGGATGGTGATTTCCGATTTTTGGTCGACCCAGCCCGCAGTCTTGGCGTCGCCCATAATTTGGCGGATGCGTTTCTCAATGCCGCCTTGCTTGCGGCGGATGCTTTGTCGGATTTCCAACAATTCGGTGGAGGCGTTGTCGGGGATTTCGCCCTTATCATCAACGAGGCGATTGACCTCAGTAAAGATACTGCGTTCAATGAAAATGTTCTCAATCAGCGATTTGAGTTGAGGGAAATTGACCGCGCCTTCCGAATGGCCGAAACGCAAAATGGCTTCCAAAACATTCAGCGAAGGCTTCAAAGCGAACAAATCCTCCACGCTGAGGCAGGTTCCCTCGATTTGGATTTGATGGAAAGCCTCGCGCAAGTCGTGGAAATCGCGCACGGGGAAAGGCACGCCCGTTTGCAGCAGGCGGATGAACTCGTCAGTTTGCTCCAAACTCTTGAGGATAAGGGCTTTGTCGGTCGAAAATGCCATTTCGTCCACTTTCTCCAAGCCCATCTGACTGATGCAGTGGCCGGAAACCATTTGTCGGATGCTGACGAAGCCGATTTTCTGTTCAAAATTGGTCGGGTAAATCACTGGTCGTTTTTTAGGTCGCAAAGGTACACAAAAAAGCCCGAATGTAAGCATCCGGGCTTGATTTATGGAGGAATAACCCCTTACAAACTCAGTTCATACATATAGCCGTGGTATTGCAACTCGCCATCGAGGATGGGGAAGAAGAACTCGCTTTCGTGTTCCACGTTCTTGAGTTTGAGGTTCTCCATCGTGACGGTCTTGGTGCCGTCTTCGTTGGTGACGACCTTCAAAGTGCCTTCTTTGGCGATGTAACCCGTTTGGGGTTGGAAGGTCCAGAAATCGCCGTCGAGTGCAACGTGTACACAAGGGAATTTGGGCAGATAAGGTGTGCCGAGATACCCGAGGCTGTACTCACCATCGACGACCTGACCACCCAAGTAACTGACGATGAAGAAACGCTTGCGGTCAGCCGACATAAAGAGCATCGACTTTACGTCGAGGCCAAGCGCGCTCAATCCGTTGAGTGCAGTGATGCCCGCCAATCCGACAGGGCTTTCGGTGTTGCCGATTTTGAACTTGTTCTCCGTGTCGAAGGTGTAGGTGGGCAGTGTGCCGTTGAAGTTCAAGGCCAAATGGACATTGGAGCCGTTGGCGTTGGTGCCCATACATTGTGACAAAATGACGGTGTAGGTGCCATTGTTTTCGGTGACGGAAAGTTCGCCGTTCATCCAAAAATAGGTGTCGCCATAACACAAGGTGTCGGCGCCCATAATGAAGGGCAGTTCGCCGAGGTTGAATTCGTGGAAGCCGACCACGGTGGGCACGGGATCTTTCGAGTTGCTGCCCATTCTGTAAGTGCCGGGGACGATGTTGCCGTTGAAGACGATGGCGATGCCTTCGTTTTCGGCTGCGGTCATCTCCTTGGATGCGAGGACGATGGCATTCTTTTGGCCATAGTTGACGGCCTTGGCCGTGACAATGTTAGCCGTGTTGTTGCCGACGGCCACCTCACCGCTTTGCACTTCGGGAGTGACATTGCCATTGCCGTTGTTGTTTCCATTGTTGTTGTCTTTGCAACTGGTGCCCATCAGTGCGAGGCCGCAGAGAAGCACCAAACTAAAAAATGCTTTCTTCATAATGATGATTTTTGATGTATTTGTTGTTTAAAATATGGAAAAAACATTACAAAAATCGTGCCGAATTAATGCACAGGAAAAACTTTTGTAAGCCAAATTCTTCTTTGAATGGATTGGGCATATCTTGTCAGCTCTTTGCGAAGTTCAGGTTGCAACGAAGTGTATCGGATGCAGGCTATAAGCCAAGCAAGAATGACTTGGCGATAGGCTTCGCCTTTGTATTCAATGTTTGCAGAGGTTTCACTTCGCTGGTCATTGAGGGTTAAACCAAGCCGATTGCGCATATACTCAACGGCGATACTTCTACCTTGGTTGTCAACAATCATCAAGTTGGGGCTTACTTGGGCGGATTCACAATCGAATGGGAATGGCCTTTTCTGTCGTATCACTTCATTAAGGAAAGCATACATAAAGACACGCCCCATTCCGTGCTCGTCCTCGTGATTGAGCAGGCGGGCGATAGTGGCCGTGTCAATGGTTTTGCTGTGCTTCATTCCTAAACTCAACTTTAATCTCATAGTAAAAATCACGGCAATAGATGAAGTCAGTGATGGCAAAATCGGTGTGGTCGAACAGGTTGTGAAAGGCTTGTGTCAAGTGCAGGTCTTTAGTCAGTTCCTGGTCGAGGCCTTCGTTCCAGTTGGGCGGAGGACAATTCATCCCGATAAATTCGTCGAAGTCGTTGGAATCAGGATCGTCGTTCCCTCTCAATTGGAGAGGAAAGGACACACCGTATTCATACAGCAGGTTCCATCCTGAATCCTGCAAAGCATTCCAAAGCTCTTGGCGGTTCTCACCTTGCACGGGGTGCAATGCTGGATAGTCATTGCTAAGATAGCAGCAAGCCTCGACCTCCACATCTTCACCGAAGCCTTTGTTGGCTTCATACACGGCGTGGGCTTTGTCGAACATTTCGCGCAAGGCCTCCCGCATCGCGTCGTTGAAGGCTATGATGTCGGGCAGCAGCAAATCCTGATGTTGCAACACACGATGGTTGATGATGTTTTGCCTGACCTGGATAAGACTACGCTCGTCGGTGTAGTCGTGGTCTTTGCTCCAAAGCCCTTCAAACGACATGATGATTTGGTCTTCAAGTGCCTTTAAGGCATCGTCTTGTAATAAGTCTTTGATGTTCATGGTGTTTTGTGTTGAAATTTGCTGCAAAGAAAACAATAGCCTGTGCCGAATTGAAGCACAGGCTTGTGCAAGCATTGTTTTTTTTAATCCAAAGCCTCATAATTGAAATCCGACTGATAGCAGTTGGCTTTCTGGTAGTCGAACTGATAGATACGCATGTAGGTTTCCTTGATTTCCTTGGCTCCATTGCTGAAGGGATTGGAGACATGCATTGGGATGGTCACGATGATGACCATTTCGGGGGTTAGCACTGTCCCGTTCACTCTTTTGACCCGCTTGGGCCATACTTTGAATACTTTGCTCATGTTTGTTAGTTTTATGGGTTAAACGATGCTGCAAAGAAAACAAAAGCCTGTGCTGAATTGAAGCACAGGCTTGATGACAAACAAAAAAATGTTCTTAAAGGTTCAAAATGTTTATGGCTTCATAGGCCTTTTGCATGGTTAACCCATCGTTTTCATCAGTTTCAACCAAATGACCCTGCTGACTACGGAAAAAGACGTTTTCATCGTCGAGAATGACATATTGGAACGGAGGAGTTGCGTATTTATGCAACCATGCCTGGATCTCGAGCGCTTTAGCATTGCGTTCCGGGACGGATAGTATTTCGCCACTTTTGGCATCTTTGTATGTAGTGCTCAGAAGGACTGGTGTCATAGAAAACAACTCATCAGGAAGGTTACGGTCTTTCCATAACGCCTGCATTCTTATCCAGCCTTCGTTTCGCCAAGTGGATGAAAGAACAATTTTACAGCCAGTATGATCAACAATGTATTTTAGATTGCTGATGGTTTTTGGGTCGAACATGGCACCAAACTCATCATAATGGTCGATGCCTTCTTTTCTAAGCAGTTTGGCATAATTAGTAGTGTTCAACACGCCATCAAAATCGAGGAAGAGGTATGTTGCGATTGCTTGTTTTGCTATTGGTGTAGCAAAATTATAAAGGAATGTTCTGCAAGGATTCTTGTGGGAGTGAGCTACTATTATTTCCATCCTGTTTTTTGTTTCTCCCAAATCATCTTTTTCGATGTGATAGTATTCTGGGCGATACAAGAAAACGGCATTGTCAACAATATCTTTCCAGCCATCAGAAAAAACCAGATCTTCGATTCTTGGACGGTGGTCTTCTCTCAGCTCTGCTTTTCTGCTGAGTTGGGATGTGGCAATCACCGAAACGTCTTCCTCTTCAGCCAGTTTTTTCAGGTCTAAAAGTATGTGATACAATTCTTCCGCCCGGTCTTTATTTTTGCAGCCGGCATTCATAAGCTGCAAATAGTCAATTATCACTATTGAGATGGGGAAAGCTTTCTCTCGATTCTTATGTATTGTCGTCCTGATGTGTTCTACACTTTGACGAGGGATATCGTCAACCACTATTCGGTTGTCATAATGTTTTTGGGCCAGTTTGTCCTCGTCCATTTCAAGCGAACAATATAACACGGATTGCTGCTCGTTGCATAACTCCGAAGCAAGGCGAAGTGCAAAAGTAGTTTTTCCCATGGCTGGACGAGCGGCAATGATTGTTAATTCTTTCTTATTTAGGTATTCTTTAAGCATAGTCATAATAAAAGTGTGTTTGTTTCGAGATGCAAAAAAAAGAAAGCCTGTGCCGAATTGAAGCACAGGCATGAAGAGCCCTCATTCGGCATTAATGAGTCCTTTCTGTATCGCCGTTGTCTCCTCCAATACGAGAGCATTAAACAAACAAGAGTTCTCGAAATCCTCAACAGGGATGTGCTGTTCGTAACGGTGCAGAAAACCCCATGAATAGATTTTGCTTTCTTCGTCGCGCCAACGATTGATGAGCCTGTCCCAATCCCAGCGATCTATGTATTTGTCGATAAGGTCGAAGGTAAGTTTCAAACTCTGGTTTCCCGAAAGTTCACCCCAATCCCATTGGTCTTTGAACTTCTCGAGGATTTCGGGGGTAAGAATAGCCTCATTGCTGGTTTGGGAAAAAACTTTCCAGTTGAGATTGTTCTTCCAACGGTCAATCATTGCTACCGTCCAACTGATGTTGTCGTTATCCGAAACTTCTTCCCAATCCAGTTCACTGGGGTACTTGTTCAGCATTTCGTTGTTCAGCGGATAATTCGCCGAGATGCTTTTCATTGCTTGTTTGCGAATTGTTTCTTTCAACAGATAGTCGCCCAATTTGTTTGCTTCCATATCTTTTTCTTTTTAGGGTTAATACTTTGATTCGTTGTTTTACGCTGCAAAGAAAACAAAAGCCTGTGCCGAATTAAAGCACAGGCTGTGAGGGGATGCAAAAAATGAACGAATTTACTTCATTGGAAGCTGATATTCTTCTATCTTTTGTAAAACATCTCTAACTTTTGCCTCAAGATATTTTTCAAAACCACCATTTTCAATGTCTCTTTTTAGGTCATTCGGCTTCTGATGGTACTCGTTGTCATATTCCCAACCATATGGATGTTCATTAGGATAACTTCTGAATCTAAAAATTTGTTTTTTGTTAAGATATTTAGAATCAACAGTGTTTTCTCCACAAATACCGATATATGTGAAAAACGAATGATTCGCAATAGAACCATATTTTTCAAATATGATGGACAAATCCCAATCTTCTCTATAAAATCTCACAAAGATATATGAATCATTATGGTTGTCTGGATTTACAAAACCTGCTTCTCCCTTTAATTCAAGCTTTTTAGCCACAATTTCAGCTTCTTCTTTGATTCTATGCAGATTAGAATTCCAATTTTCCCAATCTCTTTCTGCAATTCGATTGTTTATGGAAGCTTTAATTTCATTCATTTGGTTTAATAGATGTTGTATTTCATCCATTTTTTTATCCAGTATAGAAATCTGTTGTTCTTCAGTTTTGTTTTCCAGCTCAAGTTTATTAATCAGATAATCTTGCAATTCCATATTCATGTTTTTATTTATTGTTCGTAAATCAAAGTAACCTTTTAGATAATCAAGGTATTGCAAGGCGGCGGTATAAAGGTATGTTTCTTTTTGCCTGCAATTGGGAATCACATCCTCTTCAAGCCATGTAACAATGTCTTCTCTAAAGGTAATAATCTTAAATCTATCTTTAAATTTGGTTTTCAAAGAATTTTCTTCAACATTCGGACACATTGTAGCATCACAACATGTTTCACATTCCTTTATTGGCACTTTCCAACTACAATCAGTTGGATCGTATTTTTGAGGAGGAAGAAAAACAACATAGATTTGTTCCGGATCAAAGTCCTCGTTACGCATTTTTATGATGTAACGAGCAAGTTGATTCTTTTGAAGAATAGCATCATAAATCTTGTTCTCAAAAATGATAGCATATTTGCCTTTTTCTCGCACCAACAAATCAATCCGCCAATCTTCTGAGGATATTTGTGGTTCAGACACATCAATATCCCAGTCGCTTAATCTATTTCTTATAAAGCTTTTGAGCAGAGTGTATTCGCCATTTTCGTGGTATTGAAGCAAGGACGCAAGAATACGACTATTGGCGTTTTCGTTTACATGTAATTCATCAATCACGTTTATGTGATACGGAAGCTTCTGCTTCAAATGTTTATAACGCCTCGTGAATTCTTCCAATAACTGAAAGAAGCCATCAGCTTCAGCACGATTACTTGCTTCAAATTGAGTCAAGAGGTCTTGACATTCATTATATGTTTCGATGTAGTCCATTTAAAACTCGTTTTCCCAATCTCCATTGTCAAAGAAATTGTCCATCTCATCAAACGATTCCATGATGTCTTCTATGATTTCTCTTTCTGATTGGAAATAATCATCATTAACATACATTTCAATGTCATCTTCCAGTTGGTCTGCAATTCTGTCAAACAAGGCGCATTTGTCTGCACCATATTTCATTTCTTTGTCGCTCATCCGACGATACTTGGCGACAATTTCTAATAATTCTTCTTTAGTCATACTACAAGTATTTAATTGACTGGCAAAACTACATATTTTGTTTCAATTCACCAAAAAAAATCAATCCCACCACCCTCGCATTCGGCGTTCCAGATACAGGAACAGCACATGCCAGGCTTTTTCTTTGCGCAGCGAATGGCAGGAATAAAACTGCTTCTCATAGCGTTTGTAGTTCCTCGTGTTGACGTATGGCGCGTCCTCGTCGTCGTCAAAAAAAGCATCCTTGCCTTGGGTAATGCTGATGAGCCGCATGGCCACATCCATTTGCTTTGCATATTTTTTGGCATCAGCACAATGTGTATGCTTGCTTAGGAAGAAATCTCTCATGCTTTCAAGTTTGTAGTATATCATATCCAACAAACAGCCATAGTCATAGTCGACCAATTTGGCCAATTCTTCATCTGTGTATTGTGGCATTTCAGAGCGGTCGGCCACACGGCGTTTCTGTCCTTTTACCTTGGCTGCTTCTTGCAGTTTCATTTTGTGTCTGTATTTCATGGGAATTCCTTTTTGTTTTCACGCTGCAAAGAAAACAAAAGCCTGTGCCAAATCGCGGCACAAGCAATAAAAAACTTGAAAAAATCAAATCTCAAATCATCCAGGCCCTTCAATCAGCTTCGCGTGGGTGTATTTCCCTTCGTTGAAGGTTTCCTTAATGGTCGTTCCGTCAAGGACATAGTACTCATCGTAATCCGCTCGGTAAACCAAGTATCTCGCGTAGTCAAACAATTCCTTGACTGATTCCTCAGTGAGTTTCACCCACTGGATTCTGGGGTTTTTGTCGGCATACAAGCCTCCCGCAATGAAGGCATTCACGATGTCGTCCCATTCGTATTCGGTGTGCTCAAAGATGTACCAATTATCGACCTTGCAGGCGTGAAAGAATTCGTTGTTCCGTGACATGAGACTCAAATTTTCTATTTTTCCTCCACTTGTCGTTTCAATACAAAAACCCGAAAAGCCACAAAGGGAGTTTGTTGCCAAAGGCATATTCTATGCCATCGGCTGCAATGAATGCGTTCGGCGTTCCCGCGATTTGCTTGCCGTCTTTGCTTTGCCCTCCTACTTCAATTGTGAATTTCCTGTCAATCAAAAAATCCGCTTGTTTTCCGTATTCCACCTGATGCTTGTATGCCAATTGATTCACAAGGAAAGTCTCCCGTTGCGTGCCAACCTCAACTTGGGACAGCGCAAGGGCTTGCAACAAATTGGTGTTCTCCAAATAAATCTTGTCGGGCTTTTGCATACGCTTCAAGTTCAACCTGTCACTATACAAAAGGTTGATGAGTTTGGCACGATGAAGATGAGACAAATAACTCAAAATGGTATTACGGTTCAGTTCCGCCATCTGTGCCATCTTGCTGATGTCCACGGCAAAAGGAACGCCGCTGCTGAGCACGGCGAGCAAACTGCGCAGTTTCCTCACATTACCCACATCCACTTGTCGGAGTTGGGGCAACTCGATTTCCAGAATGAGGCTCACAACTTTCTGCACTTGCGTCTGATAACTTCGTTTAGATTTCGCCGCAAATATACACGTTTTGCTTAATGTAATAAGCATTTTTGAATAAAAATTGCTTAATCGAATAAGCAAAATCGGTGATATGAAATGTTTTGGAAAAGAACATCCTGATTAAATATTCAGTTTTAGTTGTATCTCCTCCACCTGTCTCTTCAATTCTTGGACGGTTTGCAGAAGTTGTTCCTCGCGGAAGCGGTTTTCGCGCTGCTCGGGCATCTCTGCGCTAATGTAATGCACGAATTTCCACACCTCTTTAATATTAGAGGCGGGCAGGTCGTATGGCTGGTAAAGCGGGTTCAACGAACTTAATGTCAGTTTGCTCTCGTGTTCGATTTTGTTGTCCACGATTTTGAAGACGATGCCATCGTCCTGCGTGAGGACGATGTAGGGCTGGCCGCTGCGGATATAGGTCCAGTCGATGACATACTCGCCCGTGACGAAGGAGCCGTCGGGGATGGGCAGCATCGAGTCGCCGCTGATTTGGAAGGTGCGGTATTTGCGGTCGCGCGAGAGGAAGGGCATCGTGAACGTCGGCAGCACCTTGATATATTCGGGGTCGGCGAAGCCCGTGGCATAGCCCGCCTTGGCTTTTTCGCTCACAAGTTCGATGTTCTCGTTGTTGTCGTTATTGACGGTGGTGGCTAATACGCGCAAATTGCTGCCTTTCAGGTGAACGTCGTAGCCGCGCTCCAATTGCGAAAGTTGGCTCGGGCTGATGCCGCTCAAATCGACTTTCACCAAAGTATCGATGGCGATGCCGAAATATTTCGAGAAGGCGACCAAGGCCTCAAGGTTAGGTTCGGAAACGCCGTTTTCATAGCCGCTCAGTGTGGAGCGTTTCATGTTGAGCGCGAAAGCGATGTCGTCTTGTGTGCGGTGGCGGTGCTTGCGGAGGAATTTGATGTTCGAGTTGAAGTACATGATATTGTGGGATTTAAGATTTAACTACGAATTTCACGAATGTTACGAATTTATACGAAAAGAATTTGGCAGCGTACGCTGCGGATTTTTACGAATTTCAGATTCGTACACATTCGCAACGAAGTTGCAAAATTCTCGCATAGGTATTCGCACAATTCGTGTAATTCGTAGTTTCATTTCTGATTTCAATTTTTTTTCTTCTTTTTTATTCTATTCCAAATAAAATGACTAAATTTACGGCGAAATTTCTGATTAAAAACTCGTCAAAAGTACAACTTTTTTGGAATATGCAAGCATTTTGGGCAAAAAAAGAAGAAAAAATAAAGGTTATTGAGTTTATCGAAGTATGGAAAGGACGATTTTGCACTTGGATTTGGACACGTTTTTCGTGTCGGTGGAGCGGTTGGTGAACCCGTCGTTGGAGGGCAAGCCCGTCATCGTGGGCGGTATGTCCGACCGTGGCGTGGTCTCCACTTGCAGTTATGAGGCACGGCGTTTCGGCGTACATTCGGCTATGCCGATGCGGATGGCGCGGCAACTGTGCGGGCAGGCCGTTTTCATCCGTGGCGATATGGAACTCTACAGCCGTTATTCGCGCTTGGTGACCGACATCATCGCCGACAGTGCGCCCGTCTATGAAAAAATGTCCATCGACGAGCATTATTTAGACCTGACGGGTATGGACCGCTTCCACAACTGCCAATTGTGGTCGCACGAACTGCGGCAAAAAATCATCCACGAGACGGGCCTGCCGATTTCGTTTGGCTTGTCGGAAAACAAGACGGTTGCGAAGATTGCGACGGGACAGGCCAAGCCCAACGGCGAACTCGAAGTGCCCACACCTTATATTAATACGTTCCTTGACCCGCTCTCGGTGCAGAAAATCCCGATGGTGGGCGAAAAGACCTACCATTTGCTCCGCTCGATGGGTGTGGAGAAAATCGGCACCCTGCGCCGACTGCCGCCTTTGGCGATGGAACGCGCTATGGGCAAACACGGCCTCGACATCTGGAAGAAGGCCAACGGCCACGACAGCACGCCCGTGTGTCCTTATCAGGAGCGGAAGTCCATCAGCAAGGAAAGGACGTTTGATCAAGACACGATTGATGTGGCTGCCATCCGGCAATGCTTGGCGCGCATGGTGGAGAGCCTCGGCTTCGACCTGCGCTCGCAAGGCAAACTGACGGGTTGCGTGACGGTGAAAATCCGTTACTCCAACTTCGACACGCACGATATGCAGCAGCGCATCCCTTACACCGCCTTCGACCACGTTTTGCGCGAAACGGTGAACGGCATCTTCGACCGCCTCTACAACCGCCGGATGATGATTAGGCTCGTGGGTGTGCGCTTCAGCGAATTGGTGAGCGGTGCGCCGCAACTCGCTTTGTTTGACGACAATGCCGAACTGACGAACCTCTATTCCGCGATGGACAGAATCAAAATGCGCTTCGGGGAGGAGATTATCCATCGGGCGGCGGGGTGATGGTTATGGACGCCGCAACTTCAAGTCGTTTCTGAAATTAGCAACTGCGAGTTAGTTGAATTCGTCTTCTGTAGGACTGCTTAAACTTTGCTGCCTGTCTCTTTCGTAAATGGCAATCTCGTCTTTGACAACTTTTTCCAGTTCTTGTTTCGGAAGTATCAACTGGTATTCGGCCACGCTTATCGGCTTTCCCATGTCTTCCAACGCCAGTTCCACATCCACATGGTCTTTCTCCGCACAAAGGATGATGCCGATGGAACGGTTCTCGTCCTCGCCCCGCTCTATCCTGTCGAGAAGGGAAAGATAGTAATTCATCTTGCCAGCGTATTCGGGCTTGAAGGCTCCAATCTTCAAATCGATGGCCACCAAACAGCGTAGCCCGCGATGGAAGAAAAGCATGTCGACCTTGCTTTCCTTGCCGTTGTACTCCAATACATGTTGGTTTCCGATGAAGGTAAAGCCTTTGCCAAGTTCCAACAGAAACAGTTTGATCTTTTCGACCAAACGGCGTTCAAGTTCGAGTTCAGCAATGGGTTCCGTAACCCCGAGAAAGCCAAGATTGTAATTGTCCCTGAATACCTCATTGGCATAATTGGCCTGAAGAACGGGAAGCGTTGTCGAAAAATTGTTGTCGGGAAGAACGGGCGTTTGGTTTTCGTGCATTTTGAGTTTGATGGCGTTCATCAGCAAATCACGATCCCATCCTTTTGCGATGACTTCGTTTGCATAATACAGCACTTGCTCGTCTGTCAAATTGTGTTTTTTGCTAAGCATCAATAAATTATGCGACCATGGCAAAACTGCTACGGCCTGTAGCAGTTTTTCATCCTTATCCAAATAACGGACATAGAATTTTTTCATGTTCCACAATTGTCGGGGCGAAAGACCCATTGAGGGATACAATTGCTTTAAATCGACGGAAAGCCTTTCAACAACGCGGTTTCCATAACCACTATCCAGTTTCTTCTCATAAAGCAGTTTACCGATTTCCCAATAAGCGGTGTTGGCAATGCAATTCACGCTTTTTGCCGCATTTGTACGGGCTTTGTCAATTACAGCAACAGCCTGTCGCAGAATTGAGTTGTATTCGGATTCTTCAATGTGAATGATTTCGGTACTCATAATGGCGGCAAAGTTAGCAAAAGTTTTTGGTTGGTGAATTGCTCACTCAATGAGTTTTGCAAGAAATATGCCTCGTGAATAGGCAACCGTTACCTTGTTTGCTCCAAAGACCTGCGCAAAGACGGAGAAACCACGCTTGCGCCTGTTTATATGGCGGGGCTGCTGTGAGTTTGCTCTATTGCATTGCGATATTCCACGAAATACAATTAAGCCCTCCGCCTCTCCTGACTGCTTCCAATGCTTGTATGCCTATCACTTCACAATCGGGCAGAACTTTGCTGATTTGTTCCAAAGCCTGTTCGTCCTCTTCAAGCCCTAATTGCGGGACGAGAACCAGCTTGCCAATCTGCAAGAAATTGATGTAAGCCCAACTGTGAGCGTGTCGTCTTTTGGTTGCATACTTTAACGGGAAAACCTCAAAGTGTTTTTCCAAGACCTTTCGGAAACGTCGGAAATAATAAAGCGAACTGTCGTCATAGTTCGTCAATAGGATTTTGCCGTCACCCGCATAATGGACAATGCCGTCGCTGTGGCCGAAGGTTTCTTTTCGGTCCCACGGAAGAAACAGAATGTCGCAACGGAAAGCATCTTTCAGGATTCTTTCCACTTCGGTACGTGTTTTGTCCTTGTTCTCGACAAACACTTTTTCCGTCATTACAATGGTGTCGCCGCATTTCACCACATTGCCGCCATCTATAACAAGGTCAATCGTGATGGCATTTCGCGTTACTTGTTCCAGACGATTCTGTGGTGCTTGAAACACTTTTTCAGGATTGGTCTGAATACGGCGATAGTAGGGTGTTTGCAAATAGTCGGGCGTGTATTTGTAGAATACAAAATGGTCTTCTTCTATTTGAATTGGCATAAAGTCGCGGCACCAAATGTCCTTGGTTTCAGAAAGATAGGCATAGCGAATCTTGTTCGTCTCCAATACTTCAACAATGTGCTGGTTCAAGATTGGACATTTCTTTGGCATAAGGTCAGAGAAATAGACGGTGTTGGTGAGGTTGTCAGTAATCATCTGCTGTCTTTTTATTTAAATCTATTGTAATATCTTGAGTAGTATGTTAATCCTGGATTTTTACCATCGTGTTTTTTGTCAAAATCCCATTTGGAATTTTCAAATCTTTCGTAGCAATTGTCTTTGCTCGTATATTTCTCAAATAGTTTTTTGTCATAGAAACACAGAGGTTTTGTATCGTTTTGGATACCGTATCTATTTATGGAGATGCCTATTTCACATTCTTTGTTTCCATCATCTTCCTTTATTACAGGTAGTTTTCCTGATTCAGAACAAGTATTTAAAACTTCAAGCAGACAAACTGACGGACCTGTAATATATGTGCCGTTTTCATCTTTAAGGCTTCTAATGAGAATCCCTCCAAACTTGCCATCCTCGAAACTGCTGTCAAAGCAGATGTCAAAACCACTGTAATGGAAAAACAAATCTCCTGCTTTTTTGCCCGTGCGAGGATATGTTACCCAATTCCATTCATCATTAAAACGGGTTTTGTCATAATAGTAAAACTCGATTTCTGCGAAATAGAATTTTTTCTCTTCACATAAGAAACAGAATTCTTTCATCAGTTTGTTGGCGATGTTTTCAAACTTCTCTTGAATGTCTTTTCCGGCCATGTTGTCTGGCATTTGTAATAATTCTTTAATGTCCATAATAATTGCGTTTAAAATTTGCCGCAAAAGTAGAAAGAAGGTTTAGATGGATTGCAAGAAAATCGGTTAAAAATTGTTAAAATTTTCTCAATAGTTATTTACAACAAAAATAACAAATTGCAGTTGTTTTGTGTATGAAATAAATTCAATTTCAAAACTTTGATTAAACTCAAGGCGACAAACAATACAACAACAAAGTATGTGTTCAGTTAAATCTCTCCCGACCACAACATCTTGAAGAAATCGAGAACATAGACACATTCAATGTCACCAATTCGGCGGTTGAACTTGTCGAGCGAAACCACCATACGACGGCTGTCAGGATGTTCTTCTCCAAACGCTTTCAATCCTTTGGTGTGGCGCGGCTGTATCTCTTCGGTCGATTTGATTTCTATGGCCACTCGTGCATCTCCAATCACAGCGTCCACCTCAATTCCCGTATAAGTGCGCCAATACGACAAGGTTTCTTCAGAATGGGTGTAATGTAGCCACGCATAAATCTCTTGAATGACCAAGTGCTCGAAAGCGTGTCCGTAATCGACACTGCCTCTGCTCATTTCCTTGCGGTGCAATAAATGATTGGCCACGCCGATGTCGTATCGTTATTTTTTATGTATATCCAATATTTTCATTGAAAATCGAGGATGCTATCCAATATTTTCAATCAAAATCGTGCGCAAAGATAGATTGTTTTTCTGAATTGGCAAAATAAATCGGAAAAAAAGAGACTTTTGTTGGCACCAATTCCAATTCATCTCAAAAACTTTGATTAAATTTACGGCGAAATTTTTGACGGAAAACTAATCAAAAGTATTGTGTTGATTGCGGTTCATTCATATAACAGCCTGTGCTACGGGACGTTGCCGATTGCGGACTTGGTCACGAAGGCCGCTGCGATGGGCTATTCCGTCTTGCCTTTGACCGACATCAACACGACGATGGGCGTGGCCGATTTCGTGGTGGAATGTCGGCGGAAGGGCGTGCGGCCCGTTGTGGGCGTGGAGGTGCGCAACGGTAATGAGTTGCTGTATGTGGCCTTGGCCAAAAACAACGCGGGCTTCGCCGAACTGAACCGCTTCTTGACGCAACACAACCTCAACAAGCAACCTTATCCCGAAACCGCGCCCGACTGGGAACAGGTTTTCGTGATTTACCCCTTCGGGAAACGGAAGCAGAACTTGTTGAAAGAGAACGAATTTCTCGGTGTGCGTTTCTCCCAACTGACCAAACTGTACAACTGCGAATCCTTTGAAAAGTTGGTCGCGATGCAACCTATCACCTTCGCCGAGGCCGACGATTTCCAACTGCATCAAAGCCTCCGCGCCATTGACGAAAACGTGCTGATTTCGCGCCTCGAACCATCCGCTTGTGCCGCTCCCGACGAAATTCTCTTGCCCGCCGAAAGGCTGAAAACCACTTTTGCGCTCTATCCGCAACTCATTGAAAATGAGGAGCGTATCTTGGACGAGTGCGAAATCGACTTGGACAACAGCGTGAAAAACAAGTGCACTTTCACGGGCAATGTCTATGACGATCGCGAACTATTGCGCAAGTTGGCTTTTGACGGGATGGCGTACCGCTACGGCCTGCACGACAAAACGGCCTACCGCCGCATTGAGAAGGAGTTGGACATCATCGAGCGGATGGGATTTTGCGCCTATTTCCTCATCGCGTGGGACATCGTGCGCTTCGCAATGTCGCAGGGATTTTACCACGTCGGGCGGGGCAGCGGGGCCAATAGCGTGGTGGCTTATTGCCTGAAAATCACCGATGTGGACCCGATAGAGTTGGACTTGTATTTTGAGCGTTTCCTCAACCCCAAGCGGAGCAGTCCGCCCGACTTCGACCTCGATTTCTCGTGGCGCGAGCGTGACAAGGTCATCGAACACATCTTTGAGAAATACGGTCGGGAGCACGTGGCTTTGCTCGGCGCGACGGTCACTTTCCAAAGCAATTCGCTTTGTCGCGAGTTGGGCAAGGTGTTCGGCCTGCCCAAGGGCGAAATCGACCTGATGGAACGCGATCCCGAGGCCTTCGCCCGACAGAGCGAAATCGGGCGGCAGATTCTGGCCATTTCGGAACGGCTCAAAGATTTCCCGCGCCAGCGTTCCATCCACGCGGGCGGCGTGCTGATTACGGAGGAGCCGATTACCAATTTTGCCGCCCTCGACCTGCCGCCCAAAGGCTTCCCGACCACGCAATACGATATGTATTCTGCCGAGAAATTAGGCTTTGAGAAAATTGACATTTTGAGCCAGCGGGGCATTGCCCACATCCGTGACGCGGTGGAAATGGTAGAGCAAAGTCGCGGCTTGCGCATTGACATTCACCAGATTAACGCGCTGAAACAGGATGAACTGATTCGCCGCCAACTGCTCAAGGCCGAGACTTGCGGCTGTTTTTACATCGAAAGTCCGGCGATGCGCGGTCTGTTGCGCAAGTTGCGTTGCAGCGACTACAAAACCTTGGTCGCGGCCAGTTCCATCATTCGTCCGGGCGTGGCCAAGTCGGGGATGATGCGCGAATACATCAACCGTTTCCATCATCCTGATACTGTGGATTATAAGCACCCCGTTTTGAAGGAACTTCTGGCCGAAACCTACGGCGTGATGATTTACCAAGAGGATGTTTTGAAAGTCGGGCATTATTTTGCGGGTTTGTATTTGGCCGAAGCCGATGTGCTGCGTCGAATGATGGGTCACAAGATGCGCGACAAGACTGAATTTGAGGAAGTTAAAAACAGATTTTTCGGCAATTGCAAGGCCAAAGGCTATCCAGATGCCTTGGTGAGCGAACTTTGGCGGCAGATTGAGTCGTTTTCGGGCTATTCCTTCTCGAAAGCACATTCGGCCTCGTATGCCGTTGAAAGTTACCAAAGCCTCTACCTGAAAAGCCACTATCCGCTTGAGTTTCAGGTGGCTGTGATCAACAATTTCGGCGGATTTTACCAGACTTGGTTTTACTTCAACGAGGCGCGGCGTATGGGCGCGAAAATCCATCTGCCTTGCGTCAATCGCAGCGAATATCTTACCACTTTGAACGGTCGGACGATTTTTATGGGTTTTATTCATCTGCAAGGCATTGAACAACAGTTTGTTGATCGTTTCATCGCCGAGCGCAAGGCTCACGGGCCTTTCGCCGATTTGGACGACTTCGTTTCGAGGGTGCCTTTTTCGTTGGAGCAACTCGTTTTGCTCATTCGCGGCGGCGCGTTCGACTTCACGCGAAAACCCAAGGCCGAACTGCTGTGGCAGGCGCATCTCCACAAAAGCGACGGAAAAAAGGAGCAGCCCGAAACGCTTTTCCAACTTGAAAACCAGCATTTTGAGTTCCCCGATTTCACGGCCAACGTCTTGCAAAACGCCTACGACGAGATTGAACTTTACGGCTTCCCCGTCTCTATGACTTGGTTCGATATGCTGAAAACCAAGTTCCGTGGCGAATTGATGGCTTCGCAGATGTTGAATTTCGTTGGAAGTCGCTATCGGATGTTGGGCAAGTTGGTGACAATCAAGTATGTGCGCACCTGCAAAGGCGAAACGATGGCTCTCGCCACCTTCGTCGATGCTACGGGCGAGGCCTTTGACACGGTTCATTTCCCGCAAACCCTGAAGCAATGGCCCTTCCAAGGCGACGGAGTGTATCTGCTTTTGGGCAAAGTGACGGAAGAATTCGGGCAGGCTTCTTTGCAGGTGGAGAAGATGGAGAGGATGGGGTATAGGTTTTGAAATTATTTCTAAATTTGCAGGCAAAAGTTTTGATTATGGCAAACGAAGTGGAACAAATTCAACAAATGATTTATGAAATCCGTGGCCAAAAAGTGATGATTGACAGCGATTTGGCAGCAATGTATGGCGTAGAGACAAAACGGTTGAAAGAGGCAGTTAGGCGAAACATCAAACGATTTGAAGGTGACGACTTTATGTTTACTTTGACCAAAGACGAAGCAGAACAAATTCGTTCAAGGTCGCAATTTGCGACCTTGAACAAGGGACAGGAAAATCTTTCTGGGTCTCAGACAGTTGTGTTAAACACAGGCAGAGGTTCAAACCTGAAGTATCTTCCGTTTGCATTTACTGAATTAGGTGTGGCTATGTTAAGCAGCGTGTTACATTCAGAAACGGCCATTGACATCAACAGAAAGATTATGAGGGCTTTCGTGGAATTGCGTCGGTTTGTGGGTATGGTTAGCACGGATTATGTAGAGTTGAAAAAGGAAATTACGGAAGTGAGGAATTACATTGAGGAGATTCTTGCCGACCAAAACGACATAAACGAGGAACATAGTGCCCAATTTGAAGCCATTAGTTTGGCTTTGGTTGAATTGCAGAGCAATCATCCGCAGAAAGAACGGCGGCGTATTGGATTCAGGCAGTCTGATGGTACGGACCAATAAAAGGGTTCATTTTCAATCACAAAAACTTCATTTAAGGTTGTAGTATGGAATTAATAACTATTTTCCTAATAATCTGCATCAGGAGGAAACCAATATGGCGGTGCGCAAGGTGTATGGCGCCACCAACCGCGAAGTGATGGGGCATTATCTGAAAACCAAGTTGCGGTTGTATGTCTTGCCGATTCTTGTGGCCACTGCCGTTTCGGTGTATTTCTCGCTGAATTGGCTGCAAAACTTCGCTTATCATTTGTCTGTTCCCCTTGTCTTGACGGTGGCTTTGGTGTCCGTTTTTGCTGCATTCGTCCTTCTTTCCTTAATCACTTCGGGCGTGGTGCAGGCGGTTTGCAGCCAGAAGATTACGGATGTTTTGCAGAAATGAAAATGCAAGGCTCTCTTGCTATGTTGTGGAAAAAGTGTAATTTTGCAGTCACAAAACATAAAAAGAAAAGCTATGAATGCAATTTCGATGAACAATTTGTGGAACTACCTGCAAGGGCTTTCCTTGTCGGCAAGCAACCAACGATGGTTGGCTGAGAGATTGTTGGAAAACGCAGAAAAAATTGATGACGAATGTGTTATGACTGACGAAGAAATCAGGGCTGGCATTGCCGTGTCTTTCCAGCAGTTGAAGGAAGTAAGGGAAGGCAAGCGTACGACAAGAAAAGTGGAGGAACTGCTGAATGAGCTTTGAAATTAGGACCATCGAGAACTTTGACCGTCAGGCAAAGAAGTTGGCCAAGCATTACCATTCATTTAATGATGATTTTGAGGATTTCCTTAAGGAACTTAAAGCAAATCCGCTGATTGGTGACGATTTAGGTGACGGAATCAGAAAAGTGAGGATGGCGATTGCTTCCAAAGGGAAAGGCAAGCGCGGTGGAGCAAGGGTGATAACTTCTACTGCCAACCTTATTGTTGAATTGAAAGAGGGAGAAGTTGTGTTGCTGTCGATTTATGACAAGTCGATACAAAGCACGATTTCTGAAAAGGAAATCAAATTCTTGAAAAAGAAATATTTAAAACAATAAAAGAAATGGGAGAAAACAAAACAGAAAAACGCCTCTTCACTGCAAGTGAATATATGAAAGAGGAATATTGCGCCAAAATCGTGCGCATCGGCGAGATGAAACCCATCGAAGGCTCTGATTTCCTCGTGCAGACCTTTGTGGACGGCTTCAGCATCGTGGTCTCGAAAGGACAGTTCACGGTGGGCGAGCCGGTGATTTATTGCATGAACGAAACCGCGCTCAACAAGGAGTTTTTGGCCGCCAACAACCAGTTTGAACTCGGCCTTGCCGAACTCAACGCCAACGCTGCCGAGGTGCTCAAACTGAAGGAGGAAGGCAACATCGACGAGGCCAAGAAACTCGTTGGCTTCTTCAACAAGCACGGGCGCGTCAAGCTCATCAAACTGCGCGGCTGCCCGTCGTACGGCTGCATATTCAAGAAGGAGTCGCTGGTGCGCTGGAAGAAGAAATTGGCCGACGAAGACCTCGAAAGCTATTTCACCACCGACGAGAACGGCATCGAACATCCGTTTTCGTTCGACACGATTGCGGGCGAGCTGTTTGCCAAGGCCTATGTCCCGCCCATCCAGTTCCCGAAAACCAAGCGCGAACTGCGCCGCGACCGTGGCATCAAACGCTTCAAGCGCATCATTCCGGGCGAGTTTTTGCTGCACTACGACACCGCGCAACTGCAAAGCAGCCTCTGGCGTTTCGAACCTTCGACGAAAGTCACCATCAGCGTCAAGATGCACGGAACCAGCGTAATCATCGGCAACGTTCTTACACGAATCCCCAAGCCGATGACTTCAGCCGAACAGTGGTTCAACAAAAAGGTGAAGAAGGAAATCAAACATTTGGGCAAGCAGAAAGTGAACCCTTATTGGGGCAAAACGAAACAAGAAAAGCAGTCGAAGGCGTTGAATGAAAAGAAAATAGAAGATTTCAAAATCGACTACGGCCCAGTGTTTTCGTCGCGGACGGTCATCAAGAACCAGTACGACTCGAAATATGGCGGGCTGACGGCGGGCTTTTATGGCCAGGACATCTGGACGGAGTACGGCAACCTGATTTTCAAGTATTTGGACAAGGGTATGACGCTCTACGGCGAGATTTGCGGCTACCTCACCCAGTCGGACAGTATGATTCAGGGCGGCTACGACTACCGCTGCGACCACGGCCAGAACTTCCTCATGCCTTACCGCATCACCGTGAAGCCCGAAAACGGCAAGAAGGAGGAATGGAACGTGCAGCAGGTCCACGACTGGACGGTGAAACTGATGAACGAGCATCCCGAAATCGCCAACCGCCTGAAACCCATATCGATACTCTATCACGGCACGGTGGCCAACCTATATCCCGACCTGCCCGAAGGCAGCGAATGGGGTATGGCTTTCCTTGAACATCTGCAAAACGACGTGGAGCATTTCGGCATGGAGAAAAACGAGCCGTTCTGCAAGAACAAGGTGCCGCGCGAGGGCATTTGCATCCGCATCGACGACGACCCCGTGGCCGAATGTTTCAAGTTGAAGACCTTCGCCTTCCTGAAGAAGGAACAGGGCGAAATTGACGCGGGCACGGTCAATATCGAGATGCAGGACGCTTACGCGAACATCGCGGGCGACGCAAATTGAGTTTTTTGCTCCATTTGCTTGAAATTCTACACCGTAAGTGCATAATGTTTTGTATTTTTGCGCAAATTTTTAAATGATGCAAAGAAAACTCTTATTATCTGTTTTATGTCTTTTTGTACTGATAGCCAGTGCTTTTGCTCAATCGAAAGGCGTGGTTTCGGGAACGGTTCGCGACGAGGATTCAGGCGAAACCTTGATTGGCGTTTCCATTTATGAGGAGAAACTGCAATTGGGCACCACGACCGACGAGAAAGGTCGCTACGAATTGGAATTGCCTTTCGGCGAACATACGCTGCGCGTTTCATACGTCGGCTATAGCACCATCAACAAGAGGGTGAATATCGGGAACAAGCCGGTTACGCTCAACTTGAAGTTGGAGTCGGAACAGAAAAAACTCTCCGAAGTGGAGGTAACCAGCGAGCGCAAGGACCGCAATGTGACCGCAATGGCAATGAGCGTGCAAACCTTGGACATGATTACCATCAAGAAGATTCCCGCACTGATGGGCGAGGTGGACGTCATTAAGAGCATTACGCTGCTGCCGGGTGTGCAGTCGGCTTCGGAAGGCTCGTCGGGATTTAGCGTGCGCGGCGGCACCACCGACCAGAACCTCATCCTTTTGGACGGTGCCCCCATTTACAACGCCTCCCATTTCCTTGGGTTTTTCTCCGTGTTCAACAACGATGCGGTGAAGGATGCCACGCTTTACAAAGGTGATATTCCCGCCAATTTCGGTGGTCGTCTTTCCTCCGTTCTTGATGTAGCGGTGAAAGACGACATGCCCAAGCGTTTTTCCTTGCAAGGTGGCATTGGATTGGTTACGAGCCGATTAATGCTCGAAACCCCGCTTTTCGACCATAAGACTTCAGTGATGTTGGCTGGTCGCAGAACATACGCGGGACTTGTTTTGCCTTTCCTTGGCGAAGACCTGAACAAGTCGAGAATCAACTTCTACGATATCAATGCCAAGGTGACCCAGTCGTTGGGCAAGAACGACCGCTTGTTCCTTTCGTTCTACAACGGCCATGATGAGTTCAACATGCAGCAAATGATTGGCTTGGGCTACGGAAACACGAGTGCCACTTTGCGCTGGAGCCATATTTTTTCCGACAGGTTGACTTCAAACCTTTCGCTGATTGGCTCGCGCTACCGTTATAGTATCGACGTGAACTACAGCCCTTACGATTTTGGCATCAAGGCGGGAACCGACGCAGCATCTCTGAATTATGATTTTGCTATGCACTGGAACGACAAGCATGTGTCGAAGTTTGGCCTGACGACGGGCATCCAGTCCTATCTGCAAGGCGAGATCGACGACCGAGGAGGGGCTTTGTCGCAATACCTTCAGATTGACCAATCGACTTCGGTGGCACGCAAAGGTTTGGAACACGCTTTATATTTCACACACGATTACTCACCCACACCACGCCTGACTTTCCGTGCTGGCTTGAGGCTTTCGTGCTTCCAGAATATCGGCGAGGAGGATTTCTATCTGTTAGACGATGTGATGTATGTGGTGACCGACACCCTCCACTATGGGAAGGGCGAGGTTTTCAACACCATGATTAATCCTGAGCCTCGTGTGGCGGCCAAATTCCAGTTGGACGAACATTCATCGGTCAAGGCATCGTATTCGCGCACGGTGCAATATGCTCAAATCGCTTCGTCGGCCACGGGCGGCCTGCCTTTCGACGTGTGGTTTCCGACCAGTCCCAATGTGAAACCGCAGAAATGCGACCAGTTTGCTCTCGGCTATTTCCGCAATTTCGGCAACGATGCCATTGAAACTTCCGTGGAGGTGTATTACAAGAACATGCAGAATGTCATCGACTTCAAGGACAATGCCATAACCTTCGGCTACCTCCTGATTGACGGGCAGTTGCGTGTCGGCAAAGGTCGTTCCTACGGGGCGGAATTCCTCATCAGGAAGAATGTGGGCAAGTTCACGGGATGGATTTCCTACACCTATGCGCGCTCGTTCCGCACCATCAAAGGCATCAGCTACGGGCGGGAATACCGCTCGCCTTACGACCGCCCGCACAATATCGTCATTGTGGGCAGCTATGAAGTGTCGCCGCGTATCACTTTGGCAGCTAACTGGATTTACAACACGGGCCAGCCTGTGACTTTCCCCTACGGGCAATACACCCTCAACGGCGTGACATACGCGGTCTACAACGGCAAGCGCAATGAGAGCCGCTATCCCGACTATCATCGCCTCGATTTGTCGTTCACCTGCAAGTTGGGCAAGTTGGAAAACCGTCGTTGGCAGCACGAACTGAATGTTTCGGTCTACAATGCCTA
>Ga0326514_10000641_pt1 | contig 23579 bp, 26 predicted proteins | sample 3_2548_0518_D_FD_203653 | JGI IMG/M metagenome (GOLD analysis project Ga0326514, IMG submission 203653) | Bovine rumen microbial communities from UC Davis, California, United States - 3_2548_0518 | ecosystem: Host-associated > Mammals > Digestive system > Stomach > Rumen | place: USA... | reverse complement strand
CTTGATTGAAGTTGTAGTAGACAAAAAAGCTGGTATTTATGAAAGATTAAAAGATAAAACCAGGTCTGAAGCTATAGCAGATGTTAAGCAAATATACAAGGATTGGTCTAAGGATAATAAAGTAGACTCAGACCTTGCTACTAAGATTATTTGGAAAAACAAAGATTAAATTAATAAATAAATGGCAGTTAGTCTAGAACTTTTGACGGATGATGATATCCTTGACTATTCTAAAAGTGATGGAATAGACAGGATTTTGTATGATCACCGAGATTTCAACTTAAAATTTACCACGCAAGTTTATGCTATGCCTGGAGGAGTTTATGATACTAACATATTCGGTTCTCCATTTGTAGATAAGTGTGTATGTGGTAAAATTAGACAACCTTCCCCTGACCCTTGCCCTAACTGTGGTGTAAGGGTGTTCAGTAAGGAAGAAGCTCTAAGAAGATTTGCTAGAATTGATTTACCATTCTTCTATCTTAACCAGTTACGCTTTGAAGTATTCTATGATATGTTTCAGGACATTTTCAAGGATACTAAAATAAAGCTTAACTTTATTGGTGATGACTTGAGAAGAAATGGTTACTCTGCTACAAAAGGAACTAAGAGATTGGGTATCAAGGTATTTGATACTTGTCAGTTTGATTATAGTGCCCGTAAAAAGGAATTATCAATCTCAGAGTTCATTACTGATGAAAGTAAGTGTTCCTATGAGGGATTGCTAGCTATTATAGAGAAGCATTTCCCAGACAGAGCGCCCAATTTCAGAAAACTAATTAACAGATATTATCTTGTTCAACCTGCAGTGATGAGACCTTTTACCATTATGAGAAAGAATGGTAAAGCTCTATCTGGATCCCACAAGTTGAGTACATGGTATTCTGTTATAATTAAGTTCTGTTGTGTTGATGCAAAGAAAGCAAATGACTTGAATTATGAGGAAGTAATGAATAGGCTTTCTACACCAGGTGAGAGAGTGCGTTATACAGCATTGTTACGTGCATTCTTAAATGCTGGTAAGAAAGAAGCTACAGAATTACTTGAATCATCTAAAGAGAATTTTGCAAGAAACGTTATATCATCAAGAACTAAAGAATCAGCTAGATGTCCTATTGTTCCGGCTGTTGATTTGGCTATTGATGAATTGGGAGTACCTACACCTATTGCCTATGAAATGTGTAGGGCTGGTTTTGTAAAGTATCTTCAAAATGAATTGAATTTTTCAAGGAAAGAGGCTTTAAAATCAGTTAAGGAAGAGGCAATGAATCCGGAAACTCAGAGATTATTCAAAGAGTATGCGGAGAAGCAGATCGTGCTAGGCTAGTTTCTTGACGGGGAACTAACTTCACTGGTACGTGTAGGTAACCAATCCTACCATAATAGATCACAAGTCTTTATGAATTTTTGAGAATTGCTGGAAAGGGGTTGTAAAATCTCAATCAGCAGCTTTGTTTACATTATAACCCAGCTTAAGATTTTAATTTAGTTTGTAATTTTATTATATATGGCTGGTTTTAATAGATCTGAACACATGAAAGAATTACACAGAGCCGGTGTTTATGAAGGAACTTCAAAAATAGGTGAGTGGAATGTGTCAGATGAAAAGAGAGAAAGAATGAAGTTAATAAGAGAAGCCAACTTATTAGATAAAAATTCTCATGGATATGGTTCAGAATATCACATGAGAATAGCTAATAGAACACTCCTTCATAACAAATTTCAAGGGGAGGATGGTTATATGTATTTCCTCATATTTCCAGCTAGTGTTAAGGTTGGCTTCTCAAAGGATTGGGAAAGAAGAACTACTAAACAAATTTTGGGTGGTAGAGTTTCTTTAATTATATCCGGACCCACGAATGATTTAGCAGATTTAGAATTTGATACATTAGTTCATTTTCAGGACTTTACTAAACTGGATGATACAGGAACACGATATACTGAGTTTATGGATCTTTCAGTTAAAAATGATGTTTATAAATTTTTAAAGAATGCTGTGAAAAATGATAAATCACTGCATATTGAAGTAGATAATGGGTTATAATTAAAAGTAAACAAAGTTCAACGACTATGTGCAAAAAGCGGGAAACCGTAAGATATAGTCTATGCTCAATAGAAATATTGAGAACAACAGTATGAACCGTCAACCTACCCTTCATGAGTATTCAATGTTAGCCATGAAGCTTAGGTTAGTGGATGATGTCTATGCTATAAAATATCCTATAGCTGCTTGTGAACCTCTTAATGCGGACTTTGATGGCGATACAATTGCTATCCATCTAGTTCCTGAAGAGGCTGCTGAGGATACATATAGAAAGATGTCCCCAAGATATGTGAATGTATATAAGAAGAATGGTAAGCCTATTTTCCCATTCAATCACGAGACTCTAAATGGTCTTTGTGCATTGACTGAGTATGTATTTGATGATCCTAATGAGCTTATGGAACCGAGATATTATTACGATGACTATGCTACATTGTTAAAAGATGTCGAGGTTGAAAAGAAGATCAAATACGGAACACCAATCATATTCACAGGAAAGGTTGGAAATGAAGAATACCAGAGTCAAAGAACTTGCTACGGTAGACTTAGAATTAGCAAGATTTTGGATGCTGATATAGATAAGATTAATATTCTTCCTACACCAGAATCTAGAATTGATGCAAAGGCTGCTACAAAACTCTCTGCTTGGCTTAATAATGACGAGCAGGGTGTAGAAAAAAGAAAAGCCCTTCAAGAGCTAGCTTTGAGAGCTGTTACAGCTACTGGAGTTGCTACCTTTGACTACAAGACTCTTTATACAAACACAAATACAGAAACCTACTCTAAAGTTCGTGAAATCGCAGATAGTCCTGATTTGACTGATAAGCAGAAAATGATTATGCTTACAGAGGTATACAGGAAGTACGAAAAAGAAGTTGAGAGTGGTTTTTCTAAAGACTTGAAGAATGAGCTTGATAGAGCTGGACGTATCAAGTTGTCATCAATCACCTCTCTTAATATGCCTATGCTTATTATATCTGGTGTAGATGAAACCCCATCTGTAACTCACGGAAGCTTGCTTAACGGATTTACAGAGAAAGATATGGTAGTTCATGCTATAGAAAACAGATCTCTTCAAGCAATCAAACAAAGTGCGGTACAATTCTTTTGTATCCAAAGTTATGGTGCCCACTATAAACTACAGAGAATTGCTGGAACTAATATAGATAGTTAAACAAAAATTAAATATATTAAATCAGCATCTTGTTATGAGTACAAATTTAAATGATGTAGCAAATGTCCTAAACGCTACGGCAAATGTACTAAATGGCTTTGGTACTTTGCTGAATGGAATGAGTAATTTCAATAACAACATGATTCAACCCTATGCAGAACAAGGTACAGGGTTCTTTTGTGAAGAGAGAAATTACTGCTTGCCAAAAAGAAAGAAGAAATGGCATAAAAGAAGACATCAACCAAACTGTAAAAATTCACAAATACAGGACAACGCTACTTGTATTTCTGCAACAGAAGTACAAAATCAATAGGAAAGAGAATAACAAGTTCAACGACTATGTGCTGTAGGGGAATCATTGATTCTCGAGATATAGTCTAGCCATTAAAGAAATTTAATGGATTAAGGAAGTTGAGTGAGATAATTTAAGGATGTTATCTCATTCTTCCTGACCTAATTCTGGATACTTAACACGTCAAATATCTTACCTAGCAAACCACTTTGTATACCATGAGGGAGAGGATCCTTACAATAAAGGACTTTTGATTCCTCGATACAGAGCTGTTAGTCGTACCTCTCCAGAGGGAAAAGTATATGGCCCTGTAAAGACTCAGAATGAAAATGAGTTGGTTCCTGTAAGATCGATTGTGACAAAGAGTAAGGGTGACTTATTTACTGTAACACCTGACTTAATTGGTAAAGAAGGTGGTATAAACGACTTTACTGATGGTGCTGGTATTGGTGTAAGTTACTCACTCTCATTCACTGAAGCTACAACCCAGTCTATGCTCGGATTGAAGCACGGTGGTCACGAACGAGTATTGGATGAGGCTGGTTATCTAAAAGCCCCAAAAGATTGCACTTACAGAACTGATGATAAATGGATCTATTTGAAAGTTAGTGGTAAAAAGGATGAATTAAAATATCCTAAACCGAATAACTTAATAGAATATCCTACTAATGAGTTCAAAGAAGGTGAGAGTTGCTGCTGCTTGTATAAGTCTTGTTCTCCTGCATATAAACTTAATGCCCTAATCAACTTGATGAAAGCTAAACCTTCATTAGGTACAAGGTTCTTCGAAAAGGATAGTATTACAACTTCTGAGTGTTATGCTTATGAAGCTGGTACAATTCATTATGTAGAAGATGATAGGGGTAATATTGATGTTTATATTGGAGATAGACTTTATCTATACAACCCGGATTGTATGTATTACTTCCCGGATGGAGCTAAGGTAGAGAAATTCCAAAGAATCTGCTCTGGAACTCTTCGTATGGATCTTGTACTTAACAGTGTAGGATTGGATCTATCAACAGCTTATCTACTTTTCAGAAAGCAGGTATATGAGTTGATGTCTAAAGACTACCAGAAGACTAATGTACTGAGTCCTACAGAAATGAAAGAGGAGATTTTGGAGATTATCTTCGCAGGTATGACACGTGTTACTTACGATGCAAAGGGAGAAACTATTAAAGACATTGAGTTCTTAGGTTCTCAGAATAGCATCTTGAATAAACAGTCATTCTACACAGTATTGAGCTACGGTTATGGTTCACGAGTTATCAACAAAGCTATGAAGGGTGAGTTGAATTTGGCTGGTGACTACATGACTGAGACAGTACTTGGATTGTTGTTAAGGAATAAACTTGACGAATAAACATGAGCAATACTATAAAGATTGAATTTGAATGCCCGGATTTCGAGTCCGAGCTTGAGATCAATATAGTAATTAGGAAAGATGGAAATGAGGCTGTAGTTGATTCTACAGTCTCTTCTCCTGATCCTAATAAAACTATTATGACAAAGAATAAGAATAAAATTTCAGATACTCCAGAGAAAATGAAGACAACAAAAAAGAAAAAAGAACCCACTGAAATGAAAGTAGGTGATACAGTCGATAGTTTGAATACACAAACCACTACTAATTTTGGGGGTAACCTCATGAATCTGGAGTTCTAGTAAAATAGAACATAAATGGAAAGTTGTGATAATTTTTATAAAATTGTAGTATCTTATGAACTAACTTCAAATATACTGGATGACCAGGACGAGGATATTAAAAACTTAAGAGAAATTCTTTACAAAAATATTAAAGAAAGCATCCCAGAACGTTACGAGATATTCAGTGTTAAGCTCACTATACATGAACTTACTGATACTCACAATTATATAATTACATACGACGCATTCTTTAGATCACTAGATGGACTTCCCATGGAGGAATATGTCGCAGCTAGAGATATAAAAGACAAAATAAAAGGGGAATTGGAACAGTTTTTCGATTCAGCGGATTGTGACTACCGATTCCTAAATATAAAAACTTTACTGTAAACTAAATAAAAATTTATAGATGAGTAATTTTAACGAGTATTTCAGAGAGAAGGGTGTTAAAGAATTCGTCGATAAATTTTATAAAGGTGTTGATATTTACAATAACGACGTAAAGATCACAGACATCTCTTATGAAATTCTAGACGACGAAGACTCCTTACCTGTATCTTATTTCGTTGAGAATGGATTGACAGGAACCCACAAAGTTCAGGTTAATTACAAACTCTCTAACGATAAAACAAACACCTATAGCACTATATTTGAAGTGCCAAGGGAATTCGGTGGAGTGTTTGTTATTGAAGGTGCATATCGTGTACCTACCAACAAATTAAACCAGGACTTTGACTGCAGAATAAAAATCTCCGGATTGAAAGATAAGACTATTCGATTTGATTATAATAGGACTTATCATATTGATTCTAAGAAATTAGTCATCAAGAAAAGAGATTACACAACAGGTTACGGTCTGAATGATAAGACAATTGAAATAAATCTGGATGATATTGATAATATAGAGGGAGCTGATAAAGAAGATTGGCTTAAATTAACTGAAACTCAAATGAAAAAATTTGAGATTAAGTTAGACCTTGATTATCATCCTGAATATATTTCTAAACAACTTATTGAAGATTGTATTGCTTTTGGTGATGATAGATTGAGGGACTTGATTATCGATAAAAAAATCGACCCTGTATCATTGGACTTCATGAACTACATCTTCAAAGACAATAACTGTAGAAACCTGTACAGAACAAAAAGAACTATTACATCTTACTTTACTAAATTTGGTAAGATCCAAGAAGAATCTAATGCTATTACAAACTTAGCAATCAAGTTCTTTAAGGGTAGTTCTGATAAGAAAGAAGGTGATTCTGGTGTTCAGGTACCTCCTGGTGTAAATGCAATGAACCTTGAATCTATTGGTGATAAGATTACTATTCCAAAAACAGTAGCTTACAACAAGACATTCTCAGATATTATTGATATTGTAGATACACCTATCAACGGTAATACTAACCTTCAGAACGCCTTAACCGTCAGTACACATATCAGAGAAGATGGTGTTTACTTCGATGTTTATGATCCAAAGTTCAAAAAGATCACTATACCGTATATTGATTATTTGAACTCTAAAGTTGTAGCATCAGAATATGTTGATTATAAGAAAAAGGAATTAAAACCGAATTCTGATAATCAAGTTGAGGTAAAATACAGGATGAGAAGGAAAATGGTAGATGTTAGTGAAATTCAACTAATTGACCTTCATCCTGATTACCGACTTTCTTCATTAACTAGAAGACTTCCTTTTGTCAACTATACAGACTCTGTACGTTTGTCAATGGGTACGTCAATGTTGAAACAAAGTATCCCTCTACCAAATGCACAAAGATCTATTGTTGATACAGGAAATAATGAGGAGCTTCCTGATAACGTGCTTAATGAGAAGTTTAAGTATCCTAAAGGAAAAGTTAAGAAGATAACCGAAACAGAAATGATTATCGAATTAACTGATGGTACTGAAGTAACAATTCCCAGAAGAACAGCAATTCAATCTATTAATGACGTTAGTGTTTATATCGAACCTAAAGTTAAAGTAGGTCAGGTTGTTAAGGAGGGTGATGTTATTGCTGGTACTCCAGAAATTCCTAAAACAATGGATACTTATAAATCTGGTTTGAATACACTTGTACTATTCCATGCTTATTTCGGAAAGATTAATGAAGATGCTTTGGTAATCTCCAAGTCTTATGCTGAACGTATGGAATCTTACAGTATCATTGACTTGAGTTTGGATATCAAGACAACTGGTGCTATTAAGTGGATAGCTCCTGTAGGTACCAAATTGAAGAGTGGTGATGCTGTAATGACCTTGTACAAATCATTCAACTTGGACGAGGTTAATAAAGCAATCAACGAGAAATTAGGTGGTATTTTTGGTGGATCTGAAGAAGCTGTAACAAAATATACTGTTGAGGATTATTTAAAAATCCCTAACAATATTGATGAGTGCTATGTATCTGATGTAATGATTCAGAAAAACGTAGCACCGAAGATTCCGAGATCTACAAAGAAACCTGATTACTCCTTCTCTTCTACATCTGATAAAGTAATCAAAGAATACATGGATAACATGTCAAGGAAACCTATTTATGATAGATTCCCTGAATATGTAGCTGCTGATAGACTTAGACCTATTAACTTGGATTCTAAAGACTTCAAAGTTGCATATACAGTAAGAATTCGTATTATAAAGAGGACTCTGGCTATGATTGGTTCTAAGATCACTAACAGATATGGAGGTAAAGGTGTTGTATCTGAGGTTGTTCCTGATGAGTTGATGCCTATTATGGTTGATAAGGCTTCTGGAAAACAATATAGAGTTGAGGTAGTAATGAACCCTTACTCTACCATTAACAGAAAGATTCCAGGAGTTCTTATGGAAGCCGATTTAGGATACATTGCTCACAAGCTTTATGAGTTAGTGGAGAAATATAAGACATCTGAAGCAGGAAAGAAGAAAATAATGCCTATGATAAACAAGTATTATAAAGGGCGTTATGAAAATCTTGATGTGGATGAGTTTATAAAACTCCATGAATCAAAGCCACTTGAGGAAGTATATTACTTCAATGTAGGTTGTTACTCCGACTACACAATGGAAGAAGTTGAAGGTTGGATGGATGAATTAGGTATAGAATCTCAGTCAGAGATCTTGATGCCTGAATCTCAATTAACAGACCTTAACGAATTGAAGGAAAATCTTTCTCCTGAGGAATACGAAAAGACAGTAAAGAAGATGTCTGGTAAGTTTATAAAAGTGGATAAGAAACTACAATGTGGTTGGCTTACACTTATACAACTTTATCACATTCCTTCTTATTCTAATAAAGTGTTCTCTAGCCTGTTTGGTAATGAGATCGACCCACGTAGAGATGAACCTGTAATGGGTAAAGGTCGCTATAGGACTGGTGCGGGTCAGAAGATTGGTGAAGCTGAACTATCCGCCTTATTAGCAAGAAATGCACAAGAGTTCATTATTGCTGCTAAGAAAGATACAGTGAAGGAAGATAACCAACTCTTCTTGAATAACCTACTCGGTCTTGGTTTGACTATCACTGATGAAAGGGGTTATCGACAAGGTGGATCTAGCTACAAGAATGAATTGAGCAAACTTAAAACTAAATTTAGACTGAAAGGACAGAAATGAAAAGTAAATTAATTTGGAAAATTGGTTTATATACTCCGATCAGCTTAACTTGTTCAATAAAAGATGAGGATAGAATGGGGTCACAAAACTTTGACCCCAGTATCCTAATTCTTGATGCTGGCGAGAATGTATTACCAAGAACAACCCTATTAGAGGATATAAAACTAATACTTGGAAGCAAGGATTGGGATTCAATTAATGGGTTGTGTAAATCAGAAAATAACGAGAAACACGTATTTGATTTCTTTGATCTAAATAGTTTAAGTAAGCCTGAATCTGATTGGATAGTATTGAAGTTGAAAGATGATAATATTATCTTCGATTCAATTAATCTTATTAGAAAAGGTGTGGGAGTTAAATTTAAGATCAATACAAGATCTGGTTATTACTTCCCTTACATAAAACTATTAGAAGTTGCATCTGGATCATCACATAAGTATATAGCCAACGAAAACGGTAGTCTTTATTCAATATTAAAAGATTCTAAATTTGATTTGGAAGATCTTGCTCTGTCTATAACAGATATAGATGATGTTGAAAAAGATTATTACCTAACTCAATATAAAAATATTGATAGGTATTTCAGGATTAGAAACGATGAGAAAGATGATAACCACGCAGAAGAAGAAATGATGAAATAATTTAGATTGAAGGTAGAAATTACCTTCAATCTTTTTATACACACTGTACATGAATAGAGATACATTAATAGTTGGGTACGGAATAACAGGAAATAATTTAGAAAAGGAGATAAAAGATCTTGAACCGGATATTGCAGATAAGAAATTTTCTGGTCATTTCAAAGTAAAAGCCCATATAAATTATGACTTGATATTTATTTGTGTAGATACCCCTTACGTTAGCTCGGATAATCCATGTGATTTGACAGCTATACATGAAGTGATAAAGGAATATTCTGAATATCTCAAACCAAATGGTATTTTTGTAATAAAGTCTACAGTACTACCCGGTACTACAATAGAACTTAGTGCTAAATACAATTATAAGTTTGTATTTAGTCCTGAATATTACGGGAATACGAAACATTGTAATAGCTTTGATTTTGACTTTACAATACTAGGCGGAGAAGAGGAAGATTGTGTAAGAGTAATTCAAATACTTGAACCCTGTTATATTGGAAAGCATAGTTTTAGAATTGTAGATAGTAAGACAGCAGAATTAGCTAAATACATGGAAAACTGTTACTTAGCCATGAAAGTATGTTTCTGTAATCAATTCTACAACATAGCAAAAGATAATGGAGTAAGTTATGAGAAATTGAGGGAACTATTTATACTAGACCCAAGAGTTAACCCTTCACATACATTCGTATACCCAGATCAAAGGTGGTATGATTCTCACTGTCTAAATAAAGATGTAAAGGCTATTGCTGAAAGTGAATACGCTACTCTGTTATTAGATATGATAAAATTTAATGAAGAGCAGAAAGATAATTACTAAAAAATATGAAACAGAGGATTAATTCCTCTGTTTTTTTTGTCCACCCTGAAAATCTAAGATATGATATAAATAATAAGTAAAAAATAATTCTCAATAAAATTACAAAAAATGGAATCATTATTAGTTCGCTCTATCTTGAGTGGTTTCAAGAAAGCGACAAGGGTACAAATAGGTGAATATGACGAAGAGTTCACAAAAGTCTCTGTTTATGGAGATACCAAGAACTACGTAACAAATCAATTCAACCTGACTAAGATGAAAGATATTAAGAAAGGAGAATTGCATAACGGAATTAATCTTGCCAGACTCACTATTTACGTTGGCTCTGAAGAATTTATGCCAATTCCGGTAGATTTCATCTTTGACTTCTTATACAAAAAAGAAGATTCTTCTATGTTTGTAGAGGTAATTGCGGTAGATCCAATCACACTTCATACTGATAAAACCGGTGTTGAAGCAAAACTTGAGAAATCCTCTGTAATAAAAAAGATCTGGGAGGATAACAGTGCCAATAAAGATGAACAATGTTTCTTTGGTGATCAAGTTGTTTCAACGTTAACAAGTGACCCGACATTCAGCTACAATTCTGGATCTATTTTCGACTTTCTTGAGTCTTCACTGAAAGACGCTTTGACAGAAAATAACCAAATTACTGACTTTATATTATCGCTTAAAGATGACACTGTTGATACAAGGTCTTAAAAAAAAGGCTAATTTGGAAGATAATAAGGTTTGTGTATATGCATCTATAGGGAATACTGAATATCCCTGGGAGAGCCTATACATGAAACCTTACGTCGGAGATGATAAAGAAGAAATAACTAAATACTTCAACGGCATAACATTCAGTGATTTGAAAGAAGATATTCTGTGTCAGCTAAGAGAAACCAATATTAACCAGGATCTCCTAAGCCACAGACGTTTGATATCCAGAACTGTTCTCAAAACTGAATTACCAGAGGTGTTTGGAATACATACCGATCTTGTTATTAGATTCAGAGTACATGTTGGAGTAGATGATGTATATCCTCACTTCCTCAATGTAAGCTTTGAGATAACCCCGACACACAGCTATACTAAATTGGAAATAGAAGTTCCAGTACTTAGTTGGTATTGGACATCTAAGCGTGGAGAGGGAGTAAAGGATGTTTACTCTTGTTTGGATGGTAAAACTCTCCTCCGAATAGAGCTTCACGAATCAGCGGGAGTATTCACACCCGGAATATTTGATACAGTATTCAGAAAAGGTGCACTGTTTGTTATATCCGAAGCATGGAGACAAGCCTTGGATACTGAAAAATACAAAGAGAAAATAGACGAATATTATTTCAAAATACAAGAACAGTTACAGAAATGGCAACAAATTTATTCAAGTCAGTCCTGAAAAATCAAATCGAGAAATACTACAATGTAAAGAAAGGTACTCAAGTTGATAGAATACCTAACGACAAGTTTTATCTCGTTATAGGAAAACCCAGAAAAGCGGAGGATGATGTTCTCTTGCTCGAATCTGTTGATTATCATAACGCGGATCTTTGGGTAAGTCATGATGCTTGGAACTACACTCCAGCAATTACTTACTCACGATCAGATGCAGGAGGATATGAAGTCTGGAAAACACTGGAACTCACTAGGTTTTGTGATTTCCTGGATAACATATATAACGGTGGATATGATATATTGAGACTTGGATGCAATCTTCATCAACTCTGTATAAAATCTGAAGTTGTAATTGATCCGTTTGGTGTTGGAGTATATCTTTGTATTGAATTTACATTCCGTATAAAGAAATACGAAGCTGATGACATATATGCTTTGATACTCAGAATTAATATATTCAATTTGTTCGACGAAGAATGCAAAACAGTAACGAAAGATTTTATTGTTTTCGAAGATGGAAATACTCCAGACTCCTTTGAAGAATGGATAAGGGTCAAGGTAGATTTGTCGAGTGTAAAACCGGAAAATAAAGAATCTCTTAAGAGGATTGTAAGAATGAATACTCTTCTGTTTCAACCACCGCATGATATACTCCCTAGCGATTTGAATAAGAACGGAATTAATGGATATTCTTTCTTAGCTGGAAAAGCAACTTCGGACATAAGAACAACATTATACAGATCTTTAATGAATATGTTAGAGGACCAAGAAATAACCGATAAATTATCAGAATATGTACTTGCTTACTCACAGGATAATTCACGAAGCCTCTAGAGGTTCCTTGAACTTAATCATACCAGTGAATGGTACAGGAACTCTACAACACGATGAAAGAGATGTAAGTATGTTAATCCAAGATGAGAGATACATAAATTACTATCTCAAAAATGAAATTACAGCTCAAAATGCAATCGAAAAATTATCGAATATAACTGCAGTAATGAAATTACCTGACAATCAATATGAAATCACTATTGAATTTGAGGGTAAACATCTTACAGAAGAAGAGCTTGACAAAATAACCGCAAAAGTATCAGTAACATCCGAAAGAAACTTGACTTACGTGTTTGAAAAGAAACTTACATTGTTCTATGTAAGTCAAGAGGATTGTCGAATACACAAAAAGTTCCCTAGTGAACTGTATGCAAATGTTGATGTTTCTAATTATAAAGTATTCTATCCTGATATAATTAAAACACCAGTGTTGGGTACTTTTTATTCATCCTTGAGAAATTTTTTCATAGAAGTCTTAAAATTTCTCGAGAAACAACAAGACTTCATAGATTTTATTGAAAATACAACACAATATGGCGAAGACATTATTTCAGATGAAGGTTAGTAAGTTCTTGTCCTTAATGGACAGAGAAAGAACAGAACTGGAAATCACAGATCAACAAGGACTTGTATCTATACATGGTTTGTATGGACTCTGTCATGATGATCATCCGCTTAGAAAATACGTATGCCCTACATCTTATCCGAGAGAAACTAAGTTCAGTGTGTATGATTTTCTTAAGTCGTTATATGCAACAGTTACAACATCATACGCCAGAAAAAATTCATCACCTAACTGGGAATATATAATCCCGATATTCAGAATATCTCAAGAAGGAAATTTCGAGAAATATTTTGAGGGATTTCCAGGAATTGATGCAGTGGAAGTAATCGTAAAACCGATTATAAAGACGGTAACTAAAGACATGTACGTAACGATCTATATCAGTGCAAAACTCAGCATAAGAATGATGCCAAGATCTAAAAACACAAGCCAAGAATTTAATTCGCTGTTGGAGAAAGGTTTTATTGATAAAGACGACAACTGGGATGAATCTTGGATTGAACTTTCCCTGTCTGAAGTTCCGTTAACCGAGATTACACAGGAAATCTTGGAAGTATACAGAAAGATCTTAGTAAAGGAAGAAGATAGACCTATAAGTTGTCCCCCAAACACCGTTATGTTGAGCTATCTGAATGCAGATGCTCATGATGTGTTCTTGAGAAAGAATGCTTTAGACAAATACATAGACGAGATAGTGGACAACGAGAAGGCATTGGGATTGTTTACGCAAGAATAAAAAAAAATAAACTAGAAATAAGTTAATTTTATTTAATCTTATTCTAGTTTATTTTTTTATTTTTTTTAGACAGTGATTGTGAATGAATTCTGTGGGGTTGATTCAGAAATAGTCAATACGAGCTTAGCATAATAGCCAGTCTCATTATTATTGTAAATCCTAATCTCAACTTCACCAGCAGCAATAGCATGAACTTTATTGCCCTCTACAATTTCTGCTTTTTTAGGATCCATGCTTACCCAAATTAATCCGGGAATATCATCTGTCCAGGATTCAGTTGCAGTTGTTGTGGATTGTCCACCTTCCTCTGTGGTTTCTGTTTTTCTAGCACGAACTTCGTACTTTCTAACCTGACCTACGACAATAGTTGCGGTTTCTGTGAATGCATTGTTAATGTAAACACCATATTCAGCTGATTCAGGTGAATAGTCATGATCATAAATCCTATAAGCAATGTTATCGGTGTCATGGCTTACTCTTTTTGCATAGCCGTCATAGCTATCGGCATCTACATAATTCTCATAATTACCATCGTTGTCAAGAGGGTAATCACCACTTAGAGCTGATTCAGCGCTCATTACTACTCCATAAGGAGCTCCTGCAGACACGTATTCAGTGTTAGTTTCGTCTTTATATACAGTAGTATCTACCGTATTTTCGTTATTTTCTGGCATAATATTATTCCTTTTTATAAAAATTTAAATTTAAATTCAATTCTCATGTAAGGAATTTGTCGCCAATGTCTATTCAAAGTATGCCTTATAATGCTGACTTATATTGAGTAGGTCACACAAGTATGTATACCTTGCACAGAATACGTTGTATTTTTTCAAAATGATCTCATGTAACCACCTCTTAAATGTATCTTCATTCCAGGTAGTGAGTCGGAGATCACAACTTAATTAATTCTTGTTGCTGCCGCTGAGAATTTTTATTACGTATCTACCTAAAAGTCCTCGTTTAATTACGAGCTTGTAATAGGTGCATTTTACGTATGATAATTCTTCATATCTTACCGGTCTTCTCATTTTTTATTCGGTTAATAATTTTTCTATTAATACCAAATTCAGTTCAAAGAGCGGAAATCTCTCGCTAATATCATCCCTTAATATGTCAAGAATTGTGTTGAAATCTTTGGAAGATGCTCTATACACAGTGTCTGCACAAAATGCAAAATGGTCTTTTTTCTTCACAATTACTTTGTATCTTTCAGAAAAAAGAGATTTTTTAACGATCAGGGTGTAAGTATAATCACCATATCTTGATTGTTCAGATATTTTGTATTTTCTCATCTGTATTTCATTATAAAGTTTGGTTCAAAGAGATCAAGAACATGACTTGCCAAAATCAAATTCGGCAGACAACGATCACATATTGTAACTGATGACTCTGTTGATCCAAAATGTGGTTGTTCTGGGTGTTTTTCTCCACAAATAGGACATCCACTGTAAATTAATGGGTCAGGTTGAATGCGAATTATCTTTGAATTATCATCCATACCTTGTTCATTTTTACAGAATCCCCAAATCAAGTGTCGAATAAAGTTTTCATAAACCCGACCCTTATATGATTCGAGAATAATCCCTGCTTCATTTACATCAGGAGTCATCTGTGCAGGAACGGTTGTCAACTTACTTCTGTACATCTGAATAAATGTAGGAAGTTGATAATTTCCAATGTATCTTGGATATGTATAAGAAATTATCAAATTCTTCCAGTCAGGAGCGAGTTGATCAATTCTCAATTTCCCACCACTTATTGGGATCGCTTGGGATTTTTTGAGAATGCTTATAGCATCCCCACGAGATTTTCCCTGACTTTTCAGCCAATTAATAAAATCCCTACAAATATAAATAGATTCGTCCATAGTGTTATGTGTTTAAAATAAAAGAGACATATGTATTATCTACATACATCTCTTTTAAATGAAATTGTTGGTGTGTTGTTGTGCGTGTTATTAGTTTTTGCGAATCATCAATCGAACATGGTCAACTGTTATGTCCGATATGTAATTCAGGGCTGTCGAATTGATACCCAATGCGAGTACGTCTTTGATTGTTTGGATCAAAAACTCCTTGATTGTGTCATCAGATACGAATACTTCGTCCGGAACTGCTGAAAAGTCAATTCCCTCCGGGGTTAACTCCGTGTTGTTGATCTTGACTCCTATAATGGAGTTATCGGAGTCATAGAGAACTTTGAAGCCCTCTGTACCTTCTCTCTTGATTACAAGGCTCTTTATCTCCGCGTAGTTCTCTTTCGCGGCTTGTGATATTGCCTCAAAGGAGTTTATGAAGGTTGGGTTCGTCTTAACCCTTTTATTTTTGAATAAGTTCTTTGCCATCGTTCTGTTTGTTTTTTGTTGGTGTGTAATTTATTAGTTTGTGAAGGCGGTTCTCGAATGCTAAGAGAACTTGAGCAACGGATTTGTTTTCCGGAGCGAATTTCACAAGCATTGAGTGAATACCATAGATCCAACCAATGATGGAGCTCTCTTTAGGTATGTAGCGAGTTCCGTCTACTGTCTTTTCCAATCCCTCACCGTGAAGTCCATCTTGCATAAGAGTTGCTACGTAAACGAACTCGTCTTTACCTTGTTCGTTTTTCACCTTCTTATCGATTGTGATGTAGCCCTTACCCTCCATGATTTCGTATGTGAACTTGTACCTCTTGTAGGTAACAGGTTCATTCTCTTTGAAGAGAGCTACGAGAGTGTTCCAGCAGGATTCGACAAAGGTGACTAACTCATTCAGCCACTCGATTCTGCGGCTTCTCTCTGACGGATGATAAGCAGAATAAACGACAGTCTTGATTTTTTCACCAACCAAGATGTCATTACTTTCGATCATCTGAATCAGGTTTGCGATTGCCCTTTCTGCTGTTGATGGCTTTCTGGGCTTAAGAGGCTTTTGTGGTGGCTGAGGAGCAGCTGTGTGGGTTACGGTTGATTTTGTTTCAACCTCTTCCACTACCTTTTCCTCATTGATCGGTTCAGTTGGTGTAGTGGTTACTTCCACCTCCTTTACCTTTTCTGCGACAACCTCTTTCTTTTCCGGTGGGTTGTCAGTAGTTGGGATAGTAATACTACCCAATTTAACCGGCTTAATTTTCTTTGCCATTTTTTATTATTTTTTAATTCTAGTCCACTCAAATTTTTTTATTTCAGTGGACGTATTATTTTTGTAATTTAATGCACTATTAAGGACTTGAAGGTATCTCAAAATCCACATATCCTCAAGTGTGAGTCCAGAATGATGAAGATTTCCTGTAAAAAGATACGGATGTGAGGTAGGTTCAGATAACTTTGTGAACTCTTCTAATGAAAGACCACCTATGACTTGAACACTCACCTTCACAATTCCATTAGAACTTTCTCCATCTTCGCTAGGAATTGTACCCATAAACCTCTCCTTGACACACAAATTGTTCACAATTACAGTGTTCGGATTGGTTTTATTGATTACTATTTTTTCCCACTTGTATGGATAAACAGACGGAAGAAATGCACAAGACTCAATCAGCTTTACATGTTTGGGTATCTTCACATTCAATATTCCGGTAAAAGCAAAAGCCATATAACCAATCTTTTCGAGGGGGCATTCATCATCAAATATAACCTCTCTCAATTCAGGTATACCAAAGAAAGCTTTCTCACCAAGGTACTTAAGTTTGCTTCCTTTTTGGAAAACAACACTTCTTATACCACTACAACAAGAGAATGCATAATCTTCAATAATTTCTACGGAAGCGGGGATGATTAATTTACCGTTTCTATTCTTAGAAGTTTTAAGTATACCCAACCTACATCTTCTAAATGCTCCTACGCCGATTCTTTTCAGTTTTTTGCAATGAGCAAGAATAGGAATAGTTGAGTATCTCCAATAACTAATGAAACAATCAATAGAATTAACACCGTCATCATTTCTTCTCCACATAACATCATCAATGATTGAGTTCTCGGAGAAATAGAGATTGACTAACCACTCTTTCTTGTAGTCACCACTTCTCAGTTTTTTGTGGGAGTCATATACTCTGTAACAATTACCGGTAGCGAATGCGAAATCACCAATGTCCTCCAAAGTAGCTGGAAGATCGTGATAATGTCTGCTAGTATATCCAGATTGTCTAATACTAGCCACTTCACGGGGGTTAGAGTAATCAATAATGTCATCCGTGTAAAATGCGAATGGAGCAATCTTCCTTAAGTGATTTCCATCAAAATAAACCTCCTTTAATGAAGACATACTTCCAGAACTTGTTGCTGTAGGTGAGCTTGTTGAAAAAGCTGCATAACCAATATATTCAACCAACGGAGGGATATGAATTCTGGTAAGATAAACGGGATCAATGAAATACCCGTGTATATGCTTTAATTGACTTCCAGGTTCAAACATTACCATTGTAGGATAATACCCTTCCAATGAATCTCTGCCAATCGTTTCAATACTTTTAGAAATAAAAAGCACTGATGTTGGCTCAAGAATATTAGAATCACCTGTACAACCCGATACAAGATACTTACTGTTTCCAGCTGAGATCACATTAATCAATCCGTGTTGATTTGCATAGTAATCTACACCACAATCAAATTTCCCTCTTACACTAAATACAGAATCAGGTGTATGGGAATCATCGTTAGCCTGTCTGATTTGATCATTATCGAGTAATAAGAAGTTAGATGTGTTGCTCTGTAGAAGTGGTCTGACATACTTCGTCATGAGCTGTACAAGTTTTGTTACTTTAGAATTATGCAACAGAGCCCTAGAACATGCGATATCAATTAGATCAGAAGCCAATCTTGAATAGCCTTTTGTCTTCGGAGTAAGCTTTGTTCCCCGATAATAAAGGTCATCTTCAACTGCATCAAGAGAATAGCTGCGATGTTTTCTATCAGATCTTAATTTATTGTCTTTATTCTTTTCATAATTCTCTACACTATCCCAAACACGTATGTGACGAGCAGTAGATGGGAGAGTCTTATAATCTCCAGTGTCATCAATATCCTTTTCTGTGAAAAATTTAGAACTGAAAATATTAGAGACATGATTCGGATCATCCATGCATAGAACGATATCCTCATTGTAACAGAGGCTTACTCCTATTGGGTCTTGTAATACTACATTAATGTCTTTTACTGAATTAACCTTTTTAATAAGATCACAAAATTCAGGGAAAATGTAATAAAACAAGAACAAAGGAAAGTAGTAATAAGGACATTTTGTATCCTCATCTAACTTGTAATGCCACAGAAGCATATTAACAAGAAGATGTCTACATGCGTATTTGAAGTAAGAATCATTACTTCCTTCCATTTCTGGATCTGGGAAATAATCATCGAATCTTAACTCTTTTACGAATTTTTTTATTCTTTTTCTCAATGGTTTGTTTAGCTTATTAAAGTCAATCTTGACCACATTAAAGTGAGTTTCAGGAGACAGACCGTAATAGCCAACAAACTTCTTTGCCATTATTTCTGATAATATCATTTTTTTTTTATGTTTTTTATTTATTTCAATAATTAGTCTTTCAAACTATTAAAACTCCTTGGATTTTCAGTCAACTTCTTACAATTGATCAGAAATAATTTAATAAATAAATTAAAATGAGTAAGAAAAATACAGTAAGAGACTTTATGGTAGGTAACATTATCCTAGCTACATTAAAGGGTGTATCCTTAAGAAAAGGAATGATTACTGAAATTTACAAGGATAAAGTAAAGGTAATGGATTGGGAAACCAAAGAAGAAGAGGTAATTGATCCTGGAATGTGTTATGGAATTGATATTACAGAGGATCTTTTGAGAAATGTTCTAAAATTTGAGAATCATACAGTGAGTCAGACATATTCAGCTATTAGAACTGAAACAACACAAGAATGGATTAAGGTTATTTATGATCCAGAAGATCCGAGTAATTTCTATTTCTTGATCATACCATTGAAGACAAATGCTAATGATGAATGGATAGTTGAAATTAAAAATCCAAACAGAGAATTGAAATCTAAAGTATCACTTAGAAGTCTTCATCAGCTACAGAATCAAGTATTCTTCCAAACCCATCTAGTATTGTGCTAAAAAAAATTAAGAATAGGAGTTTATCGCTCCTATTCTTTTTTTTACGTCACTTCATACATTACGTAAATAGTTATTCTAGGTACGTAATGTTTTTTCTTTTCCTTTGCTTCTTTGTCTTTTTTCTTATCTTTTATTTCATATTTTTGGGGGAAGATTGACGTATGAACCAAATATTCTGACTCTGATTTTAATAAATTACTTCCAAGTAGTGCATCTTCTACAGTAATTCCTTTCGCATCTTTATTCGTTATTGCAGACTTTATCATCCATTCCTTAAATTTCCAATAAATTTTCTGAAAGAAAGATAATTCCTCATTTACAATAATTTTTACTTTACAATTATGTAATTTCATATTTAATTATATTTGGTTAGTTTCCTGAAACCGATTCTGTAACCCTGCCTCGTTTTATTCACCTCAAAGTATTTATTGATTTCTGAAATACGGGGCTTTCCTTCAGTATATTCAAACTGTGAATAGATTTCCCTGATTTTACTTTTTATTTGAGCTCCTGTCCATATTTCATTAATACCAAATGATTTGAATATTTCATTTCTAACGAGAATATCCTTATGTCTTCTGAGAAAATCCTTATCATCTATTTTCTTTTTATTCTTGAATTCTGGTAAATCAGCATCACTTTTTTCATTGGATTTTCTCAAGCAATCCTCTGATATCAACAATCCAAATATACACCAATCAGGAAGAAAATCCACTAAATCAGCTACTTCAATGTTTCCATTAGATCTTAAATAAGACATCTGATTCTCTCTTGTTTTTAGTCTATAAAATTCCTGAATTGCTGTCTTTTTCTTTTCGCCAAGAAGGGTATATTCTAATATGATATTAACCAGTTTCGGATAAACCTCTTCTAAATAATTATAGACATCACAATTATACTTTAACATGTCTTTTTTAATGTTTGTATCTTTAGGTTCTTCATCACTCACTATATGATTCTGAACGAGGAAAGATTTAGTTTGAAGAAAGTTATTTATAATATTATTTTTCTCACTCTCTAAAACTAATTTGGGAGTATAATTAAGAGGATGTGATTGAGATACCCCTTCATCTTTTATATTTCTTAACCAGTCTATGATAATAGGCTTGTTTTTATAGCAGGTAATACTATCTTTTTCAGCACTGTCTAGAATAATCCATCTTCTCAAATTATTCCTAATGTAGGAATCATTAAAATCAATGTCAAGTGTAAATAGAAGGTTTGTGTCTTTAAACACATCATTCTCCTCATACTCATCCAGATCTTGCTTAAGATCTCTAGACCTGTCTGATAAAATAATCATATCAGGTTTACTATAAACATAAATCATATATTTACAAATTTTAAGTTCTATTCTGTTGATTAGAGTTAGATGGTAATTCGAGAGCAAAAGACCGAAATCGAGAAGGGTGTAATTCTTATTGACGATAGTAAAATAAAAAGAAATGGAAAAACTTTTAAAAGAATACATAAACGGAGATTTTAAAGTTTTCTCTTACGAATTTGGAGGAAGAATAATAAAGCCCCTTAAAGAGAATGCTAAATTTGAATTTCCGAACGCTATGGATGTATGTATCACAAAAGAATGTGATAATGGATGTCCTTTCTGCTACAACAATTCTAATAAATCTGGCAAACATGTTGATCTCGAAACATTCAAGAAAATAATTGGAACATACAATGGTTGCGAGATTGCTGTAGGTGGCGGTGATGTCTTCACTCACCCTAATCTTACGGAAATATTGGAGTTTTGCAAAGAACGACAAATCTATCCTTCTCTTACTATAAATCAGAATCATCTGAAGAAATATAAAGATAAAATCATTGAGTATCTTCAGAAAGATTTGATAAAGAGTATTGGATTGAGTTTGATTAATCCTTCAAAATGGGATGAAGAACTCTACCAAGAAATAAGTAAGACAAAAGAAGAAAGCATCACTATTCATGTAATAGCTGGATTACTTGATCTTTCATATATCCCTGCAATAAAGGGTAAAAAAATTCTCATTCTCGGGTATAAAGATCTGGGAAGAGGTAAAGGAAAATACCCAACAGAGAATATTGAATGGTTGAAGTATGATTGGCTTGATACACTCAAAACTAAATGTCCTATGATTATCTTTGATAACCTGGCTATAGAACAGTTAGGAATCAAGGAGAGATTCACAGAAGAAGATTGGAGTGCAGTATATCAGGGAGATGATGGAAACGGAACTATGTATCTCGATCTCGTTGATAATTGGTTTGGTGTATCTTCAATTGTAGAAGGAGATCAACAAATTCCGCTTGACACAAATAAATCGATAAAAGAAATCTATGAAATATTAACACATAACACACTTCAAAAATGAAAATACAAATACTTGTAACAGGTCCCGATTCAGAGGGTAAGTTTATTCCCATCAGCTACAAAGCAAGAAAGAAGTCTAACTCAATTGAACTTGATGTAGCTGAAGACACCCTCACAAAGATCATTGACAACGTAAAGAGGGAGTACATTCACGCCAGAACAGGAGACGTAACTCCTACTGAAGATCCTCTCATGGTCGATCAGTCATTCATGTGGGAAGGCAACATCATGGGATTTACCTCACCTACAAAGCTTTCTCTTCAGATGAACGCAACTGGTGAAAGAGTTCTTAAGAGATTTATCTTTTCCTTAGATGCCACAATTGAAAGAGAAGAAGCTGATAAGGATAAGGCATTCTTCAGCTACGATCCTTTCGTTGTAGAGGCTGATGTTCCGCTCAGATTCAAGAGTGACCCACTAATCGGATTTATTGAATGGAGAGGATTCAAGGATTCCCTTTCACCAACAAATCCTCTTCTCAATGGAGAATGGCTGAAGTTCAGAGTCAATTCACTTGATTATTACGTGAATAAGCAAAAGATCTTCTATGACCACGACGATGAGACTGCTGTTTTCTTTGCTGACATTGCAAAGACAAAGGTTCTTCAATACATAAAGAACCATGACGCAGAAATGTCTAAAGTGGAAGAACCAACTGTAGAAGAGGAGGATAACGCATCCATCTAACATCTAATAAACACAAAAAAAAATTAAAGAAGATGATATATAATTAAATATATCATCTTCTTTTTTATTTTTACACAAGAAATTTTGCAGTCGGATTCGTTTTATTTTTGATGTCTATTCTCAGTGGATCTCTTTCGGTCCCTGGGAAAACTCTTGGCACAAATATATTACCTACAGATCCGGAGTTAAGAATTTTAGATGAGTGTATACTATAAGAATTAACTACATCAACACAGCCATCTGGTAGTGAAACCATACTACGTGGATTATCAACTACATGAACTGGTCTCACTGGAAAGTTATAATAGTTGAATTTTATACTTCCATCTCCAGAGTTGATTCTATTCAGGATTTCATCATCATTTTTCTCAGGTGTTTTATGCCTGTTGTTGAGATATATCAATGAACAACTTGCTATTCCTCCACCAACAACTTGAGAATCATTGTTGTAGAATATATAATTCACTGTTACGCTCTTTGGTATTTTAGTATACACCTGAGGAAATTCTATTATGTTAGATACGAGTCTGCTCGGGATATCACAAACGATATTAATTGTATAGTCTCGATTTATTTCAGAAAATCCATCCAATTTTACGAACAAGCTGCTAAGAGGGTAGCAAGAACCGCTGTTATCGTGTACTATGTAAGTTATTGTTGGTTGGACAATTGTTCTTACGTCGACAACAACCCCTCTGAATAATTCCACTTCATTCCAGTATCCTTCTGTACCCA